>ERZ1645187.1317-NODE-1317-length-22923-cov-15.226824_pt1 | contig 22923 bp, 19 predicted proteins | sample MGYA00575352_ERZ1645187 | MGnify/ENA primary metagenome ERZ1645187 (study PRJEB40837, sample SAMN11349314) | freshwater sediment metagenome | isolation source: river sediment | host: Sediment | place: India: Wazaribad , New Delhi | collected 2017-02-21 ... | reverse complement strand
CGACGTTGAATCACGCCCCGGTCCGGAGGGGAATCCTATTCGTCAACAGGACCTAAACATTCAATCTTGTAATCAATAGTTTCTGAAAAAATGGGATCTGGCCGCTTTTTGAGACCAAAAAGTCCGTTAGATTTTTTACTTGGAACCGTAACAGGTCGAACATCGCTCGGAATTATTGATAGTGTATCAACTTCCTTAGGCCCAACCCTCCAATCGCGGGCGGTTGTTTCATCGAAACCACCATATCCATGGCGCGCTTTATCCCATCTCCGGCTTCTACTCATGAAACACTCCTAGGATCAGTGCCAATCAGAAGTAAATATACACGATTTTTTCGATTGAAGGGAACGACGGATCAGGACGTGCCGCACTAAAGATCCGGCTCACAAATTATGTTTCATGAACGTTCGACTTATTCGAGGATGGGCTGGGTTTTCTAACGGCCATCGATCTCGGCCTCGACGCGGTTCGCATTGTTCGAAGGGCGCGGGCTACGAAGGCCTGCGACTATAGCCGTCGCTGTAAAATCGTAAATGCGATTTTACAGGACTTATGGGGGCTAACATGCGGGAAGATTTCGAAGCGTTCTGGCGGGAAGCCCGATGGGAAAGAGCGCCGTTCATTCACCCAGAGGACTTGCCCGTCCTTCAAAAACTTGGCGCAATCCAGGAAACCCATATTTCGGGTGACTTCGACGCATTCGTACGCGGCCCCCTGTTCGGCGAAAAGGACGATGGTGACCTTCACCTGGGTCTTTATCCCTGCCCTGTCTTGGGGAACCTCGCCACGGCCCGGGTTTTCATTCTGCTGCTCAACCCCGGCCTGGGGTATACGGACTACCTCGCGGAATCCTTCCACCCCGGCTTCACCGCGCGCGCCTTGCGCGTTGCTCGGCAGGAAATGGAGGGCGAGGCATCCCGTTCTACTTCCTTGACCCATCCCTCTGCTGGCACGGCGGCTTCCATTGGTGGGAGCGAAAGCTGGGACCCCTGGCAAGCGCTCTGCAGCCCCACATGGGTGGCGGCTACCTCGATGCCCTCCGCTTCATGGCAAACACCGTGGCATCGCTTGAATTGGTTCCGTACCACTCGCGGGTATTCAAATCGCACAAGCTGGTGGGACGCCTCCCCTCCTCCGAAGCAGCCAGAAACTACGTCCAATCGGAGCTTCTGCCGCGCGCGCTGGATGGGGAGATCACGTTTATAGCGACGCGGCGGGTCAATGGATGGGGTCTGACGGTCCCCACCTCTGGTCGGTTCATCCGCTACGAAGGGGGAGAACGCCGGGGGGCATCCCTATCTCCCAATACGTCGGGCGCCGCCGCCATCTTGGCGCAGTTGATGATGGAACTCAGCATTTCACACTAAGCGCCGTAAAATCGTAAATACGATGGCCCGCAAATGTGGCCGAGCTGCCGCAGGGATCTTCATATTCTGTTAACCATCCATTGGCAGGATCGCAAAACCGTGGAATCGTAAATCCGACTAATCGGAAAAACGGAAAGGCGTTCGCATGATCGTTGGCATCCTCAATCAGAAAGGCGGCGTCGGCAAAACGACCATCGCCGTCAATCTGGCCGCGACCTACGCCTTGGCCGGCCTCAAGGTGCTGCTGGTCGATGCCGACCCGCAGGGCAGCTCCCTCGCCTGGTCGAGCGCTCGCGAGGGTGATCCCCTTTTCCCGGTGATCGGGATGGCGAAGCCGACCCTCCACAAAGACCTCCCCACCATCGCGGCGGATTACGACATGGTGGTCATTGATGGAGCGCCGCGCGTGAACGACCTCGGCCGCGCCGCCATCATGGCCAGCGACCTTATCGTGATCCCGGTGCAGCCCTCTCCGTTCGACGTGTGGGCCGCTGAAGACACTGTGAGCCTGATCCGCGAAGCTCAGACCTTCAAGCCGACCATTCGTGCCGCTTTTGCGATTAATCGCAAAATCGTAAATACAGCGATTGGTCGAGGAGTGGTCGACGCTCTGCAGGAGTTCCCCGACATTCCGACCCTCGACGCCGCCCTGTGCCAGCGGGTGATCTACGCCGAGGCAGCCGGGCAGGGGCTTTCCGTGCTCGAAGCCGCCCCGACCAGCGAGGCCGCGCGTGAAGTGGCCGCACTCGCCCGGCGGATCTCCGACAACAAAGAAAGGAAAGCGGCATGAGCAAGAAAGCCGTCTCGTTCAAACCGCGCCCGATGACCAAGCCCGCGACCGCCGACGATTGGGTTGGGGGCAGCGCCGCCGCGCCCGAAGCAACCGCGCCGCTGATGACCGTGGTGCAGCCCCAAGAGGCCATGAAGCGCTTCACCATCGATGTCAGCGAAACTCTGCACCGCCGGATCAAGACCCGTTGCGCCAATCAGGGTGCCAAGATGGCGGATGTCATCCGCGACATCCTGGAGCGCGAGTTCCCCCCGACCGCGTAAAAGCGCTTTTACGATTTTACAGAAATTCGTATAATCGTTTTGCCGGTTTTCTGGGCATGTCCCGCGCTTTTCTGCCGGATATGCCATAGGATAGCCCAATGCTCATCCGTCAGTCCGCCCACCCAAGCTCCCTGCTGCCCACGATGGGAAAACGGGCATGAGCAAGGCTTCTGCCCACCTCGCTCTCAAATCCCGTGAGGATTTCGCGAGCCTGTCCCTGCACGAGAAAAACGCCTACCTGCAAGACGTGGCCCGTGAGGTGTCCGAAACACGCGGCCAAGCGTTCGAACCGTTGTCGAAGGATGCCCTCAGCCGCCTCCGCCGCTACTACAGCCGCCGGAGCATGGCCGACTTGCGGCTTGAGGAAATGCCGGACGACGGCATCCGTGACGCGCTCCGCAGCCTCGCCAGCGCGATCCGAGCGGAGGAAGTCGGGCGCATCCTTCAGCATGAACTTCCGGCATCGCCGCCGGCTGCCCGGCGCATCTCGCGCGAGCCGCCTATCGATGACGCGCAGCTCATGTTCTTCGTGCCTTCGGTCCACGACGCCCCCATCAAGGACGACTTCAACCTGATGGACATCGCCCCCTTCGCGCTCTCCAAATCGTCCGGGGAAGGGGTCATTCGCTATGAACTGAAGGATTGCATCATCACCGTGGAAGGCGGTGCCGAGGTCGGCCTCGCCACGGCCTATGACTACGACATCGTCATCAACATGATTTCGCACCTCGCCGAGGCTACCCGGCAGTATCGGGTGGACGAGGCGAAGGGCCTCCGGCCGACATTGCCCCCCAAAACGTACAGGCCAGCCGCTGCGGAGATTTTGAAGTTCTGCCGGAGGGAGCTAGGCGGAAAGCAGTACGAAGACCTGGAAAAGGCTCTGGATCGCCTTCAGGCCACCCGCATCAAGATCACCAACCTCAAGACCTCCAGCGACCGGGGTGGCAAGAACAAGGAGGCGGGGCACCGGCGCGAAACCGAGTCCTTCCCTCTGATCGGTCGGTTCAAGGTGGTCTCCCGCACCAGCCAGGATCGGATCGACCTGGTGGAAATCGACATCCCGGCCTGGGTTTATGAGGGAGTGGTGCGGCCGGACGGCAAACCCTCGATTTTGACGCTCAACCCGGACTACTTCCTGATCAACCGCCCCATCGCTAAATTCATCTATCGCCTAGCCCGCAAGGCAGCTGGCGAAGGTGAAGCCCGGTACAGCCTGGGTGAGCTTCGCAAACGCAGCGGTTCCAAACTGCCCATGCACAAGTTCCGGCAAGCCATTCAAGAAATCGTCGCCACTACCCAGAACAGCCCCTTGCCCGATTACGATCTGAGCTTGGAGGATGGGAAACAGGATCTCATCCTGACTATGCGTCGGCGAGGGACAGCGCTGCTTCTTCCAGAAATCAATTCCCAATAACAAATTGAAAAATTGTCAGCGCAAGCGTTTTAAAAATAGGTTTTTATAGTTTTATATAGTTTTAATATAAGTTTTAGGTTTGGAAAACGTATATGTCTAAAGGGGTTAGTACCTATTTTTCGGAGTGAAGTACGGTTTTGACGGAATGAAGTACGGCGTTGACGGAATGAAGTACGGCATTGACGGAATGATGTACGGTTTCCGGCGGAGTGAAGTACGGTCGCCGTGCCAAAACCTCCAACTTATCCACAGCCTCTCGAATACCGGCCGCCGCAGCCATTTTTGTCAAGATGGGGGCGGACTGAAGTACGGTTTCCTTTGCCAAAAACGGCCCCGGAGGGGGGTGAGTCGTTTTTGTCACGCGGAGGCGGACCGAAGTACGGCGATCTGACAAATTTCCATCGAGCAGGAAGAACGCTTCCCCGGCTCGATCGTCACGTTACGGGGGAGGGGGGCTGCTCTGCGTGCCCATGCGCGACCGACAGTTGTCGCTGAGGTGGCCGTTGAACAGCCGCACCTGCACGGGCGGCACGCCGTTAGCGACCACGATGCCATGTCGCCACTCGCGCCGCTGGTTGTCGTTCCAGCCCGACAGGAAGCGGTTGACCTCCTCCGGTGTCATCAGCGGTCGCCCGATGAACTGGACACTCTCACCCGTCGAGAACGAGACGTTCGAGGATGCTCCGTCGCCCATGATGCCGCCGGCGCTCGCGGAGACGTTTCCTCCGGCGTTGGTGCTGCGGTAGGCGACCGTTTGCGACCCGAGGCTGCGGCTGATCATGTCCGCCGTGGCCTGGTCGTTGACGCCGAAGAACTGCTTCACCGCGCAGTTGAAGAAAGTGCGCCAGCTGGGGCCGTAGTTTTCTTCGAGGCCGGCCACGTCCTGGACGAAGAACCACAGCCGCACGCCGCTACCGGCGTGCGTCCGAATGGCCGTCCGGAAGTCGTCGAAGCTGCCCAGCTGCAGGAACTCGTCGAGGATGAAGACGACGGGGATTTCCGGCTCTCGCCGGTTGCGGATCATCGCGTTGAGCGCGTTCTTCAGGATCAGCCGCAAGAAGCCGACGTTCGTCGGGATCAGGTGCAGAGGTACATCGATGTAGACAGTAGCCGGCCGGTCTTTCAGCGCCTCGAACGTGAAATCGCTGCCCGATAGCGTGGCGCACACCGCCGCGTCCCGGAAGTTGCCCAGTGCCGCGCGGATGCTGTCTCCCAGCGTCGGAAGCCCGGTTGCCTTGCTCTTGCCCTTGAGCGACTGGCCAGCCGACCGGATTTCCGGGTTGTCCGAGGCCTCCATGGCGTCGAACACCCGCATCAGCATGTCCGGACCGCTGTTGATGGCACCGAAGAGGGCGGCCAGATTGCGCTGGTCGGGAGGGGCCCGCTCCTGCGTCATGCGGATGGCTGCCGTCATCATGGCCATGAAGTCGTTGCGGAAGAAGTCCGACGTTCGAGGGTCGGGCGCGTAGAGATCGCCGGCCAGGCCCCGCGCGTCCGCATCGCTGGTCACTTGCATCATCGGATTGAACCGATGACGCGGGAAGCCCCGCGTAGCCGGGTCGTCCGGCTGGTCGAACGGTGCAATCCGATAGACCGGGCCGACCTCGCGGGCCCGCCACGCCGACGTCTGCGCATACAGCTCCGACTTGGGATCGATGACCACCATGCTGCCCTTGTAGCGCAGCAGGTTGGGAACGATGGTGGTGACACTCTTACCGGCGCGAGTGGGAGCCACGGTGAGCAGGTGGCCGACATCGTCCCAATGCAGGAACCCGACGTGGCCGGTTTCCGGGTCTTGATGGGCTCCGAGTAAGATGCTGGACGGGTTGGCGGCAAAGGCCTCCCGACCCTGCAGCAGGGAGCCGAGATCGGCCGTTGTCGCCCAGCGAGCCGAGCCGTGAAGCGGGGGAGGGGACTTGAGCAGGTTGTCCCGCTCCTCGCGGTCGCGCTTGCTCTGACGTGCCCGTTCGAGAATGACCTCGTAGTTCTTGCCGGCACGGATCGCCGCCACGACCGCATCAGCGACCTCCCGGCCGAACTCCGCCTCCAGCTGTTTCCGTGCGGCTCTGGCGCGCATCCACAGGGCGACGTGGTTGCCGAGCTTGAAACCGTTCCGGAGGGCTTTGGCGGCCTCGGCAAGCTCTTTGGTGCCGTCACCCCATCCGCTACCCGTTCCGCTCATGACTGCGCTCCTGCGGCCCGAGGGAGCTTGTCGAGATGGGTGCGGCTTTCGAGAGCCTGGACGCGCTCGGCGATGGTGGGGTGGGTGGCGAACGCCGCACCGAAAAGGCCCCCGAGGCTCGGCGGCCGGAACATCATGTAGGCGAACTGCGATTCCGCATCGGTGGGCTTGGCGGAAATGTTCTCCATCTTCCGCAGCGCGGATGCCATGGCTTCCGGTGACGTCAGAGCCGCGCTGATGGCGTCCGCCTTGAACTCGCGATGCCGCGAGAGCCGGCGCACGAACAGCTCGCTCACGAACAGGAACGTCATGCGGAACAGGTTGCCGAACGCATCGAACAACAACCCGAGCCCTCGGTACTGACCGCCCGTGTATTTGAGCAGCCCGCCTGCCTTGAAGGGTGCGGCAATCGCCCAGCCAACCGTCGTCTGGTAGCCGTCGGCGGTTTCCATGCGTCGCATGTCACCCGACACGATGTGCCCCAGCTCGTGGCAGATGACCGCGTCCAGCTCTTGCGAATTGAGGTTTCTGATCAACGGCACCCCCAACACGACGACCGCGTCGTCGACGGTCGAGCCGGCGGCGTAGGCGTTGACCTCGTTCATGTAGGCGACGGCCGGCAACGGTAGCCCCATCCGTGCCGCGTAGTCATGCACCCGCCGGGTGAGGGCATGGGTGGCCGGCAGTTCCTTCGCGCCGAAAGCGGCGCCGATATTGGCCTTGGCCGAGCCGACGTGGCGCACACTGCCGACAAAGCCGAGCGCGGAGAGGACCGCTGCGACGATCCACGGCCCCCAGCCGAGACCGATCAATGCGTCGACGAGGGTGGCTCTGCCTCGCGACCCTTGGGCTGCGATGATGGCGGCTCCCAGGACGACCGTCACCGTCACGCTCGCCGACAGAATGGCGGCGGTTGCCCAGGGCGAGCGCTGCATTGATCCCCAGTTGACCGAGCCGCCGGCTGCCGCCGCCGCCGAGGGCTGACGCTGCGGCAGGAAGGACGGGCTGAAGGCCCACCAGAGTTGATAGATCTGGAGGCTGGCGAGGAGCGTGTCGCCGACGACATAGACGGTGTACCCCGGCAGGGCATTGAGCCACGAGAGGCCCTCGTAGGTCCTGCTCAACATTGCCCATGGCAGCGGAACGATGTCCGCCAAGCCGAGTTGAAATTTGCCGCCGAGCATGGCGATGAGTGCGGCCTTCCAGGCGACGCGCGCGATGCCGATCAGACCGAACCGCTTCGCCATCGTCAGCACGACCTGTCGGGTTGGTAAGACGTCCAGTCCCATGCTCCGGTTCCTCCCCATGGCTTCCCCAAGGGAAAACCTATCGGGTGGGACTTCCAAAGCAATCAGGGGATGACCTACCCTAACAGCGCACTTACACATCGCCCCTAACGTGTACACATTGGGAGAAGTGGGGCGATGTGCGCACGGTTTCGTTGCCGACGTGTGCCACGTCGGACGAAACCGGCGGTGCGTCGGGGAGTGCCCCGAACCCCCTCGCGGCGGTGCCGCGATGCCAGGGGCGAGCCCCCGGCACCCCCATCCGTGCCGGAGGCAGGCAGTGGCGATCTATCACCTGCACGTCAAGAACATCGGCCGGCGGTACGGTCGGTCGGCTGTCGCCGCCGCCGCCTACCGCGCTGGCGAGACCCTGCCGAACGACGCCGAAGAACGTCTGAGTAAGTTCGGTGGTCGGCGGGACGTGGTGTTCGCCGAGATGGTGTTGCCGGGCGATACGCCGGCATGGATGGGCGAGCGCGGGCGGTTCTGGAATGCGCTCGAAGCGCGGATGAAGCGCAAGGACGCCCGGTTCGCGAAGGAGATCGAAGCGGCCCTGCCGCGCGAGCTTCCCCGCGTCCACTGGAAGGCCGTGGCGCTGACCCTTGCCCGGATCTATGCCGAGCGAGGTATCGTGGTGGACGTGGCGATCCACGACGACGGAACGAACCACAATCCGCACATCCACATGCTGCTCTCCAACCTCACGGTCGGCCCGGACGGGTTCGGTGGCGCGAACCGTTCGCTGATCCGTCCGGACTTCCTGAAGGAAGCCCGGAACCTGTGGGCGAAGATCGTCAATACCGCACTTGGGAATGCGGGTTCGTCCGCTACAATCGACCCGCGCAGTCACCGTGACCGCGGCATCGGCCGCGAGCCGGGCGAACACCGCGCCCCCGACCTCGCCGAGCGCCGTGCGCGGCGTCAGCAAGCCTACCGCAAGGAGCCGACCATGAACCTCGATGCCGAGTTCATCGAAGCCCGCAGGGAACTGCTCCGGGAGTCAGACGTACTGGAGCGCTATCCCAACCTGTCCGCGCGGCCGGACTGGCCGCCACTGGACAGGCTCCCACCCTATGGCCTGTCGGTTGCGGAGTTGCAGGAGCACCAGAAGTTCTGGCGTGAGGTGGAAGGCCGGGTGTTCAGCCCGACGCTCGATGACCGGCAGCCGGAGCCCGTCCGGTCGGACCGGACGCCGGAACCGGACGAACGACGGGAGCAGCAAGCTCCCCAGGCTCGGCAGGACTTCGAAGCTCGCCGCCAGGAAATGCGTGCCGCCTTCCCTGAGTGGGAAACGCTGCACCGTGAACTGGTGCGGCGGATGGAGCGGGAAGGGCGCGACACCGGCAGTCCGTTGCACGACCCGCAGTTCGTGAAGCAGGCCCTCGAAAAGTTCGAAACGCGCCTCTACGAAGCGCAGGCGCTTCGTGAGGAGAATGCCCGTCTGCGGGCGCAGTGGGATGCGTTCGAACGAGAACAAGAACGAACGATGCCGGTGCCCGATCCGGCCGGCGAGCCCATTTCCCGTGGCCAGCTCGACCGCAAGCGCGACGAGATGGTGGAGATGATGCATCAGCCGGCCGACACCGTGCCCACCACCCCACGGCCGGAACATGCCCCCGCCCACGAGCGTGAGGCCGCCGCCGCTGCCGTGCAGCGTATGGCGGACATCGACGTGCCCGACCGCTCGGCGGCAGGCCCCTATCGGGTGCAGCCGCAGGAGCGGGACGCGAGTTGGTTGGCTGAACCGGCCCCCGCCCGCGAGCCGGAACGGGCTGGGCCTGCAACTGAAGACGCCTACAGCTGGCTCGACGCCCCGGCCAGATCGGCGAAGGCCACGCCCGCGCGCCAGGAAGTTCCCGATTGGCTACGGCCGGAGCCGGATCGGAAGCAGGACGACCGTGACGACGAGCGCGAGCGGCAGAGGGAACGCGAGCGCTGACCCTGCGTCATGGAAACAGCAGGCGCTCGTAGTTCATCTCGGCGGCGAGGATGTGCAGCACCACCACAGCACCGGGATCGACCCGATAGAAGATCAGATACCGGCCATGAACGGCGCGGCGAATGCCCGCCTCTTCATGACGGGGAACCAGCGGATAGGCCCGAGGCTGGTCGAGCAGCGCAGTGCACCGCGCCTGCAGCTCTTCGATGAAGGACACCGCCCGGCGCGGGTTGTCCTGGGCGATGTAGTCACCGATGAAAATGAGGTCGCCTTCGGCCTCTTTGGTGAGGACGAGCTTCATACGCCGCTGTCTTCCGCCATCTTGCGGTAGCGCGCCTTCAGTTCATCGAACACCGCATCGGCGGGACGCACCCGGCCGGCCTCGGCGTCGGCCGTGCCGCGCGCGAGCGCGGCGTCGAGCAGCGCCAGGTGCTTTTCGCGCTCGTCGAGCAGGCGGATGCCCTCGCGGAGAACCTCGCTCTTCGAGTTGAACCGCCCGCTCTTCACGAGGCGGTCGACGACCGGTTCGAGGTTTCCGAGTTCGACACTGTGAGCCATGGGCATGTTCTCCATATGTCCACGTATGACACGAACCGATAATAGTTATCAAGTCCAAACTGACGGCACACGCCGCCGGAATTGCTCCGCCGGCGGCCGCAAGAGAGACGATCACCTGATCCCTACGGAAATCCACCGGATTTCCGGGTCATAGACGGTGATCCGGCGACCGTCTGGCAGGTCGAGGGGGCGCATCTCCCAGGTGATGCCGAGCCCTTCCTTACCGGCCCAGGCGTTGAGCGCCTTGGCCGCCCCGGTGTCCCGCAAATCGAGTTCCAGGCGGATCCGCACCGCGTCTTCACCGCGCTGTGCCGCCTGATCCAACTGGAGGCGGATGGCCTCGATCGCCAGTTTTTCAGTGGCGAGCCGTTCACGGGTTTGGCGGGTTTGCTCCACCAGATGCCGGCTGAGTTGGGTGAGGCCGGGTTTCATCGCGCCGCCTTTCCGGCGAAACGCCGGCCGAGATAAACGTCCGTGACCTCCAGGCGATTGTGGCCGAGTTCGCGGCTGACCTGCAGCCGCGCGCGGTAGTCCGCCGCGCGCTCCTGATCGGTCATATTCTCGTAGGTCTTACCGCCGGCGGCGGGAGCCGGCTGGCCGGTCAAGACCCGATAGCGCCACTGGGCGTACCAGTGGCGGTGCCCGTGCATGTTGCGCATGCCGGCCCCCCAGGTCTTCCGCTCGACGTCCTTGCGGAAGTCGACGTAGGCCCGGCCTTCCGGGATCAGGGAACCACCCCCGCAGACCCGGCGGACCTCGTCGAGTAGCGCCCGCTGGCGCGGGTGGGTGATCGGAATGGCGCGGGCGCGACCGCCCTTGCACCACGATGCTTTGAGGGCGAGGGTGTCGCCCTGGTCGGCCGTCGCCGGCCGAAACTTCAAACTCTCTTCCAGCCGCAGCCCGAACGCCATCTGCAGGCGAACGGCGAGCTGCATCCGCTCCGGCAACAGCGCGAGCGTGTCGGGGGCGACGGTGCGCGCCCTGTCCCCCTTGAACGCCGTGCGGCGTTCGATGCCGAGTTCGGTGTTGTCGCGGGGCAGCACGCTGGTCTTGCGAACCGAGGTGGCCCAGTACCTGATCCACCCCATGCGGTTCTTCAGGGTGCCGGCCGTCAGTCCGGCCGCCTTCCATGCGGACACCAACGCCTCCACATGTTTCGGCTTGAGCGAGTGCGCGGTGGGCAGAACGTAGCCCATCCCGCGCAGCTCGCGGGCGATCAGCTGCAGCCCTCTGTGGCGCTGCTGACGGGTGGTATAGGAGCCGCCCCCGGCCCCGAGGGCGAGGTGCTTCAGGTCGAAAGCGAGGGCGTCCATGTGTTTCCGTGTCTTCCTTGGTGGTTAGTGTTCATGACCCGCTGCCGGAGCTTCTAGCGTCCGGTCAGCCTGCCCATGCGGGCAAGTCGGTCGGGGTACTCCCTGTTCTGGTGTCCGTTTCTCCGTTCCTTCTGGTCTCCAATCGTTCACCACGCGAGTGGCCTGTTGCCTCAATCGTCGGCCGTGTCGCGTTGTTCTGGCTTCTCTGTCGTCGGTTGCCTCTTCGGGCCGTGGACGCGGGGCCTATCCCGTGGGGTTGCTCCTTCCGCGTCCGCAGGTGAGGGGCGAGCCCCTTACCGGTTGCTGCCTTTCACAGCCGTGTTCCTTTGAACGTTCGTGCTCCTTTCGGGCTTAGGGTGTCACTGATGCGGGCTCTCGCCCCCGGACTGTGGCCGGGACGCCGCGCGTCAACGGCGTCACATCCTTCTGGCACTCGCCAGCACTCATTCCTGACAGGTCCGTGCCGTTCGATGGACCGCGAGGGTGCCCCGGATTTCCGCCACTCACGATAGGCAGGCCGTCCATCGTGCCGACGCCGTCACTACCCGGCGCTGTAGTGACGGCGGACAGCGCCGTGATTGGCAGGTCACACCTGCCAGCGGGGCAGGGGCCTTCCCCGCACCCCTTCCGGCCGCGCCGTCCAACTAGCTCAACGCTTCAGGGCGGCACGACCCCTGCCGCCATCCGGCATCGAGCCCGATGGCGGCATCCGCTCCGGCTTCTCTACGGCGCTGGATGGGGAGCGCGTTCAGCCTGCCCGGAGAGAGGCGGCACCTGCGTTCGCAGGTCGGTTCGTCGTGTCGGTCGTCAGCGGATGAGCCGTGGCCGATCCGAACGGCAACAGGCTGCGGGCGGTTCGGTTCGCCCCGTGTCTCTTGCCTGCTTTCCCGGCTGGCGCTCGGTCGACGGTGGCCGGACGCTGCCGGGTTTGATCCACGCCGGAACGCCTGCTGCCTACCGCTGTCCAAACCCGATTATTGGCCCTGTTCTTCGAAAGCCCTCTGGCGGGCGGTTCTCCGACGCCTTGCCTCTCAAGGTCTCCCTGATGGTTCCAGCCCACGCAGCGGCCGGGAAGGTCGGTTCGATGCAGCGCACGCCGCCGCCGGTCAATCGGCTGCCCGCTCCATTCGCCCAGGCGTGCCGCTTGGGCTCCCGTGTTGCCGTTGACCGGCGTCCCCGTTGGGTGCGGCGCACGCCGCTGACCGCCACGCGGTTCACCGGACGAAGCGGCGCGCGCTCCCCATCAAGCGCCGTAGCGACGTTTCGTCCGGTTCGGCGGAGCCGAACAGCACTTTTCACTCGTCGTCCCATATCGGCCGAGAATGCCACTGGCCCCGGGCCTGCCAAGCGGTGCCCACTCCTTCACGGTGTTACGGCCCTTCGGGTGACAGGCCCGAGGCCGGCGGCGGGTGGGAATGCGTCGGGACGGGGAACGTCGCTTGGACCTACGGACAGGTTCGATCGCATGCGGCGCGTCGAACAGGGAACAGGGGGTGTCAGAAACGGGGTGGCAACGCCGGCCATAAGGTCCGGAAAGACAAGAACATGACCTCCCTCGACCCCAGACTGATCCGCCGTGGCGCAAAGGCCGAGCGCCGGTTCGCCGCGTGGCTGGATGCTTCCGCCCTTCCACACCTCTACGTCGAGCAATCCCCGATGACGGTTCCGGTCAGCCTCCGAGGAGAAATCAAGCGACCCGACTACCTGGTCGGCATTCCAAGCGTCGGCATCATCGCCTTCGATGTGAAGTCGAAAACGATCTACGCGCGGGACGGCCTGATCTTCGACCTGAGGGAGGTTCAGAAGCTCCGGGTGTTCTCCCAGCGCTTCCACGTGACGGCGTTTTTCGCCTGCCTCGATCCCGAGGGTGGCCCAGATGGATATTGGGTGCGGCTCGACCAGCTGGACGCTGCTCCCGCCGTCCGGCGTGGAAAGACCCTAACCCTTGCCTGTCCGCTCGACCGGGCAATGCCGGTTTCCTTGGCCGAGGACTTCTACACGGCCTTCTTTCGGGTGGTTGCGAGCACGTAGGCATTCTTCGCGGCCTATCCGGCACCCTTCAAGGGACCGAGGCCACGAAGTGGCCATGACGTCACAGTCCATTGCTGGAAATGCCCGCCAAACGCGTATACCGAATGCGTACCCGCGCTGAATGCTCTATGTTCCAGGCATGTTAGAGGAAATGTCCGTGGTGCGTCGGCCGAGGTGTGTAGAAGCAGGGCGCGCACCGAATTCAGGGTCGCATTTGCGTCCTGCTGACTGCTACACCATTGCGTTCGCACGGCGCGTCGAGAAGGTCTTCAGCCTGTCGATAGGAAAGCCGATGCGGATGCAGAACATCTACGGCCAAATTGCTCAATCCACAGGCCCCCTTGATCTGAGCGCGGACCAATGAAGCTTCTCCGAAACAGTGGCAATGAAAGGGTGATCGACCGCCTACGAGAATGGCTGGTCCCCGCCGCAACCATTGACCTGATGTCGCCTGCTTTTTCCCTCTTTGCCTTCGCTGAAATCCGCGACTTGCTCGCGAAATCCGAGCGTTGCCGAATTCTATTCGGAGAAGAGGCCTCGCTCGTCGGAACATTGTTCGGCGGAAACGCCGATATTGCCGCGCGAGGCAGACTTCAAGGTCGTTGGCTCGCAAAGGCTGCCAGTGAGTGGATTAAGAATAATGCCGACATTCGCAATGCTGCGACCGTTCCGCCCCAATCCCTGATCGTCGTGTCGTCGGATGCAGGACAACAGGCGGTGATGGGCTCTTGCCCGTTCACCACGGAGGGGCTGGGGATAACGCCCTCCGATCAATTAGGCATGGTACAGGCGTCGGACGTGCTGGCTGAAGCAGTAGCGTTCTCCGACTGGTTTCAAACGCACTGGGACGCCCTGCGCCGAAATGCAGGGGCAAAGGACTGGCTCACCGGCCTGCTCGATGAGGTTGCTGCGCAACGCGCGCCGTCACTGCTTTATTTCAAATTTCTGTTCGAACTGTTCAAAGACCTCGGGGACGAGCTGGACGAAGAGCGCATTGTCAAATCGGCCACCGGCATTCGGAACACGATCGTCTGGAAGAAGCTCTTCAAATTCCAGCGGGATGGCGTCGTTGGTGCGATCGACAAGCTCGAGCGCATCGGCGGCTGTATCATTGCCGATAGCGTCGGCCTCGGCAAAACCTTCGAGGCCCTGGCCGTGATCAAATACTACGAGCTGCGCAATGACCGCGTGCTCGTTCTCTGCCCCAAGCGGCTCCGCGACAACTGGACGCTCTACAAGGCGAACGACCGCCGCAATGTGCTCGCCGGTGACCGCTTCAACTACGACGTTCTGAATCATACCGACTTGTCCCGCGACGGCGGGCTGTCCGGCGACATTGATTTGTCGCACATCAACTGGGGTAATTACGATCTCGTCGTCATCGACGAGTCTCATAACTTCAGGAACAAGGCGACCCACAAGGACCGGGACACCCGCTACGACCACCTGATGAACCGCGTCATCAAGGCGGGGGTAAAAACCAAGGTACTGATGCTCTCGGCCACGCCGGTCAACAACCGGCTCGCCGACCTGAAAAACCAGATCGCCTTCATGACCGAAGGGGACGACCTGGCCCTGACGGGGCAGGGGATTCAGAGCATCGAAGCCACGATCCGCAAGGCTCAGACGCAATTCAACCGCTGGCTCGACCTGGCCCCGGATGATCGGCGTCCGGCGCGTCTCATGGACATGCTGGGCTTTGATTATTTCAAGCTGCTCGACATGCTGACCATTGCGCGGTCGCGCAAGCATGTGCAGCGGTATTACGGCACGGCGGAAACGGGGCAGTTTCCGGAGCGGCTTGCACCCGTGAACATCAAAGCTGACGTGGACCTGGCAGGCGAGTTCCGCCCGATCCGGGAAATCAACAATGAAATTCGCCGCTTGACACTCGGAGCCTACGCACCGCTGCGTTACGTGCTGCCGCACAAGCAGGCCGTCTACGACGAGAAATACAGCACCAAAATCAGGGGCGGGCAGAGCTTCTTCCGGCAGGTGGACCGCGAAGAGAGCCTGATCCACCTGCTGCGGGTGAACATCCTGAAGCGGATGGAGAGTTCGGTCGCATCCTTCGCCCTCACCATTAAGCGCCAGCTCGCCGATGTAGAAGCCCTGCTCGCCAAGATCGACGCACATGATGAAGCGGTCGAGGAAATGGCGATCGACGACATTGACGTGGACGACCCGTCTTTTGAGGCGCTGCTGGTCGGGCGGAAGGTCAAGGTGCTGCTCCAGGACGTTGACCGGGTTCGCTGGCGGCAGGACCTGATCGAGGACCGCAACCGGCTTGCGACTCTGCTATCGGCCGCGCGTGCCGTGACAGCCGATCGCGACGCCAAACTGGACGCCCTGAAGCAGGTTCTTTCCGTGAAGGTCCACAGCCCGATCAATGCGGACAACCGCAAAATGCTGTTGTTCACCGCCTTCGCCGATACGGCGGAGTATCTCTATCGGGAGATTGCCCCCTGGGCCAGCAAGACGCTGGGGATCAACGTGGCCATGGTTTCAGGGGCGGGCGCGAACAAGACGACCCTGTCGGGCCTCCGGGGCGACATGAGCACGATCCTGAGCGCCTTCTCTCCCCGCTCGAAAGAGCGACCGGAAGAAATGGTGGGCGAGGGAGAGATAGACCTTCTTATCGCCACGGATTGCATCTCTGAAGGCCAGAACCTTCAGGACTGCGACTACTTGGTCAATTACGACATTCACTGGAACCCGGTGCGGATTATCCAGCGGTTCGGCCGCATCGACCGCATCGGGTCGCCGAACGATCGGATTCAGCTCGTCAACTTCTGGCCCAACATGGAGTTGGACGAGTATCTGGACCTCGAATCCCGCGTGAGCGGGCGCATGGTCCTGCTCGATGTGTCAGCGACCGGCGAGGAAAACGTCATCGAGTTCCAGGCCGGCAACCAGATGAACGATCTGGAGTACCGCCGCGCCCAGCTTCAGAAACTTCAGGATGCGGTCATCGACCTGGAGGACCTGTCGAGCGGCGTATCCATCGCCGATCTGACGTTGAACGATTTCCGCATCGACTTGGCCGGCTACCTCCGGGAGAACCGCGAGCGACTCGAAAGCCTTCCTGTCGGCACCTATGCGGTCGTTCCGGCTCCGCATAATCAAGCCGCCAATGGCGACGCGGTTATCCCGCCGGGTGCGATCTTCTGCCTGCGCGCCGTGGGCGAGGCCGCCCGCAAGGCGGCGGAGCCCGGCTATCCGCTCAGCCCTCATTTCGTGGTGCATGTCGACGAAGACGGCGAGGTTCTCCTTCCCTATACCCAGGCGAAGCAGGTGCTGGACCGGCTGAAGAAGCTCAGCATCGGCCGCGACTTGCCGGATTCCGAAGCCTGCAAGCGGTTCGATCAGGCAACGCACTTTGGGCGGGATATGGAGCTCTACCAGAAGCTCTTGTCGCGGGCGGTCGCCTCGGTCGTCGGGAAAAGCGAAGAGCGCGCCGTCGCCAGCTTGTTCTCTCCCGGCGGCACCCATGCCCTGAAGGGCGAGTTCGCCGGCATGAACGATTTCGAGGTCGTGGCCTTCCTGGTCGTCCTTCCGGACGGGGAGGGGGCGGCATGACGGCGGAGGGTGCAATCCTTGCCGTGGTCCATGCCCTGGCGCTCCCGCCAGAGGCGCGCGTGGATGTGCGCGTCCCCAAGAAGCTACTGGTGGAGCAGGGTGCTCCCACCACGGCCGACAGGCGCGCCATTCAGGAAGGAATCGACGAGCTGCAATGGCTCGCGGCCTGCAAGGCGGCGACGATCGGCGTGCCAAGCTTCAGCGACGAACAACGGGAATATCTGGAGATCGCCGTCGTCGCCTGCGTCTTCAGGGCCGGGGCCAAGGCCACGCGACTGGTGGAACTTATCCACCGCGCCATTCCCTATCCGGTTCTGCTGCTGACGGCGCATGACGGGGGCCTGACGGTCTCCGCCGCCCATAAGCGCCATGCACAAAACGAAGCGGGCCGCGTCGTGATTGATGGCATGGTCGCGGCGAGCGGCCTTCACCCGGACACTCCCGACGACGTGGAGCGGGATTTCCTACAAAGCCTCGGGCTCGCGCGGCAACCCCGCCGTGACCTCTGGACGCTTTACAAAGGCTGGGTCGCGCGCATCGAGGCCCTGAGCGCTGCCCGCCTGAACGGCTCCTACGTCGCGACCGACGATCCGCAGGCGGTCGAACAACGCCGCCAGGCGCTCGACGCCTCTTCACAGATCACGCGCCAGATCGCTGGTCTGCGCGCCCGAGCCAAACGCGAGAAGCAGCTCAACCGCCGCGTGGACCTCAACCTTGAGATTCAGCGGCTCGAAGCCGACCTCGCCTCCCACAAGAAGAACCTTTGAAAGGACAGCTGACCGCCATGGCCGACATCAAGAAACTCGATTTGAACGACCCCGACACCAGGAGCGCCGACATTGTGGCTGGCAACGTGGAGGCGCTAAAGGCCCTGTTCCCGGAGGCGTTCAAGGAAGGCGGCATTGATTTCGAGGTGCTGAAGCAGCTCCTGGGCGGAGCCGTGGACGATCGGGATGAAAAATACGGCCTCAACTGGCATGGCAAGCGCAAAGCCCGCCAAATCGCGCTGACACCCTCAACCGGAACGCTGCTGCCCTGTCCCGAGGAAAGCGTCGATTGGGACACGACCCAGAACCTGATGATCGAGGGCGATAATCTTGAGGTGCTGAAGCTCATGCAAAAGAGCTATGCCGGAAAGGTGAAGTTGATCTATATTGATCCTCCTTACAATACTGGCGGTGATTTTGTTTATCCGGATGACTTCGGGGACGGAATCAGGAACTATCTTGAGATAACAGGCCAAATAGAAGGCGGCCGCAAGTTAACTTCTAATCCTGAAACCTCCGGTCGCTTTCATACTGAATGGCTTAACATGATATACCCGCGCCTCCGCCTTGCGCGCGCATTGCTTAGTGCAAACGGACTTATATTTATTTCATGTGATGATAACGAAATAGAGAACGTCCGATTCATTATGTCTGAGCTTTTTGGCGAAGAGAATTTCTTCGCGCAAATTATAGTTCAGTCGAACAAGCGTGGACAAACATATAAAGATGTCGCCAAAACCCACGAATATCTAGTTGTTTATGGCAGAAGCGACGAGGCGAGCCTTTTTGAATTACCAAAAGAAGGTGATACTCTTCCATTCGAAGACTCTAAGGGGCGCTTCGATCTATGGGAACTCCGCAATCGTAACCCAAAATTTGGCCGCCATAATCGACCTAATTTATACTTCCCATTCTACGTGTCCCCAAAGTTGACCGACGATAATGGGTACAGCCTTATCTCTTTGGTACGCGATGATGAATTTACTATCGAGGTTACACCGAAGAATAGCGAGGGGAAAGATGGGTGCTGGCGATGGAGCAAGGATAAGGTCCGTTCTGTAGATACAAGCAGCGGCACCGCTGTTGTGGTGGCTCGTCAGAAGCGGGATGGCGAGTGGAATATTTATGAGAAGTCCAGAAAGAGCACGACAAAACCTAAATCAATATGGGACGAAACGAGCGTCATAAACGAACAAGGAACTACTGCGCTTGGTGCGTTAGGTCTAGCAGGTGCATTTGATCACCCGAAGCCGGTTGAATTGATCAAAAAGATTGTAGCAATTGCAACCGACACGGACGATGTGATTCTAGACTTCTTCGCCGGGTCTGGAACAACAGCTCAAGCAGTCATGGAGTATGCTTCCATAGAGAACAGCAGCAGACGCTTTATTCTCGTCCAATTGCCAGAGCCATTGGATGATAGCATTGCTGAACAAAGTACTGCCGCAAAATGGTGCAGCAAACTTCACTTGCCGCATACGATTGCCGAATTAACAAAGGAGCGCCTCCGACGAGCTGCGGACAAAGTGAAGTCGGACAATCCAATGTTCTCCGGCGACACCGGCTTTCGTGTCTTCAAGCTCGCTTCCTCAAACATCTGCGCGTGGGAGCCCAATCCGGCCGACCTCGAAAACAGCCTGCTCAAGAATGCAGAGCACCTGGCCCAGGGTCGCACCGAAGCAGACGTGCTCTACGAGCTGCTTCTCAAGCTCGGCCTCGACCTCTGCGTACAGATCGAACAGAAGGAAATCACGGGGAAGACAGTGCACGCCATCGGCGGCGGCGCGCTCATGGCCTGCCTTGCCGACGGCCTGACCAAAGATGTGGTGGAGAAGCTCAGCGCCGGCATCGTCGCCTGGCAAAAGAAGCTGTCACCGGCTGTCGATACCCGCGTCGTGTTCAAGGATTCCGGTTTTGCCGATGACATCGCCAAAACCAACATGGCGGCGATCCTGAACCAGAACGGCATCACCGACGTGCGAAGCCTGTAAGGAGGGTTCAATGAAACTGCATTTTGAACCCGACCTGGACTACCAAAGGGCCGCTATCGAATCCGTCGCGGACCTGTTCCGGGGCCAGGAAATCAACCGCACCGAATTCACCGTCACCCGACGGGATGCAGGCGGCATACAGGGCGAGCTGGGGCTGGTCGAAAGCGAGCTGGGCATCGGCAACCGCCTGACCTTGCTCGATGACGAGATCATCTCAAACCTCAAGGACATCCAGCTCCGCAACGGCCTTGCGCCATCCACGTCGCTCGCCTCAGGCGACTTCACGGTCGAGATGGAGACGGGCACCGGCAAGACCTACGTCTACTTGCGCACGGTTTTCGAGCTGAACCGCCGCTACGGCTTTACGAAATTTGTCATCGTCGTACCCTCCGTCGCGATCAAGGAGGGCGTCTACAAGACGCTCCAGATGACGGAAGAGCACTTCAAGGGGCTCTATTCGGGCCAGCCCTTTGATTATTTTCTCTACGATTCCTCGAAGCTGGGGCAGGTGCGGAACTTCGCCACCAGCCCGACCATCCAGATCATGGTCGTCACGGTCGGGGCGATCAACAAGAAGGACGTCAACAACCTTTACAAGGACAGCGAGAAGACGGGCGGGGAGCGGCCGATCGACCTCATCCGCGCGACCCATCCCATTCTGATCGTGGACGAGCCCCAGAGCGTCGATGGCGGCCTGTCGGGGGCGGGGAAGAGCGCCCTGGGCGAGATGAACCCGCTTTGCACGCTGCGCTATTCGGCCACCCATGTGGACAAGCACCACATGCTGTTTCGCCTGGACGCCGTGGACGCCTATGACCGCAAGCTGGTGAAGCAGATCGAGGTGGCGTCGCTCGAAGTCGAGGGCGGCCACAACAAGGCCTATGTGCGCTTCCTCTCGGCCCGAAACGGCAAGGGGCCGATTACCGCGCGCGTCGAAATCGACGTGCTGGAGGGAAAGACCGTCCGCCGCAAGGAAGTGACGGTCCAGGACGGGGATGATCTGCAAGAGCTGACAAAACGGGCGATCTATGCCGACTGCCGGATAGGTGAAATTCGCGCGGCCAAAGATAGCCAATTTCTGGAAGTCAAACTGCCGGGCGGCGAGGCGTTCCTTGAGCCGGGGCAGGCCGTGGGCGACGTTGATGCAGACGCCCTCAAGCGCCTGATGATCCGGCGCACGATCCATGAGCACCTCGACAAGGAAAAGCGGCTCGCGCCGCTCGGGATCAAGGTGCTCAGCCTGTTCTTCATCGACGCCGTGGAATTTTATCGCAGCTACGACGAAGACGGTAATCCTGTGAAGGGCAAGTACGCGACGATCTTCGAGGAAGAGTATCGCCGCGCGGCCAAGCTTCCGGAATTCTCAAGCCTCTTCAAGGAAGTCGATCTGACCTCCGAAGCGGAAGAGGTGCACGACGGCTATTTCTCCATCGACAAGGCGCGCCGCTGGACCGACACGGCCGACAACAACCAAGCCAACCGCGACAATGCCGAGCGAGCCTATAACCTCATCATGAAGGACAAGGAGAAGCTGCTCAGCTTCGATACGAAGCTGAAGTTCATTTTCTCCCACTCCGCCCTGAAGGAGGGTTGGGACAACCCGAACGTCTTCCAGATTTGCGCCCTGCGCGAAATCGGGACGGAGCGCGAGCGGCGGCAGACCATCGGCCGCGGGCTGCGCCTTTGCGTCAACCAGAAGGGGGAGCGGCTGCGCGGGTTCGAGATCAACACGCTGACCGTCGTTGCGACGGAGAGCTACGAAGAATTTGCGGAAAACCTCCAGAAGGAAATCGAGAAGGATACCGGCATCAAGTTCGGCATCGTCGAGACGCACCAGTTCGCCGCCATTCCCGTGCTGAAGGCGGATGGCTCCGCCGGCATGCTGGGGATGGAGGCTTCAACCGCCATTTTCGACCAGCTGAAAGCCAAGGGCTTCATCGACGCCAAGGGCAAGGTGCAGGACACGCTCCGCGTGGCGCTGAAGGAAGGCTCGTTTGCGTTGCCGGACGCCCTTGCCGACCACCAGGCCGCCGTGCGCGAAGTCCTGAAGAAGGTGGCGGGCAAGCTCGACATCAAGAACGCGGATGAGCGCATCGTCGTGAAAACGCGCCAGGCCGTACTGGAGAGCGCCGAATTCCAGGCCCTTTGGGACAGGATCAAGCACAAGACGACGTACCGCGTGTATTTCGACAACGAGAAGCTGGTCACCGACTGCACCCAGGCGATAAGTGGCGGGCCGCCGGTCGCGAAGACGAGGGTCCGCATCCGCAAGGCCGATCTTTCCATCGGCAAGGGCGGCGTCGAGGCCAAGGAACGGGACCAGAACAGCGGAACGATCGTCACCATCGAGGAAGGCGACATAGCGCTCCCCGATGTCCTGACCGACCTTCAAGACCGCACACAGCTCACGCGAAAGAGCCTGGTGCGGATTCTGACGGAGTGCGGCCGCCTCAACGACTTCAAGCGCAATCCGCAGGCCTTCATCGAGATCGCAGGCGAAGTCATCAACCGCACCAAACGGCTCGCGTTGGTCGATGGCATCAAATATCAGCGGATCGGCAATGACCAGTATTATGCCCAGGAGCTGTTCCAGCAGGAAGAGCTGGTCGGGTATATGAAGAACATGCTCAAGGACACAACGAAGTCGGTCTATGAGCATGTGGTCTACGATTCAGGCGGCGTTGAGCGGACTTTCGCCGAACAGCTTGAAAAGAACCAAGCGGTGAAGGTCTACGCCAAGCTCCCGGCTTGGTTCAAAGTGCCGACGCCGCTTGGCACCTATAACCCGGATTGGGCAGTGCTGGTCGAAGTGGACGGGGAAGAGCGGCTCTATTTCGTGGTCGAGACCAAGGGAAGTCTGTTTACAGACGACCTTCGCGACGTCGAAGCCGCGAAAATTGCCTGCGGCGAAGCGCATTTCAAGGCGCTGGCGGTCGGCGAGAACCCCGCCCGCTACGTCAAGGCCACGAAGGTGGACGATTTGATGGAGCATTGCTGAGACCGTGTTACGGGAGTCATGGCAGGACCAGAGCAAATCCCCCACCTCTCGTCTTGGACCTTCTTTCCTTGCTTGAAAGGCTGGCCTGCTGCCGGTTTCGTGGACACGACCTTAAGCTAAATCCCCACCCGCTCCACCTCGTCCAACGTGACCTCGTCCCTGCGCCGGTCATAGAGCTGGGTGGTGCGGGTCGAGGCGTGATTGGCCATCGCTGCCGCCTTCTCCAGCGTCCCACCGTTCTTGAGGTACGCGGTGATGCCGGTGGCGCGGAACGTGTGGTTCCCGATTTTGGTCTCGATCCCGGCAGCCAGCGCCCGACGTCGGATCATGGCATGGGCATTCCTCTGCGGTAGCGGTGAGCCCGAAAGCCGCCCCGTGCCCCGCTGTATTGTGCGGAACAGCGGCGCTTTGGGATCACCCTGAAGCCCACAGCCCTCGATGTAGG
>ERZ1645187.1316-NODE-1316-length-22926-cov-5.912247_pt1 | contig 22926 bp, 18 predicted proteins | sample MGYA00575352_ERZ1645187 | MGnify/ENA primary metagenome ERZ1645187 (study PRJEB40837, sample SAMN11349314) | freshwater sediment metagenome | isolation source: river sediment | host: Sediment | place: India: Wazaribad , New Delhi | collected 2017-02-21 ... | reverse complement strand
ATCGACGTCGAAGCGGACAAGCGCGCAACCTCGATCTACACAGTGAACAAGGTCGTTCCGATGCTGCCCTTCAATCTGTCCAACAACCTGTGCTCGCTGCGTCCCGACGAAGACCGTCTGACATTCTCGTGCATCATGGATGTGGACAAGCACGGGCAGGTCCTCGACTACAAGATCCAGCGCTCTGTGATTCATTCCAGCGCCCGGATGACCTACAGCACGGTGAACGAATTCCTCGCGGGTGAAGATACCGAGCGGACAGAATATCTGAAGCCCTTCAAAAAAGACCTGACGATGATGGAAGATCTCGCGAAGATCCTCCACAACGAACGGCGCGGAGCGAGAGGCTCGATCGACTTCGAATATCCGGAATCTGTCGTAGTCGTCGACGATAACGGGAAGCCGATCGACATCAAGACGTCGGAACGCGGCGTCTCGGAACGTCTCATCGAAGAATTCATGCTGCTGGCCAACGAAACGGTGGCGGAATACGCGTCGAAATCCGGCCTGACATTCATGTACCGGAATCATCCCCATCCGGACGCTGACAAGCTCAAGGAATTCCGGGAATACCTGAAACGCTTCGGCTTCCATCTCGGCAAGGAAGGCCAGATTCCTAACAATCACGACTTCCAGAAGCTGATGAAGGATATCGAACATTCGCCGAACCGTGAAGTGATCACGCTGCTGGCGCTGCGCACGATGCAGCAGGCGCTGTACGAACCGGAAAACAAAGGCCACTACGCTCTGGGCGCGGCAAACTATACCCACTTCACCTCGCCGATCCGCCGCTACCCCGACCTGACGGTTCACCGCAACCTGGCTCTTCTGGCGGATACGAACGGCAATGTTCCCGAAAAGGAAAAGCACCGGATCGCGAAGAAGCTCAAGGAACAGGCGGCTCACAGCTCGGAACAGGAACGCGTCGCGGACAATATCGAACGCGAAGTCAAGAAGATGAAGAAGGCCGAATATATGACCGAACACATCGGAGAAACCTTTGACGGGAAGATCTCCGGCGTTACGGGCTTCGGTTTCTTTGTGGAACTGCCGAACACGGTCGAAGGTCTTGTCAAGATGACCGCGCTGAACGACGACTATTATATCTATGATGAAGGGCTGCACCGCCTGGTCGGACAGCGCTTCGGGAAGATCTACGAGCTGGGCCAGCCGGTCAAGGTCAAGACGGTCGGAGCGGACGCCGCAGCAAGACAGGTAGACTTCGAAGTTATCGAATAATAAAGATTGAATAGATGAATACGAACCGGCCGCAGAAACGGCCGGTTTTTCTTATTTTAATCCGTCAGTCTGTTGACTTTAGCATATATCCTGATATAATTAATTATTACTGCGAAAGGATACGGATATGGCTGATTCGATTAAAATGATAGCACGAAACAAAAAAGCGACCCACGATTACTTTATTGAAGAAAAGTATGAATGCGGGATCGAACTGGCCGGTACCGAAGTCAAGTCTCTGAGGCAGGGCAAGGCGAGTCTGAAGGAATCGTACGCGGATATCCGCGACGGCGAGATCTTCGTCTATCAGATGAACATCTCCCCTTACGAACAGGGCAACATCTTCAATAAGGACCCGCTGCGCACCAGGAAGCTTCTGCTGCATAAGCAGGAGATCCGCAAACTCAGCAGCCTGAAGCAGCGTGAAGGCTACACACTCGTTCCTCTCTCCCTGTATTTTAAGAACGGGCGTGTCAAGCTTGAACTTGCGCTGGCAAAGGGCAAGAAGGTCTACGACAAGCGTCAGACCATCGCCAAGAAAGATGCGGACCGCCGGATGAAACGCGACCTCCGTACAATCAAATCCTGAACAGTTTTTATCCCGGGGACGTAAAGGTTTCGACAGGGATCGTGAAGTATGGTAAGCGAGCCGATGCGTTGATCATCGTAAAAAGTGACACCTAAATATAAACGCTAAAAACGAAAGACCTGTAATGGCGATGGCAGCGTAAGCTGTTAAAGCCACGTGAAGTCTACCCGCGGCACAAACTGCCGCACGCCCCTCTCTTTAACCTGTGACTGAGAGTACCGGCGTTCATCTAAGCAGGGAACCGCATATCGGAGTTTCCCGAACGGTATGTGTATCAGGGAATAGTTTCTTTCCGCTTTGTCCTGAGAGCGGTCAGCGGCGAAATCTAAATCAGAGACTACGCTCGTAGAAAACTGTATGAATCGGTTTTTGGACGCGGGTTCGACTCCCGCCGTCTCCACCAATTTTGAAATTAAAGCAACAGCTGAAATTGCCCTATAAAGGCATTTCAGCTGTTTTTATTTTGCCGTTTTCTGTCTGCACTCAATTTGCATACAAATTGAATACATTTCTCAAATGATTATCAACTCATATCGAACCTTCACTCTCATAAAAATAGCTATTGCAGGCAAACTCCCTTCCCTCTCTTTCATATCAGTTATTCTTATCCGACACTGTCGAAACCGAAATTGTTCCCAGCGGCACAAGCCTTTATTATAAAGATAAGCAAAGGAAACAAAATTGAAAGGACTGAAATGAATGAAATTATTCGGAGATCAGAACTTCGGTTTCGGATGTATGCGCCTGCCCATGAAAGACGGCCAGGTCGATATTGAACAGATGAACGAAATGGTCGACACCTTTATGGCCGACGGCTTCTGCTATTTTGATACGGCCCACGGATACCTCGGCGGCAAAAGCGAGACGGCGCTTAAAACCTGCCTCACCGACCGTTATCCCCGCGACAGCTACATCCTTACGGACAAGCTGACGAATTTCTTTTTCAAAAAAGAAACCGATATCCGTCCGTTATTTGAAAGCCAGCTCAAAGCCTGCGGCGTCGACTATTTTGATTTTTACCTGATGCACGCTCAGGGGGCTGAAAATTTCGATTATTTCAAAAAAGCGCGCGCTTATGAAACGGCGTTCGAACTGAAGAAGGAAGGAAAAATCCGTCATGTGGGCATTTCCTTTCACGATAAAGCGGCGGTACTGGAACAGATTCTGACCGAATACCCGCAGATTGAGGTCGTGCAGATCCAGTTCAATTATCTGGACTACGACGATCCGGCAGTCGAAAGCGGAAAGTGCCTGGAGGTCTGCAGAAAACACGGCAAGCCGGTTATCGTTATGGAGCCTGTTAAAGGCGGAAGCCTCGTAAACCTGCCGGAGGATGCGGCGGCTGTTCTGGACGCGCTTGACGGCGGCAGTCCTGCAAGCTACGCGCTGCGCTATGTCGCAGGCTTTGACGGAATCCGGATGATCCTCTCGGGAATGAGCAGTATCGAACAGATGCAGGATAACCTTTCCTTCATGAAGGGTGCGAAGCCTCTTAACGATACGGAAACGGAAGCTGTTCACAAGGTATGTGAAATTCTCCGCTCGAAGAATCTGATCCCCTGTTCGGCCTGCCGTTACTGCACAGAGGGCTGTCCAAAACAGATCTCCATCCCCGATTTGTTCGCCTGTATGAATGCGAAGACTGCGTTTCACGACTGGAACGCCGATTACTACTATCACGAAGTTCATACAAAACGCGGCGGCAGGGCCTCGGACTGCATAAAGTGCGGTCTTTGCGAAAAAGCCTGTTCCCAGCACCTGCCCATCCGAAAGCTGCTCGAAGAAGTGGCTGCGGAATTCGAAAAAAGATAAGGAGAACATAAGATGAATAAAGACGTAATGATTTTAACAGGAGCCGGTCAGATCGGTATGGCCATCGCACGCAGAATGGGTTACGGAAAGACGATTCTGGTCGCTGACAAAAACCCGGCCAATGCGGAAGCCATTGCGAAAACTATGAACGAAGCAGGCTACGATGTCATCGCGGCTGAAGTGGATCTCGCATCCCGTAAGTCTATTCTCGCGCTTATCGATCAGGCTCAGGATCTCGGGGATATCACAATGCTCGTAAACGCAGCGGGTGTCTCCCCCAGCCAGGCGCCTGTTGAAACCATCCTGAACGTAGACCTTTACGGGACCGCCGTTCTGATGGAAGAAGTCGGTAAGGTGATCGCACCCGGCGGAGTCGGCGTCACGATTTCAAGCCAGTCCGGCTGGAGAATGCCGGCACTGACCGCCGAAGAGGATGCGCTGCTCGCGACAACTCCGACGGAAGAGCTTCTCTCACTGGAAATACTGCAGCCTGAAAATATCAGGGATACGCTCCATGCCTATCAGCTGGCCAAACGCTGCAACGAAAAACGAGTCATGGCGGAAGCCGTCAAATGGGGAGAACGCGGCGCCAGAATCAATGACATCGCGCCCGGCATCATTGTCACACCCCTCGCAATTGACGAATTCAACGGTCCCCGCGGTGATTTCTATAAGAACATGTTTGCAAAATGTCCCGCAAGTCGTCCCGGTACGGCGGACGAAGTGGCAAACGTGGCGGAACTGCTGATGAGCGACAAGGGCGCCTTTATCACAGGATCGACCTTCCTGATCGACGGCGGAGCAACATCCAGCTACTTCTACGGACCGCTGAAGCCGGAAGCATAAAGTGATAAAGACCGCTGGAACGTGGCAGCCGACGTTTCAGTGGTCTTTAGTTCTAATAAAATCAACGGCAGAAAGAGTCAGTTACTTCTTGCCGGCGTGCTTGCGTTCTTCAACGATCCCGGCCATCCATTCGACAATTGCCGGATCGGTATGGGAGAAGAACGAGCTCTGTTCTTTATCCAGCGCCGCGATCTTGTCCATATCTTCTTCCGACAGTGTGAAATCAAATACGTCGAGATTTTCCACCATACGTTCGTAATGGGTGGATTTCGGGATCACGACGATGCCGCGCTGAATGAGCCAGCGCAGCATGACCTGAGCGGTGCTCTTGCCGTACTTCACCCCGATTTCTCTGATCGTTGCGTTTTCGAACAGACCTCCGCGGCCTTCTCCGAAGGGCGCCCAGGCTTCCTGCCGGATATCATATTTTTCCATGATTTCATGGGCGGTCTTCTGCTGATTGAACACATGGGTTTCCACCTGATTGACCATCGGCTTGATGCTGGAGAACAATGCGAGATCGATAAGTCTGTCCGGATAGAAGTTCGATACGCCGATCGCACGTATCTTTCCTTCATTATACAGCTCTTCCAGCGCCCGCCAGGCGCCGTAATAATCGGAAAAAGGCTGATGCAGCAGACAGAGATCAAGATAATCTGTCTTCAGCTTTCTCATTGATTCAATGACGGAAGCCTTCGTTTCTTCATAGCCGTAATGCTCGATCCATACTTTAGTGGTCAGGAAAATATCATCGCGGGCGATACCGCTTTTTTCAATGGCCTCCCCGACTTCCTCCTCATTGGCATAGCTCTGAGCCGTATCGATAGAACGGTAGCCGGCTCTCAGTGCATCCAGTACGCAGCGTTCGCATTCTTCCTTCGTGACCTGATAGACGCCGTAGCCAAGAATCGGCATCTTTACTCCGTTATAAAGTGTTGCATATTCCATAGTTTTCTTCCCTTCTTATATAAATAACTGTACAAATTTATTCTGCATTCTGATTATTCGCTGCGACGATCTCCGACAGCTGGATATGCTCGTTGCGATAGCGGACATCCGGATTCTTTTCCGCGAAGCCGAAGAGCTCCTTCATTTTGATCGCATTCTTCGGGCAGGCCTGAATACAGGCATAGCATGCCTGGCAGTTCTCACCTGTGCGTGCAGCCTTCTGATTTTCTACATGAATACATCCTGCCGGACAGACCTTTGCACAGATTCCGCATCCGATACACGCGTCCGTAAATTCGAAGTCCGCCCATACTGTCTCAGGCTGGTGTTTGACAAGCTTCATGTAGCCTTCGTGAGCTGCCCGGTCCATCAGCGTTACTTTTTCGATACTGTGTCTGCCGGCGTCAATATCGGCTTTTATCGAAGCAAGCTGCCCGTCCACCTTTTTATCGATCTTCATCTGCTCGGCCATGTCGAAGCCCGGCAGGAAATTATCCACCGTCAGCAGTGTCGCGATATAATCCGCCTTCTTTCCGGAAGCTTCGATCGTTTTTTTTGCGAGCTCCACAGCGCTGGCGTGTCGGTTGCCGTAGGTCAGAATAATATACAGATAGTCTGTATGCAGTTCTGACTTCCGGATAAATTCTTTAACCATTTCCGGCATTTCGTGTCCGTAAATCGGACAGACGATACCGATCTTATCATCCTCAAAGACGAGATTTTCGCTATTCATAATCTGCGGGATACTGATGAGATTGTTGTCAAGCGTCTTCGCAGCGTACAGGCTGTTTCCTGTTCCGGTAAAGTAAAATATCATGAGCAGCCTCCTTTATCTGACTTCATTATAAAAAGCGAAAAAACGGTTGTACAGAATCGTTTCTGCAGTCTGGTTTTCATAGAATGAATAGTGAAAGTTTATAATTTCGATCGATAATGCTATACTGTCCATAAGTATTCAAGGAGGCAGGCCATGCTCAACTATGAAGAGATGCAGTATTTCGCTTCATTTGCAGAAACCGGAACCTTATCCGGCGTCGCGGAACAGTTTCATATCTCACAGCCGACAATCACGCGGGCGATGAAAAAGGCGGAGAACGAATTCGGCGTTCCGCTTTTCGATCGAACAAAAAACAGCATCAGCCTGAACGACAACGGCGTCTATGCTGCGCAGGAGATATCGATTCTCCTCAAACAGACTGACGAGACGCTTCGCAGAGTACGCGCCTACGACCGCGCAAACCGTACGATTTCCATCGGCTCCGGCGCAGCGGTCAATCTTCCGGAGCTGATCCAGAAGCTGACTGAAAATTATCCCGATAAGGCGATAGCTTCGGAGCTTAAGAAACCGCCGGAGCTCCTGGACGGGCTCGATAAAAACGTCTACCAGCTGATTATCCTGCCCTTTAAACCGGATAATCCTGATTATCGTTCGTTAAAAATCGGAGAAGAGCACCTGATGTTTCTCCTTCCGAAAAATCATCGCTTCGCGAGAAGAAAATCACTCTCTTTGTCAGAACTGAACGGCGAGAATATGCTGCTGTTTTCGGAAATCGGCTTCTGGGCGGACATTGTCAGCAGGAAAATGCCCGACTCCCGCTTTCTCGTACAGACCGAACGATATTCGTTCGAGGAGCTCATCGCGAATTCGATTCTCCCCTGTTTTACGTCAGATCTTGTCGTAAACGGACGCGAAGAGTTGCTAGGCCGCCGGGCAGTCACGATAGACGATCCGGAGGTCAATGTCAGTTACTATCTCGTCTGTAAAAAAGAAACCGCCCGGGAATACTCGGTGCTGTTTAAATAAACATCGATGTCACCGATGTTTATAAGGAAAAGATTATGACTGAGAAAACATCCGGCAGCATCGACAGAACCAGGGCAGGCTTTGAAATCTGAGTGACGACTACATCCCGGTTTTCACTTACGAGAACCGGTTTTTTCTGATATTTTATATTTACAGCGTGTCGCCATCAGCGTAATTCCAGCTGAGGCGGCATATCGAACAGGACGGCGGTATGCACTGCCGTCTTTTTTGCGTCCTGAATTATCAGGAGTAATTATGCCTAAAACAAAAACACAGGGAATCGTGTTCGGTCTGATCATGTCGTATACAATGGCGATCGGAATGGAAGTCTACAACACCGCGGTCACTGCCGGACTTCTCGGAGCACCGGGCGGCTTCACGAATCTGACGCCGGAAATTTTCGTATCCGCGTTTCAGGAAAGCCTTCTCATGGTCCTCTTTGTCATTCTGTATTCAGAGTGGTTCGGAAACCGTATGGGCGCGGCTTTTGTGGAACGTCACAGCACACCTGACGACAACCCGTATTTTCGGCAGCTTCTCAGGCAGGCCGGAACCGTCGCGGTAATGTGCCCCGTCATGAGCCTGACAGCCTCGGTCCTGTTCACAGTTATCCTCGGCGGCGTATCCTGGACGATGCTTCCGATCGTCTGGTTCGGAACGTTAATGAAGAACCTGCCCATGGCCTTCTTCTGGAATATGTTCGCAGCCGCACCCTTCACCCACTGGGTGTTCGGACTGATTTTCGAACGCGGGGAAAATAAAGCGGCAGTAAATATACATTCAAAAAAAGCGGAAACAGACAGCGCTGAATAAGCGCTCTGTTTCCGCTTTTTTATTGCACGCAGATTTTCTTTCATATTTCAAAAAAAGTAACGTAAAATGATATGAGCAATTTAACTTTAAAATCTACGAATCCTGCGGATCTTTAATTCAAAATATCAATTTATAAAGGATGAAAAATGTCTGAACATTCATATAAAGCGGTGGTCTTCGATTTTAACGGAACTCTGTTTCAGGACAGTGATTTTAACGAAGAAGCCTGGCGCCGGTTCCTGCATAAAACATTTCATGCATCGGTAGATGACGCAGATTTTATGCGCTTTTTTCACGGCCGTCCCAACAGTTTCATTTTCTCTCATTATATGGGAAGAGAGCTGACGCCCGAAGAGGTGCATCATCTCTCTGAAGACGGCAAGGAAGCCCTCTACAGAAGCCTGGTTCTGGAGCATCCGGAACGGCTGACGCTTACAGAGGGTGCGCCTGAACTTCTGGACCGGCTCAAGGCGGCTGACGTGCCCGTCAGTATCGCAACCGCCGCCGGCCGCGGGAACATGGATTTCTATTTCGAACATCTGGGGATCGGACGGTGGTTCGATTACGATACGAACATTATCTACAATGACGGAAAGCTACCCGGCAAGCCGGAACCGGATATCTATCTGAAGAGCTTCGAAAAAATCGGGTCCGCGCCTGAAGAAACCATCGTCGTGGAGGACGCGCTGCTGGGCCTCGAGTCCGCAGAGCGCGCAGGCGCAGGCATGATCGTCGGCATCGATCCGGCAGGAACGAACGGTCTGAATTCTGTAGCTGGCGTGGACCATGTCATCGCTTCGTTCAAAGACTGGCAGGACTCATGGGTGATGGCTTAACAGCCGTCCGAATAGAGCAACGTTTTAATAGAATCAGCTGCAGATAAAGGATACGGCTTGGAAAAAGAATTCAATCATATACCGATACGAAAGCTAGTGTTAAAACTGGGGCTGCCCGCGATGGCCGCGCAGTTTGTCACGATCCTGTACAGCATCGCCGACAGGATCTACCTCGGAAATCTCGCGCAGGGCGGCGGACAGGCGCTGGCTGCGGTCGGCGTCTGCGCCCCTGCTCTGACGATCCTGAACGCCTTCGCCTTTCTCGCAGGCACCGGCGGCGCTGTCCTGATGAGCTCTTCAGCCGGACGGCGGGATCAGAAAACCGCTCAGCAGGCAGTCAACACGGCCTTTACGCTCGCGCTGATCCTGTCTGCGGCGGTATTCATCTCAGGGATGATCTTTAAACGGCCGCTGCTGTACGCTCTCGGGTGCGGAGACACGCTCTACCCTTTCGCGGACCGGTACTTTACGATCTGCCTGTTCGGCAGCTTCGCTGTGATCTGCGGGACCGGGATGAATCAGTTTATCCTGGCCCAGGGCTTCGCGAAGCAGGGGCTCGTCTCGGTCGTCCTCGGCGCCGTGATCAACATCGTTCTCGACCCGATCCTGATTTACGGAGCCGGCATGGGCATTACCGGGGCGGCTGCTGCAACCATCATCGGCCAGTTCGCATCGGCTGCCTATGTCATGAGGTTTCTTCTCGGATCAAAGCCCGTTTACCGGCTGGAAATCGGTCGTTTCAACCGGAGATACGCGGCGGAGATCTTCCGGGTAGGCTTTCTGCCGTTTCTGATCGTTCTGCTCGACAACATCCTGCTTATCTCCCTTAATTCTTCCCTTCAGCGTTACGGCGGCGATCAGGCGGACGCCTATCTTGCCTGTACCTCTGTGATCCAGAGCTTTATCACGCTCGCGAGTCTTCCTGCTCAGGGGATCACGACAGGCTGCGGAACACTGTACAGCTTTCACTGGGGAGCGGGAAACGGACAAAAGGTACGGCAAGTATTCAAATGGGTCTTTATCCTGTGCATCAGCTATATCGGAATCCTGTTTATATTTGTGCAGACCGTACCTCAGGTATTTACCGGTATGTTCTCGGGAGGCAGCTCGATGCTTGCCAGTGCACCTGAGCTGCTTCGTATGTACACGCTGGGTCTGCCTGCTCTGGCCGTCCAGTACGCTGTCGTGGACGGACTGACTTCGATGGGCATGACCCGGATCGCAATGCCGGTCTCCCTGTTCAGAAAGGGATTGTATCTGCTGTGCGTCGCGGTGATTCCACAATACTGGAATATCCGGAACGTATTTTACGCCTGCCCGATCTCCGATATCGCCGGCAGCGCGCTGTCGATAATCGTCTTCTTTACGGTTGTCAGAAAGCTGCTGGGCAAACGAAGCGTCGGTTTCTGAAAAGAAACGGGCGTTTTTTATTTTAGAGGGACATGCAAAGCAGCTGCACGACTTACCTGAATTCTTTCGTCTTGTCATGCTTTCGCAATGTTGAAATATCTGTAAAAGGATATATGCTGAAATTACGGGTTCGTTGGTGCACACGCTTAAACCGTTCATTTATTTGATCACCATAAAAGGAGATGAAAACTGCCTGAGAGAGAGAGAAAAGAACAAATCAGAAAAATTGAAGATGATTTTAAAAACGTACAGTCTCTGCTGAATATTATCGGAGATGAAACACGCCAGCTCATCCTGCTGGTGCTGATGGAGGCAGACTGTGCTGCAGGTATGCGAGTCGGAGAAATAACGAAAAAAACAAATTTATCACGGCCGGCAGTCTCCCATCAGTTGAGGATCCTTAAAGATCTGGGTATCGTAAGATACCGTGCAGCAGGCACGATGAATTTTTATTATATCGATGTAAGCCATAATCGAGCTATGTTTGCAAAAATGAAACAGCTGATTATCGATATAGAAGACTTTATGACTCTTCTGGAGTCAGAAAAGCAATCAGAAAATGAAACGAACTAAGACCTGATATAGCAAAAATCATTTATACGAAGATTCGTACAGGAGCGGAAGTTAAATGAAAACCGATAACGACCAGAAAACAGGTAATACGGATAAAACTGACTATAACGAAACAGTCGATGTCACATTGGGAAACCGAACGGTACAGGTTCCAAAGGGCGGCATTTATGATACATATCATATGAAGACAGATCTTGATGCTATGCTAAAGGATGAACGTGTCACCAGTGTGGATTTTTTTAAAGCGCTTGAAAAAAGGGAGGTTATGTCGCCCATCGGGCCAACAATGACCCCGAATTATTATTACAGAACATGGACGGCAAGACTTGTCATGACAGCTCCGGTTTCGGCGATCAAAACAAGACTGCCCGAGGGACTTGATCCGCTCGAAATGCTGCCTGGAATCGGTCTGGTCAGTCTGATGTTCTTCCGTTACGATGTCTGTGATATCGATAAATACTCGGAAGCGGCGGTTGCGATCCTTGTGCGTCCGCCCCGTCACGGCGGCTTAAACGGAGTCGATCTGATTGCCGGTCTCAAAAATGAAGATATGTATGTTCACGTTCTTTCGCTGCCTGTGACTACAGAAATCGCCCAGGTGCGGGGCCATGACGGATACGGATTCCCGAAATGGGTGACAGAGATTAATTTCAACGTCGATAAAGACAAAACTACCGCCGTCATTATGAATGATTCCGGCGGAATTGACATCAAACTCACAGCGGGAACACCGACACAGAAGCATTTCAAAAGCGGCGAGAATGTAAGTACGCTGCACAGCATTACGAAACTGGATGAAGTATGGAACGAAACGCTGAGCCAGATAAACGTCATGTCTCTTGGAAAAAAGGTCATGCCGTCGGACGTCAGGCTCAGACTGGGAAAGGGCCGGGTCAGCAGCGATCTGCGATCCTTAAAGGTAGGAAAGATTCTTCAGTTCGAGGTCTCTGAAAATTCCCAGGTTGCACTGCATATGCCCCAGCCCATTTCAGTCAGGAAAGTATAAACTGTAAAGTATGTTCAAATAAAACCGGACGTAAAGGAGAAACCGCGTGGATCAGAAATTAGAGCCGTTATTCACCCCCTGGAAGATTGGAAACTGTGAAATCAAAAACCGCATCGTCATGACCTCCATGGGCGGCACCAACCTTCTGGGCTGGATGGAGAGAAATCATTTCGATAAGGAGGGCGCGAACTTTATCCTGGAGGCGGCTCAGAACAATGCGGGACTGGTTCTGCCCGGCTGTCAGGCTGTCAGAAATCCGATGTTCGGAGAATGGCTGTACGAAAACGACCGGATGTACAGGGATCTCGCAGAATGGATGCCAAAATTTCATGAAACCGGCGCCAAACTCTTTGTACAGCTTACCGCAGGCTTCGGCCGGTCTTTTACCGTATCAAAGATGATGGAAAAGCTCTATACCGATCCTGTCCTGAAGATTTTGTCAAAACCGATCATGGATCTGGATAAAATCACCGCAACCGCCAGCCCAGCTCCGAACCGCTGGTCGGACAAAGTCCCGTCCAGAGCTCTGAGCGTCGACGAAATCCGCGAGTACGTCGATGCGTTCGCGAAAACCGCGAAGAAGCTGCAGGATGCCGGAGTGGACGGCGTCGAGATCCACGCTGTTCATGAAGGATATCTCCTCGATCAGTTTACCCTGCCCTACGTAAATCACCGGACGGATGAATACGGCGGCTCCTTCGAGAACCGGTACCGCTTCGCGGTGGAGATCGTCCGGGCCATCAAGGAGAAATGCGGGAAGGATTTCCCCGTTTCCCTGCGCTACAGTGTGGTCTCCAAAACGAAGGGATTCCGTCAGGGCGCTCTTCCCGGAGAAGATTTCACTGAGGCAGGCCGGGATATGGAAGAGTCGGAACGCGCAGTCAGGTATCTGCAGGACGCCGGCTACGACATGCTCAACTGCGACAACGGCACCTACGACGCCTGGTACTGGAGTCATCCCCCGGTCTATATGCCGGAGAACTGCAATCTTGATGAGGTCGAGCACATAAAAAACTGCGTCGATATCCCCGTAGTCTGCGCAGGCAGGCTCAATCCGGAGGATGCGGCTGATGCAGTCCGTGACGGAAAGCTCGACGGTGCAGGCTTCGCCCGCCCGTTCCTCGCGGACCGGGAATGGGTGACCAAGCTGATCGAGGACCGGCCTGATGAAATCCGTCCCTGTATCCTGTGCCATAACGGATGCTTCAATATGGCCCATTATAAAGGTGTTCCGAACGACCAGAAGCTGTCCGACAGTCTGCATCTGGCCAGATGCGCAGTCAACGCGGAGACGATGCAGACAAATGATCATTATATTTCCAGGACAAGCCGCCCGCGGAAGGTCGCCGTTATCGGAGGCGGGATCGGAGGAATGGAAACCGCGAGAGTTTTGAAGCTGCGGGGTCATGAACCCGTCATCTACGAGAAAACGGATGTTCTCGGCGGCCGCTTTATCCCGGGCAGCGCCGAATCTTACAAAGGAAAGCTGCGGGAGCTGCTCGAGTGGTACCGCCGACAGATGGAAAGTATGGAGATTGAAATTCATCTGAACACCGAAATCTCCGATCTGTCGCAGTTTGAAGACATGCCGGTGATTATCGCGACAGGCTCCGAACCCCGCGAGCTGCGCGGTGTCCCGGGTCATCAGAAAATGATCGAAGCCTGCGAATTCTTAAGCGGCGCGCCTGTCGGACAGACCGTGGCGGTGATCGGAGGCGGGCTCACCGGAAGCGAGATCGCATACGAGCTCGCTCTCCAGGGTAAAAATCCTGTTATCATCGAAATGAAAGACGACCTGATCGCTCAGACGGGCGTCTGTCTTGCAAACAGCTCGTATCTGCGTGAGTGGTTTGCCCTTCACGATGTGCCGGTCTATCTGGACACCACACTGAAGGAAGTCAAAGACGACAGTATCATCTGCAATTCGGAAGAGGCCGGAGAGATAAGTATCCCCTGCGATTCTGTGGTCGTATCGGCCGGATATATTCCGGCGCCGCTGGCGCCGAGATCTAAAAACGTGTATCTCGTCGGCGACTGCAGGAAGGTCGGAAATCTCAGGACAGTTATCTGGAGAGCCTACGAGACCGCCATGCGGATCTGACATATCTGAAGCAAAAAAGAAGAAGCCGGAAACCGGACTTCTTCTTTTTTGCTTTTATTCATTTCTTATAGTCGCTTATCACGTTTTCATTCAGTTATCCTGCAGACCGTTTCGCCTGTTTCGCATGACAACGACCGCTACGAACACCAGAACCAGCGCCGCCAGCGTCAGGAACACAAACGCTCCCTCCAGACCCTGAATCGTAAATACTTCGGAAAACGTCCTGGTCAGATCCGAAATCTGCGTCATAATTCCAACCGTAATGGACATTCCGAGTGAACCGGCAATGGTCCTGAGCGATGTGATCAGTACCGTTCCGTCCGTAACCTGGTGCCCGGGCAGCTTATCGGTCCCCCACGCGACAAAGGTCATCAGCAGCAGCCCCACAGAAAACTGTCTCAATACATTCAGCAGAACCACAACCATGTTCGGAGTGGACATCTGCACAAAACACATACCGATGTTTGAGATGAGCATGCTGATACTCGCGACCATGAGAATCTTTTTCATGCCGATCCTGTCGTAGATCTTTCCGGCAAACGGAGAGACGACAGCCAGAACAACAGAGCCCGGAAGCATCGACAGCCCGGAGACAGTCGCCGAATATCCCTTCATATTCTGAAAATACATCGGAAGAATAAGCGTCGTTGCCATCGTGACAAAGAACAGGGTAATACTGCCGATCACGCTGAGCGTAAACTGCCTGTTTGAAAATACACGAAGATTTAAAAACGGATCGCTCTCGCCAAGCTGACGTTTTACAAAGAATGCGCCCGCTATTAACCCGATTACCAGGGGCACGAATACGCTGCTGTCGAACAGGCCGTTCGCTCCGATATTGCCAAGTCCGAATGTGATTCCTCCGAACGTCAGAATACACAGGATGAATGAAATATAATCGAAGGGCTTTTTCTGTACAGGGAGAATATCATAAAAGGACATCTTTGCAAAAACGAACGCGATAATCATGATCACCAGAGGCAGGACAAAGATAATTCTCCAGTTAAAATGATCGATCAGGATTCCCGTAAGTGTCGGCGCCAGCACCGGTGCTGCTCCGACGGACAGGCCGTACAGGCCCATGACGCTTCCCTTTTCTTCTTCGGGATAGATACTCAGCAGGACAACCTGCCCCATCGCAGTCAGAACGCCGTTCGCACACGCCTGAAGGATTCTCCCGAACATCAGCATCGGGAAACCTCTGGCAATGATACACAGGATCAGTCCGACAATAAAGACGAGCAGCGATGTCTCGTACAGCCGGACAGTCCTGAACCTCGTGAGCAGAAACGCGGTGATCGGAATCATGATCCCCATGCCCAGCGAATATCCGCTGCTAAGCCACTGGCCGGTCGTCGCCGAGATCTGCAGTTCGCTGATGATCGGCGGTAGTGCGGTGGTCAGCGCCGTTGACATCATTGTTGTCGCGATGCATGCAATCAGAATGTTGATAAAAATCAGTTTTCGTTTGCGGGCAGTTATTTCTCCCATATATTCTCTTCTTTCAGGTAGCCGTCGCGCATTTTACAAAAGAAAAAGCGGCGCGCTGTCCGGGCAGCTGCCGCTTTCTCTTTCACATTATGATAATGCAGCCGGATTATTTCTGGTAATCAAAATCCGGAATCTGATGCCATCTTTCCTTAAAATAATGAGCCGCGAGCTTCGGTTTTCTGTCGCGGGTAAAGATGCCCTTCTTGTTGCCCTGGACACGCAGCAGGCTCTGACTCGTCGCGAAGTCCGCAAAGTTCCAGACCTGTTCGCCCGTTACACATTCGTAATCGTCGAACACACGGTTGTTCATGCGGTAGTAATTCACCTGATATTCTTCCGTGTACATAACCGGCGTCGTATCGTGCAGGCCCATTACCGTATCCGCGCCGTATTCAGTGAAGACGACCGGCTTTCCGAGCTTCTGCCAGAAATCCATTTCTTTACGCAGAGCCTGTTCAGATTGTTCAAGATCCGGAGCTCCGAAATACCAGCCGTAATAACGGTTCAGGCAGATCACGTCTGAAAGCTCTGCGGAGACATCCTTATCCGGAGGCGCAGACTGGACGCTGATCAGCGTGCAGGGACGGTCCTGAGGATCGAGTTCACGGGCGAGATCATACAGCGGCTTGAAGTAGTCGTACGCGCCTTCATTGTAGGAATCCGGTTCGTTGGCAATGCTCCACATGACGACGCACGCGTGATTCTTGTCGCGGGAAATGAGATCGCGGATCACGTCCTTGTGATGTTCCTGTGTCTGAACGCCGTGTTCCTTGTCGAAGGTCCTTACCTTCTGTCCCTGGAAGTTTGCGCCGCCGCCGAATTCCAGATTGACGCCGACAGCCGTCGTTTCATCGATAACGACGATGCCTTCGCGGTCGCACAGACGCATCATTTCTTCACTGTAGGGATAGTGGCTCGTACGGAAACTGTTGGCGCCCTGCCATTTCATGATGGAAATATCCTTCGTATTCATCGGCAGATTGATTCCGCGTCCGTTCGGGAAGGTGTCTTCATGCTTGCCGTAGCCCTTGAAGTAGAAAGGCCTGCCGTTGATCAGGAACTGGGTTCCGTCTACTTTGACCGTTCTGATTCCGAAGGGTTCCGTGTATTCGTCGTCTCCGAATTTTACGTTGACGTCATACATATAACCTTCGCCGGGCTGCCAGAGCTGCACGTCTTTTACGTTCAGGCTTCCGTTAAGTCCCGTTCCTTCGGCTACGACTTTTCCGTCAGCATCGGTTACCGTTACCGTGCATTCTCCGCTGCCGGAAACTTTAACTGCATAATTGATGACAGCGTCTTTATCATTGACTTCCGATGTCAGCACGATGTCTTCGATATACGCTTCCTTCGGTGTCGTATACAGACGAACGGGACGTGTGATGCCGGAATAGTTGAAGAAGTCGAAGTTCGGATTATTGCGGCGCGGCGCGTTATCGTCGATTTCGGCAGGACCGGTACCCATCAGGCCGCCCATCATATCGGCTTTACCGCCTACAGGAAGAGTCGTATAGTCGATAATATTGCTGACAGCCACGCTCAGACGATCGTCCCCGCCTGTGAGCTTATCCGTAACATCGATTTCAAAGGGGAGAAATCCGCCCTTGTGCGAGCCGATAAGCTCCCCGTTCAGATAAATATTTGCTTCGTGGGTAACCGCGTCAAAACGCAGCATCACACGTTCGTTCTTTAAGACTTTCGGAACAGCCAGATCACGTTCGTACATTACCCAGCCCGCATAATCTCTGAGTTTAGCGTCTTCCGTCAGATCATTGTATGAAGACGGAACAGGCATGTTCATCGCATCCTGAAGCGGCGCTTTCGCCCATTCTTCGGCCGGCAGCACGTCGTCAAACTTTTTGAAATCCCAGCTTCCGCTCAGGTCGCTTACAAAACGTGACGGTGTCATGATTGGATACAGCATAATTTTTCCCCTTTAACAATCAAATTTTACAGCATACTCTTTTGTTTTATACTCGATTTGCTCTCGTTTACACTATCCATGATAAACCGTTTTTAAACAGCAGAATAAGGATGATTATTAGCAGAAACGGGAGGATTTTAAGAAGACTGCAAAAAATCAAAAAGCCGGCGCGCGCCGGCTTTTCTTAAATGATTTATTACGTTTTATTTAGAAACGACTTCCCCGCCCTCCTTTTTCACGACCTGCATCCGCCTCCTGATCTCCAGCAGAACTCCGATGCAGACGATCCCCAGCAGCGTCGATACCATATCGTGATTCAGAACGATCTGCCTGGCGACGGTGAAGACGAGCATATCCAGAACGCTGTCGGCCGAGGGGTTGAGCGCGAGCACCAGGAACTCGATTCCGACGATCAGCGTAAACGCGCTGCTCAGAAAATCGTTCATCCCGTCGGCCGCGGTCAGCGCGGCCGGATCGGTGAGGAGGCTTATGATCAGCTTGACGATCAGATAGCCGATGACTGCCGCGATGACGACTGACAGCGTGATCTCCAGATACCTGGCGGTTCTGCGAAGAATCGACAGCGTTTTTTCTTTCATGGATCGTCTCCGGATAATTCCAGAATCTGTGTTTTATAAGCTACGCGAGGATCTTGACCAGGAAGCTTGCGACGATCAGGATCATCGCGCCGCCGAGACGGGTCGCCATCTGTGCGAAGGGGATCAGCTCCATACGGTCTGAAGCGGACAGAACCGCGGTGTTCCCCGTTCCACCCATGCTGTTGGTGCACAGGCCGGCAGTGATGGAGGATTCAACCGGGTAGAATCCGACGAGCTTTCCGAGGAAGCCTGATGTGACGGCGACTGTGATGATCGTGACGACGCAGATCAGAACGAATACGAACGACAGGGATGCTCCGAGGACCTTCAGATCCAGCAGGGCGATCCCGATTCCTGCGAGGAGAGCAGACGTGAAGTTCTTCATGACGAACTGGCTCCACTGAACTGCGGATTCTTCATATTTTTCAGGTATGAAACCCGCGATCTTGCAGATGACGACGAGGATAATCATAAAGGCATATGCATGAACACTCGGGAAGACCTTGCTGATGATCATGCCTACCAGGAAGAAGGCGAAGGACATCAGGAGTCCGCTGCCCATCGAAATATAGTCGGGACCGGCTGTTTTTTTCTGTTCCTTGACATCTTCGGGCATATTCATGAGCTTTCCGTTGCCGTCAAGCTTCGGGAAGGACTGTCCGACCTTTGCGATAAGAGCCGCGCTGATAATTGCGAGTACGTTGCCTACTGCGGAAGCCGGGATCATCTTCGAGATAATCGCAGCAGAGTCTGCGCCGGTCGCGCTGGCATAGATTCCCGACAGCGGGATGACGCCTGCGCCCATGCCGCCGCTCATCATCGGCATTGCGATGTACAGAATCGTTTCGCCGAAGCCGCGTCCGGTGACGATGCCCATCAGGCCTGCTGCAAGAATCGCGACTGCCATCGATGCGAACGAGACAGGCAGGAAGCGGACAGCCGCTTTTTTCAGCAGGTCACGGTTCATTCCGAGGATGGATCCCGTGATCAGTGCGGCGATGTAGAAGTCGAGGAATCCGACATCGTTCATGAAACTCTTGCAGTTGTCGACGATTTCGACCGGCAGCAGACCGAAGGTAGCCATCGCAGATGATGCGAAAATACAGAACACCGCGCCGCCGCCGAGATAAGAACGGACGATCGGCAGCTTGTTGCCGATCAGGTTAAACAGACTGCCCAGGACGATCATGATCGTCAGGGCGCCGACCATATTGGCCGGCATGATGCCCGTGTATGTACAGTAAAGCGTCAGCGCTGCTACGATTCCGAAGACCGGCAGCGACATCCCCATGACTCTGACTTCCGAAAGCTTTTTTAACCACGACGCGGTGCCGGCTTTTTCCTTGATGCTCAGGATCATTTCGCTCATTTTCTGTCTCCTATTTCTGAAGTTTAGAGATTCCCGTACGGCGGGCCGTTTCTGCGACCGCTTTTGCGACGCCGTCTGCAACTCTCGGGTCAAAAGCTCCCGGGATAATATAGTCTTCGCGAAGTTCTTCTTCCGGAATAATCGCCGCGATCGCGTTTACCGCCGCAACCTTCATGTCTTCTGTGATGTCCGTCGCCATCGCGTCGAGAGCTCCGCGGAAGATTCCGGGGAATACGAGAACGTTGTTGATCTGGTTCGGATAGTCGCTGCGGCCGGAAGCGATAACCCGCGCTCCGCCCTTTGCGGATTCTTCAGGCATGATTTCCGGAACCGGGTTCGCCATTGCGAATACGATGGCATCGTCCGCCATTGTCGCGACCATATCTGAGGTTACGATGTTCGGTGCGGATACACCGACGAAGATGTCTCTTCCCTTCATCGCGTCCTTCAGGTCCCCGTGAAGCTGTTCGTGATTCGTGACTTCCGCCATCGCCTGCTGAGCCGGATTCATCCAGTCTTCTCCGGGAGCCAGCGCGCCGTTCTTGTCTACGAGGATCACATCGCCGATTCCGAGTTCGAGCAGCAGCTTGCAGATCGAGATACCAGCGGAACCCGCTCCGCTGATCACTGCCTTCGCTTCAGGGAAGCTCTTGCCGACGAGCTTTAACGCGTTTGTCAGACCTGCCGCAACGACGATCGCCGTGCCGTGCTGATCGTCATGGAATACCGGAATGTCGAGCTCTTCCTTGAGACGCTTTTCGATTTCGAAGCAGCGGGGAGCCGAGATATCTTCGAGGTTGATCCCGCCGAAGGTCGGTGCGATGCGCTTGACCGTTTCGATAATTTCGTCGGTGTCCTTCGTGTCCAGGCAGATCGGGAATGCGTCGATTCCTGCGAATTCGTGGAACAGGATCGCCTTGCCTTCCATAACCGGCAGCGCTGCTTCAGGACCGATATCGCCGAGTCCGAGGACAGCCGTTCCGTCCGTTACGACTGCAACCAGATTGCCTTTGTCTGTGTAGCGGTAGACTTCAGATTTATCGTCGCGGATGCGTCTGCAGGGTTCCGCTACGCCCGGTGTATAGGCTGTGCTCAGATCATCTCGTGTCTTCACATCTACTTTCGATACGACCGAAATCTTGCCTTTGTTGTCTTCGTGCATTTTCAGTGCTGCCTGATTGTAGTCCATGTTCGTTCTCCCTTTTTCTTCGTTAGTGAATGTTTTCCGTTTGTGTTTTCGTTTACGTCTTCGTTGATTTCACTATACAGGCATCCGGAACAAAGAAAAAGTTTATGAAACTATCTAAAACCTTATGAAAGTAAAGTAAGCGAAAATGGCGTTTTTTACCGTAGACAAGGCCTTTATTATCGTTCATTCTAAAATCAGGAAGAAAATTCAAGCCCTGATTTCCAGTTCAGAATATGAAGATAAGGAAGCAGGTCTGCCGCTGAACCGCGACAGGCCGGCAGCGAATGAAAGTGAACAAACTCAAAAAGAAATTTCTTGATATGAGCGTCGAAAAGAAACTGATGCTCTCCTATATCGTGCTCGTCGTGATCCTGATCGCGCTTACCGCAGCCTTCATGCTGCCGGCACAGCTTACTCAGCTCAACGAAGCCCTTGACGACACGATTTCCCAGACCGCGGCGATTGTCGCAAGAAATCAGACGCTCATCAGCGAAATCGAAGCAGGCTCACTGTCCGACGCGACGAAGTCGGAGCTCAGTTCGATCATGTCAGATTCAGACACCATCGACTATGTCGTCATCACAGATGCGTCGGATATTCGGCTGTACCATCCGGATCCGGACGAGATCGGACAGCATTTTGTCGGTGGTGACGAAACGGCGATCCTCGAAGGCTCCGATCCCTATATCACGACGAGCACCGGCAGGCAGGACGTACAGCGGCGCGCCTTTCACGCAGTTACGAACGCAGACGGAGAGACAATCGGTTTCGTCTTTGTCAGTGCTTCCCTTAATACCGTCAGGGCGGCGCAGCAGAGACTGATCCTTAAATTCGCGGGAATGCTCGCGATCATGCTGGCCCTGGGCATTCTGTTCGCGCGGCTTATTGCGAATACGATCCGACGCTCGCTCCTCGGCTACGAACCCGACGCCTTCGCGCGGATGTTCCTGCAGCGACAGGAAATTCTGAACTCGCTGGGTGAAGGCCTTATCGCAGTCGACGGCAGCATGAAAATCCATTATGAAAATCCGGCGGCAAGACAGCTCCTGACCGACAGCTTCCGCCTTAAGAAGCATCCCGAAATGGATGACGCGCTCAGAGAGTGCATGAAGAACGATCAGACCTACAGCGGCCTTTCCGCGGAGGCAGGCGGACGCTCGCTGCTGTTTGATGTGCTGCCCCTGGCGCAGGACGGAAAGAAGGCCGGAGCTCTGCTTATCCTCCACGACCGTACAGAATCGATACGTCTGGCAGAGCAGCTCACAGGCTCCGGCCATATTGTCGAAGCGCTGCGTGCGTCGACTCACGAATATCTGAACAAGCTTCATATCATCTCCGGACTTCTTCAGCTTGGAGACACCGAACAGGCCGTTGGTTTCATTAACGAGGTAACGAAGGAAACCCAGAGCGGTTATCAGACGGTCCTGAACCAGTTCAAGAACAAAACGGTCGCCGCGCTTCTGCTGGGAAAACAGAGCGAATCGAGAGAACGAGCGATGGAACTGTCGGTCAGAAGCGACAGCCTCCTGAAGGAATCGAACCCGTGGATCGGAACACGAGATCTGGTGACGATTATCGGGAATCTGATCGAAAACGCCTTCGACGCAGTCGAAGAGAAGGAAGACCTGCGCGAGGTCACGCTCTACGTCAGACAGGAAGAGGACGGGCTGATCATTTCCGTCGACGATACCGGAAGCGGCATGACGGAGGAACAGATCGAAAAGGTACTGTCGGGGCGGTTTACGACTAAGGGAGACGGCCACGGTATCGGACTGAATCTGATCCGCGACATCGTCCAGAAGCACAGCGGCTATCTTGATATCCAGTCGGATTTCGGTGAAGGTTCTTCCTTTACCGTGAGCTTTAACGGAAGGAACAGCGAAGCATGATAAGAACGATAATCGTCGAAGACGATCCGATGGTCGCATCGATCAATACCCAGTTTGCACAGAAAACGCTCGAAATCGAGTTCGTCGGATCTTTCCACAATGCGTCGGACGCCTTTGCCTACCTGAAAGAGAACCCGGTTGACTTAATACTTCTGGATCAGTATATGCCGGGTGTATCGGGGCTCGAGCTGCTGACCCGCCTCCGGCGTGAGGAGATCCCCGTCGACGTGATTATGATCACGGCGGCTAACGATGCGGACCATCTGAAAGAAGCGCTGAGCCTGGGCGTCGTCGACTACCTGATCAAGCCTTTCGAATACGAACGCTTCGAGCAGGCGATCAAAAAATTTCTCCTGAAACGCCAGATCATGTCATCGCAGATGGAATTCACACAGAGCGATATCGACCGGCTGGTGACGCTGTATTATCCCGCCGGACAGCAGAAGCAGCCTGAGCTGCAGAAGGGCCTGCAGTACGCGACCCTTGAG
>ERZ1645187.1315-NODE-1315-length-22933-cov-152.229478_pt1 | contig 22933 bp, 19 predicted proteins | sample MGYA00575352_ERZ1645187 | MGnify/ENA primary metagenome ERZ1645187 (study PRJEB40837, sample SAMN11349314) | freshwater sediment metagenome | isolation source: river sediment | host: Sediment | place: India: Wazaribad , New Delhi | collected 2017-02-21 ... | reverse complement strand
ACTGCGATCCGGACGGCATCACCTATCCGATCCCGGGCAACGACGACGCCGGCCGAGCCATCGCGCTCTACACCGACCTCGTCGCGCGTGCCGCCATCGACGGCCTGTCGCGCTCGCAGGGCGACATGGGCATCGACATCGGCGCTTCCGAGGCTCCGGTCGAGGAAGTGCTCTCGGCCGAGACCGCCGGCGCGTGATCCGTTCCGACCGGTCCGGGTGACGAACCCGGGCCGGTCGTCATCCTACCGTCGTGACGGTGGCGGTCTTCTCCGACCGCGAGGTGGACCCGAGGGGCGCGGCGACGCGACCCCGGCCATCGGACCGGGACCCTCGCCGAAGAGGGTGGCGACGCACCCGGGTCGCACCTCTCGCGAGATGCGCTCCGTCCCTCCGACCGATTTCCAGTCTGAAGAAGACTCCAGAGGCGAACATGACCATTTCCGCTTCCCAGGTGAAGGAACTGCGCGACAAGACCGGCGCGGGCATGATGGACTGCAAGGCGGCCCTGACCGAGAACAACGGTGACATGGAGGCCGCGGTCGACTGGCTGCGCAAGAAGGGCCTCTCCAAGGCCGCCAAGAAGTCCGGCCGTACCGCGGCCGAGGGCCTCGTCGGCGTCGCCACCGACGGCACCCGCGGTGCCGTCGTCGAGGTCAACTCGGAGACCGACTTCGTCGCCCGCAACGACGGCTTCCAGGGTCTGGTCAAGGGCATCTCGCTGCTGGCGCTCGGCGCGAACGGTGACGTCGCGGCGCTCGCCGCCACCACCCTGCCGTCGACCGGCAAGTCGGTCGCCGACAGCCTGACCGACGCGGTCGCCACCATCGGCGAGAACATGCAGCTGCGCCGCACCGCTGCCCTCTCGGTCACCGACGGTGTCGTCGCGTCCTACGTCCACAACCAGGCCGCCGACGGCATGGGCAAGATCGGCGTGCTGGTGGCGCTCGAATCGGTTGCCGACAAGGCCAAGCTCGCCGCCCTCGGCAAGCAGATCGCCATGCACGTCGCGGCCCACGATCCGACCCCGGCGGCGGTGCGCACCGAGGAGATCGATCCGGCGATCGTCGAGAAGGAGCGTCAGATCTTCTCCGCTCAGGCGCTCGAGTCCGGCAAGCCGGCCGCCGTCGTCGAGAAGATGGTCGAGGGCCGCATCCGCAAGTTCTACGAGGAGGTCACCCTCCTGAAGCAGAACTTCGTGATGAACCCGGAGCTCACCGTCGAGGCGCTGGTCGCCCAGGCGGCGAAGGACCTCGGCAGCCCCGTCACCATCAAGGCCTTCGTGCGCATGGTGATCGGCGAGGGCATCGAGCGCGAGGTCTCCGACTTCGCCGCCGAAGTCGCCGCCCAGGCCGGCGTCTGATCGGCTGCGCCGGAAGGCGCAGCCCGCACGTCACGATCGCCGCATACCGGGGTCCGGTGTGCGGCGATCGTCGTTTACGGCCCTCCGCCTCGAGGGGAGCACACGGCCTTGTCCGAGATCCGCAGGGCGACCATCGACGACCTCGCCGCGATCGAGCACATCGTCGCCGAGGCGTTCGCCGCCTACGTGCCGCGCATGGGCATGCGCCCGGCGCCGATGGACGACGACTACGGCGCCCGGATCGCGGCGGGCGAGGTCGAGGTCTGCGTCGACGGCGACGGGATCGCCGGCGTCCTGGTGCTGGTGATCGGGGGGGACGAGGCGAAGCTCGAGATCGTCGCCGTCGCCGAACGGATGCGGGGGCGCGGTCTCGGCCGTCGCCTCGTCGCCCATGCCGAAGCGGCGAGCCGCGCCGCCGGATGCGCGCGGATCTCGCTCTACACCCACGAGACGATGACCGAGAATCGTGCGATCTATCCCCGTCTCGGCTATGTCGAGACACATCGCGCGCGGCAGGACGGCTTCGATCGGGTCTTCTTCTCCAGGACCCTCGCTCCCCTGCCGGGCCGACCCGGTGCGCCGACCGGCGGGAGAGGGTGACGCGGGCGTCGCCTTGGTGTATCTCGCCTCGGCGTAGCGACGTCGGTGCCCGCCGTCGCGCCCGTCGCCGAGGAGCCGCCATGACGACCGCCCCGCTCGCCTGGAAACGTGTCCTCCTCAAGCTCTCCGGCGAGGCCCTCGCCGGCGATCAGCCGCTCGGCATCGACAGCGCGATCGTCGGCCGCATCGCCGACGACATCGCTGCCTGTCATGCGCTCGGCGCCGAGATCGGCGTCGTCATCGGCGGCGGCAATCTCTTTCGCGGGGCCTGGCTGGAGAAGCAGGGCACCGACCGCGTCACCGGCGACCACATGGGGATGATGGCCACCGTGATGAACGCGCTCGCCATGCGTGAGGCGCTGCGCGCCCGTGGCGTCGAGGCGCGGGTCTTCACCGGCCTGCCGATGCCGACCGTCGCCGACGGCTTCACCCAGCGCGACGCCCTGGCGGCCTTCGCCCGCGACCGGGTGGTACTGTTCGCCGGCGGTCTCGGCACACCGTTCCTGACCACCGACACGACCGCCGCGATGCGTGCCTCCGAGATGCGCTGCGACGCCATCCTCAAGGCGACCAACGTCGACGGCGTCTATACCGCCGATCCCAAGAAGGATGCGACGGCCACCCGTTTCGATCGGCTCACCTTCGACGAGGCGATCCGCCGCGATCTCAAGGTCCTGGACACCGCGGCATTCGCACTTGCCCGCGACAACCGGATTCCGATAATCGTGTTCTCGGCTCAGAAGCCGGGTGCGTTGATCGACGTTCTGAAGGGTACGGCAGTGGCGACCGTGGTCGCCGGCCGTGATCCGTGAGGAGGGCGGCGTCGACCGTCGCGTAGCCGTTCGAAAAGGGGCGCCGGAGCATTCCTTCGCCCCGAAAGCGGCGTATTGCGTTCCTACCCCTTCGCTCGATGCCGGCGAACCACCGCCGGCCGGGCTCATCCGAGGAAAGCCCTCCCGAGGACGTCCGATGTCACACAAGTTCGACCTGGAAGATCTCAAGCGCCGCATGAACCAGGCGGTCCACGTCTACAAGGAAGAGCTCGCCGGTCTGAGGACCGGGCGCGCGTCCACCCATCTGCTCGAGCCGGTCACCGTCGAGGCCTACGGCGCCCGTATGCCGCTCAACCAGGTGGCGACGGTTTCGGTGCCGGAGCCGCGCATGTTGCTGGTCTCGGTATGGGATCGCGGCATGGCGCACGCGGTGGAGAAGGCGATCCGCGAGGCCAATCTCGGCCTCAACCCGATCGTCGAAGGCGCCACCATGCGCGTGCCGATCCCCGAGCTCAACGCCGAGCGCCGCAAGGAGCTGGTCAAGGTCGCCCACAAATACGCCGAGGCCGCCCGAGTCGCGGTGCGCCACGTCCGCCGTGACGGCATCGACAGCCTGAAGAAGGCGCTCAAGGACGGCATGAGCGAGGACGAGGAAACGCGCCTGCAGGACCGGGTGCAGAAGCTCACCGACGAGACGGTGAACGAGATCGACAAGCTTCTCGCCGCCAAGGAACAGGACATCACCAAGGTCTGAGGTCGCGCCCGCGACCGACGTCCCGAGGATCCCATGCGATGACGATGGCTTCGGAAGCGCCCGCCGGACCAGCCGTTGACGACAAGGCCGTCGTGCCGCGTCACGTCGCCATCATCATGGACGGCAACGGCCGGTGGGCGCAGGCGCGGGGCCTGCCGCGCACCGAAGGCCATCGCAAGGGCATGGAGGCGGTCAGGCGGGTCATCCGTCACGCCTCGCGCCGCGGCATCGGCCAGCTCACCCTCTACTCGTTCTCCTCGGAGAACTGGCGTCGTCCGGCCGAGGAGGTGGGCTTCCTGATGGGCCTCCTGCGCTTCTTCATCCGCCGCGACCTCGCCGAGCTCCACGCCGAGAACGTCCGGGTCAAGGTGATCGGCGAACGCGAAGGGTTGGCCACCGACATCGCGAGCCTGCTCGACGAGGCCGAAGTGCTGACCCGCGCCAACACCGGACTGACGTTGGCCATCGCCTTCAACTACGGCGGTCGCCAGGAGATCGTCGGTGCCGTGCGGGCGCTGGCGGAGAAGGTGGCGCGCGGCGAGATCGCGCCCGACGACATCGATTCGGAGGCGATCGCCGCCGAACTCCAGACCGCCGCCATGCCCGAGCCGGATCTCGTCATCCGCACCTCTGGCGAGCAGCGCCTGTCGAATTTCCTGCTCTGGCAGGCGGCCTATTCGGAACTGGTGTTCTCGGCCGTGCTGTGGCCGGACTTCGACGAGGCGGCGTTCGACGCGGCGATCCTCGAATTCAATGCCCGTGAGCGCCGGTTCGGTGGCGTCGGGGCGCGTCAGGGGGCGCGATGAGCGATCCGTCCGTCACGCCGCCGGTCGACAAGGCGCGCGAGTTGAAGTTGCGCATCGCCTCCGCCCTGGTGATCGCTCCGGTCGCCCTGGCGTTGACCTGGTGGGGAGGGATCCCCTTCGCGATCCTGGTGGTGGTCTGTGCGGTGCTGATGATGGACGAGTGGACGACCATCGTCATGGGACCGTCGCGCAGTGGCCTGCGCCTCGGCCAGCTCGGGTTCGTCGGCCTGTCGGTGGCGGTCGCTGCTTTCGCCGGCCGTGTCGGCTCGCCGCCGGTCTTCGCCATCACGGCCGTCGTCGCCGGGCTGGGGGTCGCGTCGGCGCTGTCGATGCGGGAGGCGCGTGAGCGCGCCCTTTCCGACGAGGCGCGCCGCTGGGCGCCGTGGGGAAGCCTCTACACCGGCCTGCCGTCGATCGCGCTGGTTTCGCTGCGCGACGCATCGATCGGCCTGTGGCTGATCTTCTTCCTCTTCGCGGTGGTGTGGACGACCGACATCGCCGCTTTCTTCGCCGGCCGCGCCATCGGTGGGCCGAAGCTGTGGGAACGGGTTTCGCCGAAGAAGACGTGGTCGGGCGCCGTCGGGGGCGTCGTCGGGGCGGTGATCGCCGGTCTCCTCGTCGCCCATTTCGCCGGGGCGCCACGTCTGCTGCCGGTTCTGGCGGTCGTGGTGGTGCTGTCGATCGCCTCACAGGGTGGGGATCTGTTCGAGAGCGCGTTGAAGCGGCGTTTCGGCGTCAAGGACTCGGGTCGGCTCATCCCCGGCCACGGTGGCATCCTCGATCGGGTCGACGGTCTCGTCACCGCTGCGGTGGCCGCGTTGGTGATCGCGACGGCGCACGGAGGCGTGAACGCGCCGAGCGCGGGGCTGCTCTTCTGGTGAGACCGTCCTACATGACGATCGACGCCCGTGTTGGGTGGTTGTTCACGATTGCCGTGCGACAGTGCGCGGCAGGGAGACGCGTCTCGGACGCGCGCAGAGGGTGACGATGGGACTGGTAGAGAGTGTCGTCTCGACGGTGGCGAGCTACGGCCCGCCGTTTCTCTTCGTTCTCACCGTGGTGGTGTTCTTCCACGAACTCGGCCATTTCCTCGTCGCCCGCTGGTGCGGTGTCGGGGTGAAGACCTTCTCCATCGGCTTCGGCCCGGAACTCCTCGGATGGAACGACGCCAAGGGTACGCGTTGGCGCATCGCGGCGATCCCGCTCGGCGGTTACGTCAAGTTCGTCGGTGACGAGACCGCGGCGTCCACTCCGGATGCCGAGGCGATCGACGCGATGAGCCCGGAGGAGAGGGCGGTCGCGTTCCCGACCCAGCCGGTCGGGGCGCGGGCGGCCATCGTCGCCGCCGGACCGATCGCCAATTTCATCCTCGCCATCGTCATCTTCACGATGATGTTCGCCGTCGCCGGACGCATGGACATCCTGCCGCGCGTCGGCGCGGTGTCGGCTGGTAGCGCCGCCGAGAGCGCCGGCATCCGCCAGGACGACCTGATCGTGTCGATCGAGGGGCGATCGATCGGAAGTTTCGTCGACATCATGCGGGTGGTATCCGTCCGCGCCGACCTGCCGACCACCGTGACCGTCGAGCGTGACGGCAAACGGATCGATCTCATCGCGACACCGCGGTCCTTCGAGGAGAAGAGCCGGTTCGGCGTCCAGACCCGCGGCCTTCTCGGCATCCAGGCGAGCCGCGACCCGAAGGATCGAGTGCTCCGGCGGTTCTCGCCGGGCGAGGCCTTCGTCGCCGGCGTGTCGGAGACGTGGTTCATCGTCGAACGCACCGGGTCCTTCGTCGCCGGTCTGTTCTCGGGTCGAGAATCGGCGAGCCAGCTCGGCGGGCCGATCCGGGTGGCGCAGATCTCCGGCGAGGTGGCCGAGGTCGGCTTCCTGGCGCTGCTCAATCTGGCGGCGTTGCTGTCGGTGTCGATCGGGTTGCTCAATCTGATGCCGATCCCGATGCTCGACGGCGGCCATCTCGTCTTCTATGCGGCCGAAGCGGTCCGTGGGCGGCCTCTGTCGGACCGCGCCCAGGACATCGGTTTCCGTATCGGACTGGCGATCGTTCTGGCTTTGATGATCGTTTCGACGTGGAACGACATCGCGCATCTCGCCTCGCTGTAGCGGCGACGGCATTCGTCGTGGAAGGGCTCGAGGAGGCCCTGGTTTCGTGTAGCTCCTCGGGGAAGGTGACGGGCGGACATGCGATCCGAAATTGCAGTGGCGAACGCGCAACGGTCGGCGGCAAACGATGCGGCGACCACGGCGGGTCGGCTTGCACCGACGGTAAAAGACTGTACAAAGCTCGGAACGGTCGGAAAGATTCAAGCGGTCGCTTCGACGATCGACGTCGCTCGTACGAGGGCGTCGAGCGCGGGGGTGGCAACCGAGAAGAGACGGGGCCCTGAGACGATGAGTTCCTTCACGAAAGTGATGACCAAGACGGCCCTGGCCGCGGCGATGCTGACGGTCGTGCCGGCGGTGGGCATCGAGAGCGAGCTCCTCGGGGCGAGTGTCGCGCGTGCGGATGTGGTGTCGAAGGTGGTGGTGCGCGGCAACATCCGCGTCGAGGCCGAGACAATTCGCTCCTACGTCGCGGTGAAGCCGGGCAAATCCTTCTCGACCCAGGACATCGACGCCTCGCTGAAGGCGCTCTACGCCACCGATCTGTTCTCCGACGTCAAGATCTCCCGCGACAGCGGCGCCCTGGTCGTCACCGTCGCCGAATCCCCGATGATCAACAAGGTCGCCTTCGAGGGGAACAAGCGCATCACCGACGAGCAGCTCAAGGGCGTCATCCAGTCTCAGTCGCGCGGTTTCATGTCGAAGACCCGCGTCCAGAGCGATGTGCAACGCCTGCTCGAAGCCTATCGCCGCAACGGCCGCTATCGCGCCCAGGTCGAGGCCAAGGTCATCAGCCTCGCCGACAATCGCGTCAATCTCGTCTACGAGATCGACGAGGGCGACAAGACCGCGGTGACTCGTGTCGGCTTCGTGGGCAACCATGCCTTTTCGTCGGGCCGGCTGCGTGACGTGGTGAAGACCCGTGAGTCCGGGATGCTCGGTTGGCTGCGCACCACCGACACCTACGATCCGGAGCGACTGCAGGCCGATCAGGAGCTGATCCGTCGCCACTACATGAAGAACGGCTACGCCGACATGCGCGTGGTCTCTGCGACCGCTGACCTCGATCGCGAGCGCAACGTGTTCTTCGTGTCCTTCACCGTCGACGAAGGCAGCCAGTACACGTTCGGCGGCATCGACGTTCAGTCGTCGCTCGCCAACATCGACGCCGGCGCGCTGAAGTCGTCCGTCGGGACCCGTGAGGGCAACGTCTATTCGGCCGAGGACGTCGAAAAGACGATGGAGGCGCTGACGCTGGCTGCGGCACGGGCGGGCTATCCCTTCGTCCAGGTGCGGCCTCGCGCCCAGCGCGACTACGAGAACAAGCGCATCTCGATCACCTACTATGTCGAGGAAGGTCAGCGCGTCTACGTCGAACGGATCAACGTCCGTGGCAACGACCGGACCCGCGACTACGTCATCCGCCGTGAGTTCGACATGGCGGAAGGCGACGCCTACTCGAAGGTGCTCGTCAACAAGGCGGAGCGCCGCCTGAACCGGCTCGGCTTCTTCAAGACCGTTCGTGTCGACACCGTGCAGGGGTCCGCCCCCGACAAGGTGGTGGTCAACGTCGACGTCGAAGAACAGGCGACCGGCGAAATCGGCTTCGGAGCCGGTTACTCGACGGCCGACGGCATCCTCGGTGACGTCTCTTTCTCGGAGAAGAACTTCCTCGGTCGCGGTCAGTACTTCAAGGCTTCGGCCCAGTACGGCCAGTATCAGCGCGGCTATCAGTTCTCCTTCACCGAGCCGTATTTCCTCGGATACCGCATCTCCGCCGGCTTCGATGTCTATCAGAAGCAGTATCTCGAGTCTCGGTTCCGTAACTTCACCGAGAAGAACACCGGTGGTACGATCCGCTTCGGTCTGCCGATCACCGAGAACCTGACCTTCGGGGTGAACTACACCGTCAATCAGCAGGAAATCGGGATCGTCACGTCGCAGCACGACGGTAACTTTCTCAATGGTGAAGCTTCGCTCGCCTACATGCGCTACGTCTGCCCGACCTATCCGGTCGGTTGCACCACCTTCTCGCGGACGCGGATCACTTCGATCCCGGGCTACAGCCTCGTCTACAACACCCTGGACAACATGCAGATGCCGCACGACGGCATCTATGCGAAGTTCACCCAGGAGTTCGCCGGGGCCGGTGGCGACGCGCAGTTCCTGCGCACGACCCTCGACGCCCGCATCTATCGTGAGCTCTATACCGATTGGGGCCTCATCGGTATGGCCCGGATCAAGGCCGGCAACATCACCGGCCTCGGACAGAAGGTCGAACTCTTCGACAACTTCTTCCTCGGCGGCGAGACCATCCGCGGCTTCGCGCCGCTCGGCATCGGGCCGCGCGACATCACCTCCATCACTCAGGGCGGTCTGACCTACCGGCTGCGCGATGCACTCGGTGGCAAGAACTACGTCGCGGGAACGGTGGAAGCGTCGATGCCCTTCCCGGGGACGCCGGAGGAATTCGGCCTCTATCTGTCGGCGTTCTCCGACGCCGGCCTGCTGTGGGGCGTCGACAAGAAGTCGATTCCCGTGGTCGGTACCAATATCCCGTGCACGACCAATCCGGTCAGCTGCGGCACCTTCCAGTACGTCGACAGCGTCAAGCTGCGCGCCTCGGTCGGTATCGGCCTGATGTGGAAGTCGCCCTTCGGACCGCTGCGCGGCGACTTCGGCATCCCGGTGGCGAAGGACAAGTACGACCAGACGCAGATCTTCCGCTTCAGCGGTGGCACGCAGTTCTGATCGGCGACGCCGAGGGAATACGAAATCGGCCGCCGCTTTCATCGCGGCGGCCTTTTCTTTGGCAGGTCCAGAGGAACCCGTGTGAGGGCATGAGCGACCCGACCTTCTTCTCCCACCCGAAACCCGCCACCGTGGCGGACGTGTGCAGTTGGACGGGGGCCACCGTCACCGACGATCGCGCCGCCTATGTGGTACTGCAGGGGGTGGGACCGCTCGACACGGCCGGTCCCGGCGACCTGACCTTCCTCGACAACCGGAAATACCTCGATCGCCTGGCGACGACACGCGCGAGCGCCTGCCTCGTACACGGGCGTTTCGCCGACAAGGTGCCGGACGGGGTGGTGGCGATCGTCACCAACGATCCCTACCGCGCCTTCGCCACGGTCGTCGGTCGCCTCTATCCGGCGGCGCTGAAGCTCGAGGGTGCCTATGGCGAGGGTGTCGGCATCGCGGCCGGCGCACACGTGCACCCGGCGGCGAAGCTCGAACCGGGCGTGACGGTCGAGCCCGGCGCGGTGATCGGTGCGCGGGCCGAGATCGGCACAGGCAGCGTCATCGGCGCCGGAGCGGTGATCGGCCACGACGTCCGCATCGGCCGCAACTGCCACGTCGCGGCGAGCGTCACGCTGATCCACTGCCTGCTCGGCAATCGGGTGATCATCCACTCGGGTACGCGGATCGGGCAGGACGGCTTCGGCTTCGCCATGGGACCGAAAGGCCATCTGAAGGTGCCGCAGATCGGCCGGGTGGTGATCCAGGACGACGTCGAGATCGGTGCCAACTGCACCATCGATCGTGGCGCAAACCGCGATACGGTGATCGGCGAGGGCACCAAGATCGACAATCTGGTGCAGATCGCGCACAACGTCGTGGTGGGGCGCCATTGCGTCATCGTCTCTCATGCCGGAATCTCGGGTTCGACGGAGCTCGGCGACTTCGTCGTGTTGGCGGGGCAGGCGGGTGTCACCGGCCACCTCAAGATCGGCTCCGGCGCCCAGATCGGGGCACAGGCCGGGGTGATGGAAGATGTGCCGGCCGGCGCACGCATCGTCGGTTCGCCGGCCAAACCGGTGCGGGAGTTCGCCCGCGAGATCGCCACGCTGAAGAAACTGGCGCGTCGGGACGGTGGTTCCACGCATGACGACGACTGATCGATCCAGAGGAACGTAGGGCCGATGTCCGAAACACCGACCACCGCGCTCGAAGCCGTCGACATCCTCGGGCTGCTCGAGCTGCTGCCGCACCGCTATCCGATGCTGCTCGTCGACAAGATCATCGACATCGACGGTGACGACTCGGGCATCGGCGTCAAGAACGTCACCTTCAACGAGCCGCAGTTCCAGGGCCACTTCCCCGGTCGGCCGGTGTTTCCCGGGGTCATGCTGATCGAGGCGATGGCGCAGACCGCGGGCGCGATGTGCGTGCTCAAGACCAAGAAGGACGGCGGCGCCGGCAAACCGTCGGTGGTCTATTTCATGACCATCGACAAGGTGAAATTCCGCCGGCCGGTGGGGCCGGGCGACACCGTCCACTTCCACATGACCAAGCTGAAGCAGCGCTCCAACATGTGGTGGTACCGCGGCGAAGCCAAGGTCGACGGCAAGCTGGTGGCGGAAGGCGAAGTCAGCGCCATGCTGGTGCGCGACTGACCGCCGGCGCCCCGCGCTTCGTCACAATCCGACATGCAAAGTGATTTCGACGCCGGCCCACCGGTCGGCTAGACATCTCGCCAAGAACGAGAACGAGAAGGCCCGACCTCCATGGCGAAGATCCATCCCACCGCGATCGTCGAGGACGGCGCCGTTCTGGGCACCGAGACGGTCGTCGGACCCTTCTGCGTGGTCGGGCCGCAAGTGGTGTTGGGTGACGGGGTGGAACTGATCAGTCACGTCTCGCTCGCCGGCATCACCGAGATCGGCGACGGCAGCAAGATCTTCCCGTTCGCGTCGATCGGCCATCCACCGCAGGACCTCAAGTACCACGGTGAAGCGAGCCGTGTGGTGGTCGGCCGGCGCACTACGATCCGTGAGCAGGTGACGATCAGTCCCGGCACCGAGGGGGGCGGCCTCGTGACCTCGGTCGGCGACGACTGCCTGCTGATGGTGGGCGCGCACGTGGCGCACGACTGTCGGGTCGGCAACCAGGTCATCCTGGTCAACAACGCCACGCTCGCCGGCCATGTCAGCGTCGGCGACCATGCCATTCTCGGTGGCCTCTCGGCGGTGCACCAATGGGTCCGCATCGGGCCGCACGCCTTTCTCGGCGGGCTCTCCGGTCTCGAGAACGACCTCATCCCCTACGGCTCGGCGATCGGCGATCGCGCCCGCCTCGGCGGTCTCAACATCGTCGGGCTGAAGCGTCGCGGCTTCGATCGCGACCGGATCCACAAGCTGCGCGCCGCCTATCGGATGCTGTTCTCGGAAGAGGGCACCCTGCTCGAGCGGGTCGAGGACGTCGCCGCGATGTTCGCCGACGAGCCGCTGGTGACCCAGGTGGTCGACTTCATCCGCGTCGGCGGTGACCGCCGCATCTGTATGCCGCGCAACGGTCGCGAGGCGTGAGGCGACCATGGGCGCTCCGGCCGAGGGGGAAGATCACACCTCCGGTCCGCTCGCCATCCTCGCCGGCGGCGGATCTTTCCCGGTGTCGGTGGCCGAGGCGGCGTACGCCAAAGGCCGCAGCGTGGTCATCGCCGCGATTCGGGGCGAGGCCGACCGTGCGATCGAGGCTTTCCCACATCGCTGGGTCGGGCGCGGCCAGCTCGGAACCGTGATGAGGCTCTTCCGTGAGGCGGGAGCGCACGAGTTGGTGATCGTCGGTGGAATCCGCGACCGTCGTCTGCCCCGCCTGTCCGAGCTCGATATCGGCGCCGTCTTCGAATTCCTGCGCAATCTCCGCATTCTGAGCCGCGGCGACGACAGCCTGTTGCGGCGGATCGCCCGTATCTTCGAGGCGCGTGGGTTGCGCATCGTCGGCGCCGCCGAAGTGGCGCCGCATCTGCTGATGCCACGTGGCCGACTCGGCGGAATCGGACCCTCCGCCGAGGCCCTCGCCGACATCTCCGTCGGCATCGGGGCGGCGCGGGAGCACGGCCGCCGCGATCTCGGCCAGGCGGTGATCGTCGTCGACGGCCGCGTGGTGGCGCGCGAGGGTCGCGACGGCACCGATGCGTTGCTCGCCGCGCACGGCGCGTCCCGGCCGGCCGGCGCGGCGCGGTGCGGGGTTCTGGTCAAGCTGCCGAAACCGATCCAGGATCTTCGCCTCGACATGCCGGCGATCGGACCGACGACGGTGGCGACCGCCGCCGCCGCCGGGCTCGCGGGGATCGCGGTCGAGGCCGGTGGAACGCTCGTCGCCGATCGCGATGCCGTCATCGCGGCGGCCGACGCGTCCGGTCTCTGGGTCCACGGCTTCGATCGGGAGGCGGGGAGGGCGGCGCGGTGAGCGATACGGCGATGCGGGTCTTCCTGGTGGCGGGCGAGACCTCCGGCGACCATCTGGGCGCCGATCTGATGACGGCGTTACGCGGCCGCCTCGGCGACCGGGTGAATTTCGTCGGTGTCGGTGGGCCGGAGATGTCGGCGGCCGGGCTCGCGAGCCTCTTTCCCATGTCCGACATCGCGGTGATGGGGGTGTGGCCGGTGCTGCAACGGCTGCCTCTGGTCCTGCGGCGCATCCGCGAGACGGCGGCGGCGGCGATCGCGGCGCGGCCGGAGGTGTTGGTGCTGATCGACAGCCCCGACTTCTGCCACCGGGTCGCCAAGCGGGTGAAGAAGGCGATCCCGGATCAGAAGATCGTGCTCTACGTCTCGCCGACGGTGTGGGCGTGGCGGCCGGGACGGGCGAAGAGGATCGCCGCCTTCACCGACCGACTGCTCGCTCTGCTGCCGTTCGAGCCGGCGGCGCATCGTCGTCTCGGCGGCCCGCCGACGACCTACGTCGGCCACCCGTTCCTCGCCCGCCTCGACGAGGTGCGCCCGGCAGCAGGACGCAACGCGCCACTCGCCGCCGGCCGGCGACCGGTCGTCGTCGTGCTGCCGGGAAGCCGGCGCTCCGAGGTGACGCGACTGATGGCGCCGTTCGGTGCGGCGCTCGGCCGGCTCGCGGCGACGGTCGGGCCGATCGAGGTGGTCCTGCCGGCGGTCGAGCACGTCCGCGCCGAGATCGAGGCACGACTCGCCGATTGGCCGGTGAAATCGACCGTCGTCGCCGGACAGGCGGCCAAATTCGCCGCCTTCGCCCGCGCCGACGCGGCGTTGGCGGCGTCCGGCACGGTGACGCTCGAACTCGCCGTCGCCGGCGTACCGATGGTCGCCGCCTACCGCCTCGACGCGCTCGGGCGACTGGTGAAGCGCTTCCTCGACGTGCCCGAGCCGCTACGCGACATCCTGCCGGTCCGCTCGGCGCTGCTGCCCAATCTGGTGGTGGGCGAGAGGGCGGTGCCGGAGTTCATCGACGCCGACTGTACGGCGGAGAACCTCGCCGCCGCACTCGCCGCGCTTCTCGCCGACGGACCGGAGCGGCGGCGGCAGACGGTGGCCTTCGAACGCTTCGAGGCGCGGATGCGCGACGGTCTGCCCGACACACACGGAGGAGCGGCGGCCGATGCGGTCGCCGAGGTGCTGCGATCGAAGTCCCTCGAAGTGCGCGCGCCGGAGGCGCCGGAGGCGAGAAGCGGCGGTTGAGACCGAGTTCACGACGTTTCGACCTGTTCGAAACTTCGTGAACGAAGGCGAGCCCGAACGGGCGTCGGCCGGTCGGGCCGCAACGCTGATGAAATTCGGACGAGCCCGAATTATGAGCCCAGTATGAGACCGAGAAGCGCCTCGTCGCCACCGGATGGGTGTCCGCCGGCTGTGAAAACGCGAAGGGCGCCCCTCGGGGCGCCCTTCTGGTCTCTTCGTGGTCGGCTCGCTCAGGAGCGGCGCGTGGTCTCTTCGTGGTCGGCTCGCTCAGGAGCGGCGCGACAGCGGCACATAATCGCGGGTGGGCGCGCCGGTGTAGAGCTGACGCGGACGGCCGATCTTCTGATGCGGGTCCTCGATCATCTCCTTCCACTGGGCGATCCAGCCGACGGTGCGCGCCAGCGCGAACAGCACGGTGAACATCGAGGTCGGGAAGCCCATCGCCTTCAGCGTGATACCCGAATAGAAATCGATGTTCGGATAGAGTTTCTTCTCGATGAAGTACTCGTCGTGCAGCGCGATGCGCTCGAGTTCCATCGCCACGTCGAGCAGCGGATCGTCCTTGATGCCGAGGGTGGAGAGCACCTCGTGGCAGGTCTTCTGCATGATCTTGGCGCGCGGGTCGTAGTTCTTGTAGACCCGGTGGCCGAAGCCCATCAGACGGAACGGATCGTTCTTGTCCTTGGCGCGGGCGACGTAGTGCGGGATGCGATCGACCGAGCCGATCTCCTGCAGCATCTGCAGCGCCGCTTCGTTGGCGCCGCCGTGCGCCGGGCCCCACAGGCAGGCGATGCCGGCCGCGATGCAGGCGAACGGGTTGGCGCCCGACGAGCCGGCGAGACGAACGGTCGAGGTCGACGCGTTCTGCTCGTGGTCGGCGTGCAGGATGAAGATGCGGTCGAGGGCGCGCGTCAGCACCGGGTTGACCTTGTACTCCTCGCACGGGATCGAGAAGCACATCTTCAGGAAGTTGGAGGTGTAGTCGAGGCTGTTGTCCGGGTACACGAACGGCTGACCGATCGAGTACTTGTAGGCCATCGCCGCGATGGTCGGCATCTTGGAGATCATGCGGATCGACGCGACCATGCGCTGATGCGGGTCGGTGATGTCCAAGCTGTCGTGATAGAACGCGGCGAGCGCACCGACCGTGCCGACCATCACCGACATCGGGTGGGCGTCACGACGATAGCCGGTGAAGAACTTCATCATCTGCTCGTGCACCATCGTGTGACGGTAGACGCGAGCCTTGAAGTCTTCGAACTGGCTGCGGGTCGGCAGGTCACCGTAGAGCAGCAGGTAGCAGGTCTCGACGAAGGTGCCGTGCTCGGCGAGCTGATCGATCGGATAGCCGCGGTGGAGCAGAACGCCCTCGTCACCATCGATGTAGGTGATCTTCGATTCGCACGAAGCGGTCGAGGTGAACCCCGGATCGTAGGTGAAGCAGTGGGTCGCCCCGTAGAGCTTGGTGATGTCGATGACGTCGGGACCGATGGAGCCGGAGTGAACCGGCAGAGTCATCGACTTGTCGCCGATGGTGAGAGTGGCGGACTTTTCGCTCATGCAGATACCCCCTGGGCGCGGAGATCCAACGGACTGGCAGGCGCTTCACATCTAACCGTTTGAAGGTTCCGACAGAAGGGGGACCGAGATCCCGGCGCCATGGTGCCGAGTTCGAGGCCTAGCTCATTCCCGATCCGCCGACAAGCACTTCCTAGGTATCAGGCCTCCGAACTCTTGGTCAAAATTGAGGCGAACCAACCGCTTCCCGTGACTGCGAAGTGCTACGTCGCGTCGCAGCATGGCGCCGGTGCCGGCGATCGCGCCCCCCGGGGCGTAGCTACGCCCCGCGAGCGGTGGCGTGACGGGCGGCTCAGGCCGGCAGCCGATCGGCGAGGCGGGCGAGGGTCTCGTCGCGAGCGAGGACGGCGAGCACGTCGAAGATGCCCGGCGAGGTCGTCCGGCCGGTCAGAGCGGCACGCAGCGGCTGCGCCGCCTTACCGAGTTTGAGGCCGGTCTCCTCGGCGTAGGCTCGCACCACGGCCTCGGTCGAGGCCGCCGACCACTCGTCCTCGGAGATCGCCGCCAGACGCGGCGCGAGCGCGGCAAGCACGGCGAGGCCCGCGGCATCGAGCAGGGCGGCGGCCTTCTCCTCCATCTCCAGCGGGCGCACCGCGTGGATGAATCGGGCGCCGTCGAGGAGCTCGACCAGCGTCTTGGCGCGTTCCTTGAGACCGGGGAGGGCGGCGCGGATCTTCGCCTCGAGGGGTGCGTCGAGTTTGGCGGCGAGGGCGCGGCCGTCTTCGGTGTGGGGCAGGAAGGCGAGGAAGGCGGTCCACAACGCGTCGTCCGCGGTGGCGCGCATGTAGTGGCCGTTGAGGTTCTCGAGCTTGGCGAAATCGAAGCGTGCGGCGCCCTTGTTGACGTCGTGGATGTCGAACCAGGCGATCGCCTGCTCGGTCGAGAAGATCTCGTCGTCGCCGTGGCTCCAGCCGAGGCGGGCGAGATAGTTGAGGAGCGCCTCCGGCAGGTAGCCCATGGCACGATAGGCGTCGACGCCGAGCGCGCCGTGGCGCTTCGACAGCTTGGCACCGTCCGCCCCGTGGATCAGCGGGATGTGGGCCCAGGTGGGCACGGACCAGTCCATGGCACGATAGATCCGAGTCTGGCGCGCCGCGTTGGTCAGGTGGTCGTCGCCGCGGATGACGTGGGTCACACCCATGTCGTGGTCGTCGACCACGACGGCGAGCATGTAGGTCGGGGTGCCGTCGGAGCGGAGCAGGATGAAGTCGTCGAGCACGTCGTTGCGGAAGACGACGCGGCCCTGGACGCAATCCTCGATCACCGTTTCGCCTTCGCTCGGCATCTTCAAGCGGATCACCGGTTGCACCCCCGCCGGCGCCTCGGCCGGGTCGCGATCGCGCCAGCGGCCGTCGTAACGCGGCGGCCGACCCTCCTTCGTCGCGCTCTCGCGCATCTCCTCGAGCTCGGCCGGGCTCGCCCAGCAGCGGTAGGCTTCGCCACGGGCGAGGAGTTCGTGGGCGATCTCGGCATGGCGGTTCATCCGCGCGAACTGGAAGAGCGGCTCGCCCTCACCCTCGAGGCCGAGCCACCGCAGACCGTCGAGGATGGCGTCGATCGCCGCGTCGGTGGAACGTTCGCGGTCGGTGTCCTCGATCCGGAGCAGCATCCTGCCGCCGGTGTGGCGGGCAAAGAGCCAGTTGAACAGCGCCGTGCGCGCGCCACCGATGTGCAGGTAGCCGGTCGGGGAGGGGGCGAAGCGGGTGACGACGGTGTCGGCCATGGAGCTTGGGTCTCGACGGAAGTTGAGCGGCGTGGGAGGGTGCAACCGAACGTGACGAGGCGTATCGATCGGGAACCGGCGGGTTCCTCTAGCATGGCGAGGCGCGGAAACCCAAGGGGCGTGAGCGGTGAACGGTCGCGCGGGCGAGAGAACCGAAGCGGAGAGCGATCGTCCGATCCGGACGACCGGCGCCGCTCGGCCGGCGCGCGTCGACCCGGATCGGGCCCTCATGGCACCGGGTCGGGTGGAGCGGCTGCGGCTGCGGCTGGAACTCGTCGGCGAACGCGCCCTCGACGCCGCCCGGCACGATCTCGACGGCGGGCTCGCCCTACCGGGCCTCGTCGTCGTCTTCGCGCTCGGCATCGCTCTCTATTTCGAACTCCCACGGGAACCGTGGACGCCGGCGGTGGCGACGGTCGCGGCGATCGCCGTGGCGATCACCCGGGTGCGGCGGCGGACGGGACACGCGGCCCGGATCGCGGCTGCGATCGCCGCGCTGCTCCTCGGCGTGGCGGCGGCGTCTTTCGAAGCGCGGCGGGTGGCGGCGCCACGGCTCGATCACGAGCGTACCGTCACCGTCGAAGGGCGGGTCGCAGATCTCGAAGCGACGGCGACCGGCAGCCTCCGCCTCGTCGTCGACGTGAGCCGGATGGAGGGGCGCGGGCTCCTGGCGGAGACGACGCCGCGGCGGATCACCGCGACGGTGAGTGCCAAGGGGCAGCGACCCGACGTCGGTGACGGGGTGCGCTTCAAGGCGCGGCTGAAGCCGCCGGAGGGCCCGGTGATGCCGGGCGGCTACGACTTTGCCCGGCGGGCGTGGTTCGAGGGGCGGGGCGCGGGCGGCTACGTGCTCGGTCGCGTCACCCCGATCGACCTCGGACCGCCGGGCCGGGGCGATCGGGTTCTGCAGGCGATCGGTTCGCTGCGGCACACGATCGCCGAGCGCGTACGCGAGAGCCTGCCGGGACCGACCGGGGCGATCGCCGCGGCGCTGATGGTCGGCGAACAGCGGGCGATCCCGGAAAGCGTCGCCGAACCACTGCGGGCATCCGGACTCACTCACATCGTGTCGATCTCCGGCCTGCACATGGGGCTCGTCGCGGGCGGCGTCATCGTTGCGATCCGGGCGCTTCTGGCGCTGGTCCCGGCACTGGCGCTGGGGTTTCCGATCAAGAAATGGGCCGCGGCTGCGGCGTTCCTGGCGGCAACGGTCTATCTGTTGCTGTCGGGTAACCAGGTTGCGGCGCTGCGCTCGCATCTGATGCTGTCGGTGGCGCTGCTCGCGGTGATGGTCGATCGGCCGGCGATCACCATGCACACCGTGGCGGTCTCGGCGCTGCTCATCCTGGTGGTGGAGCCGTCGGCGGTGATGGAGCCGAGTTTCCGCATGAGCTATCTGGCGGTGATGGCGCTCGTCGCCGCCTACGATCTCTACCGTCGATGGGCGTCGCGACGACCGGTCCGGGGCGATCGCGGGCTCGCGCGCGGGCTCCTCGGCAGTGCGGTTCGGCAGGTCGAGGGCTTCGCCTTCTCCTCGCTCGTCGCCGGTCTCGCCACCGCGCCGGTGATCGCCGGTACGTTCTTCCGTGCCGCACCCTACTCGATCTTCGCCAACATGGCGGTGCTCCCGGTCACCGGTCTGGTGACCATGCCTGCGGCGGTCGTCGCGGCGCTCGCCATGCCGTTCGGGCTCGATCACCGGCCGCTGCAGGCGATGGGGCTCGGCGTCGACTGGATGATCGCCGTCGGTCGCTGGGCCGCGGCGCTCCCGGCCGGCGCCGGCCTGATCGGCGCTCCCCACCCGGCGGCGATGCCGCTCGGCATGATCGCGGTGCTGTGGCTGTCCGCCTGGAAGAGCCGGCTGCGCCTCCTCGGCCTCTTGCCCGCAGTGACCTCGCTCGCACTGCTCGTCGCCGGCCCGCGGCCGGACGTCCTGATCGGGCGCCACGGCAGCGCGGTGGCGGTCCGGGCGGCCGACGGTCGGTTGCAGGTGCTCGGCGGACGCCAGGAACGCTTCGACGTGGCGATCTGGCTCGCCGCCGATCGCGATCCGCGATCGCCGGCCGATCCGACACTCGGCGAGGGGTGGCGCTGCGACGCCGTCGGCTGCGTTCACCGGACGCCGCGCCCGGACGGTGCCGGACCGCTGTCGTCGCAGGCCGGCCGAGCCGATCCCGCCCCGGCGGCCGGTCCGCCCGGCCCCGGCGTGACGCCCGGCGATGTCATTTCACAGACCACCGCGACGCAGGACGGGCGGTCGTTCGACGCGAAGACGACCGGTGGCGGCCCGGACCGCGAGCCGGGGTTCGAGATCGCCGTGGTACGCCACCCGCTCGGCTTCGAGGAGGATTGCCGACGGGCGGCGCTCGTCGTCACCACGCTGATCGCACCACCGGGGTGCCGCGATCACACCTTGGTCGTCGATCGCCTCGACCTCGCCCGTGGCGGAGCACTGGCACTCGATTTCGTCGGCGCGGATCGCCGCGACGTCCGTATCCGTACCAGTCTTCCGGTGCCCGCCCGTCCGTGGACGCCGATCGACCCACGTCTGGCCGAACTCGACCGCGACGCCGCCGAAACCGCCTCGGCGTTCCGCGCGGGGAATGCCGTCGCGATCGACAGCGCGCGGGACCGCGAGCCGGAGACACCACCGGACGCGCTGGACGACGAACTCTTCCCCGAACCTCAGATCGATCCGGCGCCATCGTCGAACCGCAGACCACCGGGCGACATCGACGGGTCGGCGCCGCCGTGACGGGCCACCCTGCGGCGTCACGGCAGGCCACCACGCGGACAGCGGGCGAGCCTCAGTAGCGGCGGATGAGGCCGACGAGACGCCCCTGCACCTTGACCCGGTCGGGCCCGAAGATCCTGGTCTCGTAGGCCGGATTGGCCGCTTCGAGGGCGATCGAGGCGCCACGCTTCCTCAGCCGCTTCAACGTCGCCTCCTCTTCGTCGACGAGCGCCACGACGATGTCGCCGCTGTCGGCATGGTCGGAGCGCCGGATCACCACCGTGTCGCCATCGAGAATGCCGGCCTCGATCATCGAATCACCGCGCACCTCGAGGGCGAAGTGCTCGCCGCCGCCGATGAGGTCCATCGGCACCGGGATGGCGTGGGTGTAGTTCTGGATCGCCGAGATCGGCGTGCCGGCGGCGATGCGGCCCATCACCGGGATCGAGATCACCTCGGCGCGTTCCTCGCCACCGGCCGGAACCGTGCGCGGCTTGCCGAGGCTGCCCTCGATGACCGACGGCGCGAACCCCTTGGCCGTCCGGCCGGTCGAGGCGAGGCCCGGGGCGACCGACTCCGGTAGCCGCACCACCTCGAGTGCTCGCGCCCGATTGGGCAGGCGACGAATGAACCCACGCTCCTCCAGCGCCGTGATCAGGCGATGGATGCCCGACTTGGAGCGGAGATCGAGCGCATCCTTCATCTCGTCGAAGGAGGGGGGCACCCCCGTCTCCTTGAGCCTCTCGTGAATGAACATCAGCAGCTCGTACTGCTTGCGCGTCAGCATCGGCTCGACACCTCGTCGGTCCCGGTGTGACGGGACACACCGCGGAGCAGGATCGCCAGAAGAACACGACCATCCGCATGCCCCGGCACGCGAAGGTCGCATGTACAGCATCGGTGCCTTACCCCGCCACGGTGGAAAGGGCCGACTCGACACAAGTACAAATCACGAACTCAACCTACACGTTCTCCGGATGTTCCGCAAGCGAAGCCGAGAACAAAACGGGCATGAGCTCGGCGAAGACCGTGGTCCGACAGGGGCGATCGGTGCGGGCGATCGGAGAGAGACGATCGGGATGTGCCGTCTCGGGCGCAGCCGCGGTCGGGTGCCGGTCGCCGTGTGGGAATGCCGGGGTGCGGCCGGGAGGCCGGCGGCGTCTCGGGATCGCTCCGGAGGGGGCGGTCGCTCCCGTATCGGGGCGATCGCGGTCACCGACGGAAGGCGGGTTCCGGCAGAACCGGCGCCCGGGGCGGTGTCGCGTCGGTGCTCAGGGGAAGCGGATGAAGCGGCAGGGTTCGCCGGCGATCGCCGCCGGGGCATGGGGCGGGCGGACGATCAGGCCGTCGGTGGCGGCGAAGCGGGTGAGGAGGGAGCTGTCCTGGAGATCCGCCGGCACGGCGACGAGGCGGCCGGCGTCGTCGAGGACGAGACGGGCGCGCAGATAGTCCTGGCGCAGGTCGTTGGCGGCGAGGTCGCGGCCGAGCGCCACCAACTCCTCGCGCGGCGCCGGGTCGGGCTCGCCGGCGAGGGCGCGGACGAGGGGTGCCAGGAAGAGCAGCGCGCAGACCAGGGCCGAGGCCGGATTACCCGGCAGGCCGACGATGCGCGTCGCACCGCGGCGGCCGAACATCAGTGGCTTGCCCGGCCGCATGGCGAGTTTCCAGAAGCCGAATTCGACGCCGCAGGTGGCGAGCGCGGCATGGACGTGATCGTGGTCGCCGACCGAGGCGCCGCCGATGGTGACGAGGGCGTCGACACCACCGTCGAAGGCGGCGCGCATGGCGGCGACGGTGGCGTCGAAATCGTCGCGGACGATGCCGAGGTCGACCGCCTCGCCGCCGACCGTCTCGATCAGTGCGGTGACCGCATAGCCGTTGGAGGCGACGATCTGATCCGGCCCGAGGTCACCCCCCGGCGGTACGAGTTCGTCGCCGGTGGCCAGTACGGCGATGCGCGGGCGGCGGCGTACCGTCACTTCGGCATGGTTCATCGCGGCGACGAGGCCGAGGTTGGTGAAGCCGAGTCGCGTTCCCGCGGTCAGGCCGACATCGCCGGTGCGGAAGTCGACACCGGCGGCGCGGACGTGGCGGCCGGGCCTGGCCGCCTCGCCGAAGGTGACGAGGTCGCCATCGCGCGTGGCGTATTCCTGCATGACGACGCAGTCGGCGCCGGCGGGCATCGGTGCGCCGGTGAAGATGCGCACGCAGGAACCGGGCGGGACCGCGCCTTCGAAGCTGCGGCCGGCAGCGGCTTCGCCGACGACGGACAGGCGGGCGCCGGCCTCCGCCGCATCGGCGGCGCGGAGTGCCCAGCCGTCCATGGCGGCGGCGGCGAAGGGTGGCTGGGTGCGGCGAGCGGCGAGATCGGCGGCGAGCACCCGGCCGCGGGCGCCGGTGATCGGCACGATCTCGGGTTCGGTCGCCACGATGCCTTCGAGGACGGCGGCGAGCGCCACGTCGACCGGGGTCAGCGCCATCGCCTCACTCCGCCTTCCATTCGCCGGACTTGCCGCCGGACTTCTCGATCAGTCGGATGCTGCCGATCACCATGCCGCGATCGACCGCCTTGGCCATGTCGTAGACGGTGAGAGCGGCGACCGAGACGGCGGTGAGCGCCTCCATCTCCACCCCGGTCTGGCCGGTGACGCGGGCGAGGGCGCGCAGGCGCAGGCCGGGCAGGGCCTCGTCGACCTCGACGTCGAGCGTCACCTTGGTCAGGAGCAGGGGGTGGCAGAGCGGGATCAACTCGTGCGTCTTCTTCGCCGCCATGATGCCGGCGATGCGCGCCGTGGCGATCACGTCGCCCTTCTTGGCGAGACCGTCGCGGATCAGTGCGAGCGTCGCCGGCAGCATCGTCACCGAGCCTTCGGCGATCGCGGTGCGGCTGGTCACAGCCTTTTCGCCGACGTCGACCATATGGGCGGCGCCGGCGTCGTCGAGATGGGTGAGGCGAGGGCTCTCGGACATGTCAGGCCTTCGCCAGCAGAGTGCGGGTGGCGGCGGTGACGTCGGCCTGGCGCATCAGGCTCTCGCCGACCAGGAAGG
>ERZ1645187.1314-NODE-1314-length-22935-cov-15.074476_pt1 | contig 22935 bp, 18 predicted proteins | sample MGYA00575352_ERZ1645187 | MGnify/ENA primary metagenome ERZ1645187 (study PRJEB40837, sample SAMN11349314) | freshwater sediment metagenome | isolation source: river sediment | host: Sediment | place: India: Wazaribad , New Delhi | collected 2017-02-21 ... | reverse complement strand
GTGCGAGTGCGGCCGGGGCCAAAGCCTCCTCCCGGTCGCAAGCAAGCCGGCGGGCCCTGAGGTGCTCGGGGGCCAGGTGGTTGAAGATGGCTTCGGCGAGAAGCGGGCGGCAGTCGCTGCCCTTGCCCAAGAAGAGTACGTCCATGTCGTCGGACTCCCGGTCCCTGCCAGCCGGTGTCGCTTCCCCGCCCGGGGGCGACGCGCTGACCTCGAAGAGTGTCCGCCCCGATTGTTTCAATCCGGTGAAGGCTCCACGACCTTGTCACCGAGCTGTCACGATTCCGTAAGACGATGGCTGCGGGCGCCGGGTTTGGCGCGTGATCGGGAAACGGACATGGACAATCGGGAAATCGCCGACCTGCACCGCAGGATCGAGCGTGAATTGCTGGACAGCTACGACGAGGAGCTCGAGCTCGAGCTCGACGACCAGCGCTTCGACGAGATCGGCTCGGGCGCGGCCCGGCCCGACAGCTCGGACGACCGTGCCAAGCGCCGGCGCTATTTCACCGAGCTGCTGCGCCTGCAGGGTGAGCTGGTGAAGCTGCAGGACTGGGTGGCCGTCAACCGGCACCGCGTGGTCATCCTCTTCGAGGGCCGCGACGCAGCGGGCAAGGGCGGGGTGATCAAGCGCATCACGCAGCGCCTCAATCCGCGTGTGTGCCGGGTGGTGGCGCTGCCCGCGCCGAACGACCGCGAGCGCACGCAGTGGTACTTCCAGCGCTACGTGCCGCATCTTCCCGCGGCGGGCGAGATGGTGCTGTTCGATCGCAGCTGGTACAACCGCGCCGGGGTCGAGCGCGTGATGGGCTTCTGCACCGACGAAGAGTACGAGGAGTTCTTCCGTTCGGTCCCCGAGTTCGAGCGCATGCTGGTTCGCTCCGGAATCCAGCTCATCAAGTACTGGTTCTCGATCACCGACGAGGAGCAGCATTTCCGCTTCATGTCGCGCATCCACGATCCGCTCAAGCAGTGGAAGCTGAGCCCGATGGACCTCGAGTCGCGGGCGCGCTGGGAGCGCTACACGGTCGCCAAGGAGACCATGCTCGAGCGCACGCACATCCCCGAGGCCCCGTGGTGGATCGTCGAGGCCAACGACAAGAAGGCGGCGCGGCTCAACTGCATCCACCATCTCCTCGGCCAGATGCCCTACACCGAGGTGCAGCGGCCGATGGTCGAGCTGCCCGCACGCGTGCGCAACGCCGACTACACCCGCCATCCGGTCCCGGCCGAGATGATCGTGCCGGCGTGGTTCAAGTGATTCCGGACCCCTGGCCGGACCGCGTTCGGGTGCGCGCTCGCTCCGGCCCCGGTGCCGCGCCCGGGGTGTGGCGATCGCCGGTGGCGAAGGCCTCCGCGCTCGTGACCGTGGAGGCCTGCGCCAGGATCGCGGCCAGGATGTCCGGGACCTCGAAGAGCGCGCGGTTGTCGATGCGGCGGACGCTGGCCTGGAAGTCTTCGAGGCGGTCGAGCAGGCGGGCCACCGCCTGGTCGATGGTGCGGAAACTCGTGTGCACCACGCCGAGGCCATTGTCCCGGATCCATTCCGCGTTGTAGCGCTCCTGCGGCATCGTCCACGCGTTGTCGACGACGATCACCGGCAGCCCCTGCTGCACGGCCTCGCTGATGCTGCCCGGGCCCGGCTTGCCGATGAAGAAGTCGGCAAGCCGCATGTAGTAGGGGATGTCGGAGGTGAACTCGACCACCAGGCGTGGCACGACGCCGGGCAACGTACGCAGCTTCGCGGCCAGAGCCTGGTTGTGCCCGCACAGGAAGATGGTCTGCGTCGTCGCCGCGAGGCGCTGCGCGATGCCCAGCATCGTGCGCGAGCCGTGCCCGCCGAACAGGACCAGCCCGGTGGGCCGCCGGGGGTCGAGGCCCAGCCGCGCGCGTTCCGCACAGCGCTCGATCTCGATCGGTTCGTAGAACTCTGGGCGCAGGATCATCCCAGAGGTCGCGTGCACGCGCCGCGGGTCGTGGCCGAGCGCGAGCGCCTGCTCGACCGCCCGTGCAGTTCCGCAGATGAAGTGCTGGGGCTGCCCTGCCTCGATCCAGAAGTTCGGCGGCAGGTCGGCGAGGTCGGTGAGCAGGGTCGCGTAGGGGACTCCGGGCAGGGCACCGGCGAGGCTCTGGTAGAGCGCGCGGTTGAAGTTCGGGATCAGCGAGACGACCAGGTCGGGCTCGGTGCGTAGCCAGTGTTCCTGCAAGGGCCGCATCAGCAAGGGGTGGCCGAGACGGATGGCGGCCTGGAGCAGCTTCAGCTCCTGCGTCATGCCCAGCGTCCAGCCGCGTGCCAGGCGCTTGTTGTACCAGTCCTCCGGCCGGCTGCCGGTGAGCGCGCGAAAGCGCTCCTGAGGGTCGAGGACCGCGAAGAGATCGACCGTGCGCACGCGCCATGAAGGCCGCTGCCGCTGCAGGGCGGCCTCGAGCGCGAGCGCCGATGCGCGGTGGCCGCCGCCGGCGTTGAAGTAGATCAGATCGACGGTCGTGGTGTTCGTGGCGCGCTCCCGATCGCGGGCGCGGGCGTGGTTCCGATGCGCAGTCATGCTCGCAAGCTATCCGAGCCGTGCGACGGATTCGTGACGCAGACATGACGGTATCGCCCGATGGCAAACCGGCCGTCGTGGCCTGGTCGCTTGCAGTCAGGCGATGTTCTTCTTCAGCAGCCCGTGCTTGATGGCGACGTGGGTCGGGAGGTTGAATCGGGAGGGCAGCTCGCGGCGTTTGAACCAGCCGTAGCGCGAGTGCTCGCGGTTGAGGCGTGGGGCGAGTTCGCGCTCGACCTCGAGGAGGAAATAGTGCAGTTCGCGATCGTCGGCATCGCGATGGCGGATGGTCGAGATCCGCCGCAGCGCCTTGGGCTTGATCCGCAGCCCGGCCTCCTCGGCGAGCTCTCGCGTCAACGCCCGGGCGGGCGCCTCGCCACGGTCGACCCGCCCGCCGAACAAGTTCCACGCGCCGCCGTTGTTGACGGCATGCGAGCGCTTGCCGAGCAGATAGGTGTCCGTCTTGGTGCAGTGGATGACTGCCCAGGCACCCGGGGGCGGCGTGGAGGAGAGACGTTCCTTGGCCATGTTCGCGAGAGGATCGTGATGGATTCGAGCGGGGGACGGACAGGCAACAATATAAAGCGTTTATATAATATAAATATGGCGAACTTATTTCAGCATTCTGACGACGGAGGCGCGGCTCGCCCCGTCTGCTAGTGGCGAAGCAGGAACACCCCGGCCATCACGATGGTGCCCGCGATGATTCCGCTCCGGAGCCGACCCTCCTTGAACCAGAGCGCCCCGATCAGGACCGCAAAGATGACCGAACTTTCGCGCAGCGCCGCCACCACGGCGATCGGTGCCTGCGTCATCGCCCAGAGCACGGTGGCGTAGGCGACCATGGCGGCCATCGCACCCACGAATCCAAGGCGCCAGTGGCTCAGGAAGTAGCGTTGCAGTGCGCCGCGGTCGCTGCGCAAACCGACGAGCAGGACGCCGATCGGTTCGAGCAGGCTGAGGCAGAACACATAGGCCAGCGGGTTGCCCGCGAGGCGCGCACCCTGGCCGTCGACCAGCGTGTAGGCGGAGATGGCCACCGCGTTCAGCACGGCGGCGTGGGTCGAAGGGTGGGTGGCGATGCGGGCGAGCGTCAGGCCCGAGGCGAAGCCGATACCGATCACCCCGCAGCTGATCAAGGCGACGCCGGCAGCGCCTTCCGGGCCGAGCGCCTCGCCGAGCACGGGCCCGGAGAGCAGGCCGACAATCAGCGGTGGCAGGCCGCGCATCAGGGTGTAGCTGGTGGCGAGTTGCCCGCCCTCGTAGGCCCTGATGAGCAGCATGATGTAGGCGCTGTGGACGACGGCCGAGAGCGCCAGATAGGGCCAGCTCGCGGGCGCGGGCAGGCCGGTGAAGAGCAGGCCCGCTGCTCCGACCATTGCGCTGAAGGCATGCAGCAGCAGCGTGTAGAGGCGCTTGTCGCCCGCACCCCGGATGAGCGCATTCCAGCCCGCGTGCAGCAGGGCGGCCGCGAGCACGGCGAGGGCAATGCCCGGTGTCAGCCCCATGTCAGGCCCGGGACTCGACGTCCAGGGCTGCGACGATGCGCTCGAGCGCCCACCACAGGTCGACCTCTTCGATGTTCAGGGGTGGCGCCAGCACCAGGACCTTGCCCTGACCGACCTTGAAGGAGATCCCGTCCGACAGGCAGCGGTAGAGCACGGCTTCGGCGAGGTCCTGTGCGCTGTGGGCGGCCGTGTCCCTCAGCTCGATCCCGATCAGCAGGCCGGCCGAGCGTATCGAGGCGATGGCCTGGTTCTTGGCGCGTTCGAGATAGGCCGTGACGGCCTCGCCGAGGCGCAGGCTGCGCGCCAGCAGTCGCTCTTCCTCGATGACGTCGAGCATCGCGAGTCCCGCCGCACAGGCGAGCGGGTTCTTCTCGTGGGTGTAGTGTCCGAGCGAGATGTGCTGGCCGACATCGAAGCGCGACCGCGCGATCAGGGCCGCCAGCGGCATCGATCCGCCCCCGAGCCCCTTGCCGATGACGACCATGTCCGGCTCGATGCCGTAGCGTTCGATTGCAAAGAGATGTCCGGTGCGACCGAGTGCGATCGGAATTTCGTCGAGAATCAGCAGGGCGCCATGGCGGTCGCAGATCCGGCGCAGGCGACGGTAGTAGTCGGGCGGTGGAATCTGCACGTCGGTGCAGCGGATCGTCTCCACCACGACGGCGGCGACGTCGCCTTCCTTGCGCAGGCAATGGTCGATGTAGTCGACACAGCGCAGGGCGCAGGTGCCGCCGCAGCCGAAGACGCATTCCGCCGGGTCGCAGGGAGGAACGTGTTCGGTGCCGGGGAGCAGGGGCCCGATGCCCCGGCGGAACACGGCCTCGCCGCCGAGCGAGATGGCGTCGAGCGAGGCGCCGTGGAATGCGTCCCACATCGACAGGGTCTTGAAGCGGCCGGTGACCAGGCGCGCGAGCTTGAGCGCCATGCCGATGGCGGCCGTGCCGCCCGGGGCGAACAGGAGCTTCGCGTCCTCCATCGGGGCCGCCGTGCACAGTCGGCGCGCGAGCTCGATGGCCGGGCGGTTGGTGTAGCGGCGCGGGCTGAAGGGCAGGGTTTCGAGCGTCTCGCGCATGGCCGCGATCACCCGCGGGTGGCCATGGCCGACCTGATGGAGGCTGTTGCCGTGGAAGTCGAGGATGCGGCGCCCTGCCGTGTCGGTCAGCCATGCCCCCTGCGCGGCTTCGACGACGTTGAGGCAGGGGGTGCTCATCGACTGGTGCAGGAACCAGCGCGCGTCCTCGTCCAGCAAGGCGCGGGTCTCGCTGTCGATGTGCGTCGACTGCCACGCCGCCCGGCGATCGCCGAGGTTGACGTCGCCTTCCGATCGGTCGACCTCAGCGCGCATGGTGGGCTTCCGTGTAGGCGCCGTCGCGCAACATGCGCTGACGCCCGCCTTGGGCGTGGGCGAGGAGGGCCCGTGCGCAGCGTTCGCCGTCGCCGCTGGCCAGCAGGTCGACGATGGCGCTGTGCTCGTCGGCGAAATGCGGGATCGCCATCGGCGCGAACAGGTTGCGGCGGCGGAAGAGGGTGAGTTGCTTGACGAGCTTGCGATAGATGTCGAGCAGGGTACGGTTGCCGGTCATCTCCACGATCTGGTCGTGAAACCGCAGGTTGAGTCCATGGAACCCGTCGATGTCCGCGGTGGCCGCAGCCGCCTGCATGCGGTCGGTCATGGTCCGCAGCGCTGCGAGCTGTGCCGGGGTGATCCGGCTCGCCAGCAGCCGGCCGGCCGTCGCATCGAGGCCGGCCCGCACCTCGTAGATGTCGGCGGCCTCGTCGAGCGCGATCTCGCGCACGAAGGCGCCACGGTTCTTCTCCTGGCGGATCAGCCCCGACTCCTCGAGCATCCGGAACGCCTCGCGCAGCGGACCGCGCGAGACGCCGAGGCGCTCGGCCAGCGCCACTTCGTTGAGCTTGGCACCGGGCGCGAGCTCGCCCGAGAGGATCGATTTCTCGACCGACTCGGCAACCAGTCGGGTGAGCGAGGTGCTCTGCACCAGGGTCAGGGCGGTGTCGGTCGGGTCGGTGAGCAGGGCGGGCATTTCGAGCGGCAGGCGACGGATTGGAAGCGCCAGTGTAGACCATTTTCCAGATTGTAGATTGTCAACAATCTGCAATCTGCCGCGTCTAAGCTGCGCTCAGTCTAGTCGGGCTCCTTGACCTTCGCGTGACAGGAGCAGGCCCGGCAACCGCATCGCCCCTTTCCTCCCGGAGACCCCGCATGACACTGAAACGCCTTGCCCAAAGCCTCGTCGCCCTTGGCCTCGCCTTCTCGGTGGCGCTGCCCGCCCACGCCGACAAGACGGTGCTCAATGTCTATACCGCGCTCGAGACCGATCAGTTGAAGGCCTACCAGGAAGCCTTCAACAAGCAGTATCCCGACATCGAGATCAAGTGGACCCGCGACTCGACCGGCATCATCACCGCCAAGCTGCTCGCCGAGAAGGGCAAGCCGGTGGCCGACGTCATCATGGGCGTCGCCGCCTCGAGCATGGTGGTGTTCGACCGCGAGAACATGCTGCAGCCCTACGCGCCGCAGAACCTGAAGGAGATCAACCCGAAGTTCCGTGATGCGGCCAACCCGCCGAAATGGGTCGGCATGGACGTGTGGGGTGCGGCCGTCTGCTACAACGTGGCCGAGATGCAGAAGCAGGGCCTGCCGCGCATCGAGAGCTGGAAGGATCTGCTCAAGCCCGAGTTCAAGGGCAAGGTGGTGATGCCCAACCCGAACTCGTCGGGCACCGGCTTTCTCGACGTGACCGCCTGGCTGCAGATGTTCGGCGAGAAGGGCGGCTGGGAATACATGGACAAGCTGCACGACAACGTCGCCGTGTATACCCACTCGGGCTCCAAGCCCTGCGTGATGGCGGGGGCGGGGGAGTTTCCGGTCGGCATCTCCTTCGAGTACCGCGCCAACACCGTGCGTGAGAAGGGCGCGCCGATCGACGTGATCTTCCCCAGCGAAGGCCTGGGCTGGGACGTCGAGGCGATCGCGATCGTCAAGGACACCCCGCGCGTCGAGGCGGCCCGCAAGCTCGCAGACTGGGCGGCGACCCGCGAGGCCAACGAGCTCTACGCGAAGAACTTCGCCGTGGTCGCCATCCCGGGCATCGCCACCCGCCTCAAGCACGTTCCCAACGACTACGAGCAGCGCCTGGTGAAGAACGACTTCACCTGGATGGCGCAGAACCGCGACGCGATCCTCGCCGAGTGGCAGAAGCGCTACGCCAACAAGTCCGAAGCGAAGAAGTAAGCGCTCGTCCGTCACGTCGCCCCGGCGCTCGTCCGGTCGGGGCGGCGCTCGTCTTTTCCGGGATCACGCATGGCGCACCTCGAAATCCGCAACCTGACCAAGCGCTTCGGCGCCTTCGTCGCGCTCGACCAGGTCGATCTGGCCGTCGCTCGCGGGGAGTTCCTCGTGCTGCTCGGGCCGTCCGGGTGTGGCAAGACCACGCTCCTGCGTGCGATCGCCGGGCTGGAGCGGCAGGATGCCGGCGAGATCTTCCACGGGGGCGAGGAGATCTCGCGGCGATCCCCCGCGCTGCGTGATTTCGGCATCGTCTTCCAGTCCTATGCGCTCTTCCCGAACCTGACCGTCGCCGACAACGTGGCCTACGGGCTGAAGAGCCGCAAGGCCGATCGGGGGGCGGGCCGGGACGGTGTGCGCCGGCGCGTCGCCGAGATGCTCGAGCTGGTCGGCCTGCCGGGCATCGAGCACAAGTACCCGGCGCAGCTCTCGGGTGGCCAGCAGCAGCGCGTCGCGCTCGCCCGTGCGCTGGCGACGGCGCCCGACCTGCTGCTGCTCGACGAGCCCCTGTCCGCGCTCGATGCGATCGAGCGCGTGCGGCTGCGTTCCGAGGTTCGCCAGTTGCAGACCCAGTTGGGCGTGACCACGATCATGGTGACGCACGATCAGGAAGAGGCGCTGGCGATGGCCGATCGCATCGTGGTGATGAAGAGCGGTCGCATCCAGCAGGTGGGCGGTCCCCGGGACATCTACCGCGCACCGGCCAACGATTTCGTCGCCGACTTCATCGGGCGCGGCAACCTGATCGAGGGCGCGGCCGCCGGGGCGCGTCATGTCCGCATGCGGAATCTGACGCTGCGTTGTGCCGAGCCCGTGGCGCCCGGTCGCTCGCATCGGTTCTACGTGCGCCCCGAGGACATCTGCCTGTACGACACCCTCGATCGGTGCGAGAACAGCTTCTACGCGCAGGTGCGGAAGCATGAATTCCTCGGTGCCTACTCGCTGGTGACCTTGCATGCGCACGACCTGGCGGAGCAGCCGCTGGTGGCGCAGTTCTCCAGCAACTACCTGGCGGGACGGCCGATCGCAGCGGGGGCCACGCTGCGCATCGGCATCCCGCCCGAGCACCTGCGCCCGATGCCGGAGCCGGCATGACACGACTCGCATGGTCGTTCCCACGGCTCGGCGAGGGCCGGTCGACGAGCGAGCGCCTGGGCGCCGGCTTGCTGGTGGGCGCCGCGCTGCTGCTGTGCGTCTTCCTGATCCTGCCGCTCGGGGTGCTGCTGATCGGCAGCGTGTTCGACGAAGCGGGCGAGCTCAGCCTCGTGCGCTTTGCCGAATTCGCCTCGACACCCGGGATGGGCCGTGCGGTCTGGAACACGATCTGGGTCGCGGTGGTGGTCACGGTGCTCACCGTGCCGCTGGCCTTCCTCTACGCCTACGCCATCCAGCGCGCCTGCCTGCCGCTGCGCGGGGTGTGGCGGATCATCGGATTGTCCGCCTTGCTCGGGCCCTCGCTGGTCGGCGCGATCTCCTTCATCCAATGGTTCGGCACCCAGGGGGTGCTCAAGAGCTGGCTGGGCGAGCACTCGGTGTACGGACCGATCGGCATCATCCTGTCGACGGTGTATGCGAGCTTTCCGCATGCGTTGATGATCCTGGTGGTCGCGCTCGCCACCGCCGACGCACGCCTCTTCGAGGCCGCCGAGGCGCTTTCGGCCTCGCGCTGGCGCAAGTTCGTCACCGTGACGCTGCCGAGTGCGCGCTACGGGCTGATCAGCGCGGCGCTGGTGGTGTTCTCGTACTCGGTCAGCGAGTTCGGCATCCCCAAGGTGATCGGCGGCAATTTCCCGGTGCTTGCGGTCGAGGTCTATGTGCAGGTCGTCGGCATGCACAACTTCGGTCGGGGCGCGGTGGTCGCCTTGCTGCTGCTGTTTCCGGTGCTGCTGGCCTTTCTCGTCGACTGGCGCATCCAGCGCAAGCAGCAGGCCAGCCTCACCGCGCGCGCCGTGCCTTATGTACCGCGCCCGGACTGGCGGCGGGATCTCCCCCTGCTTGCCTACTGCGTGCTGGTGAGCGTGGCGATGCTGGGCGTGCTGGGCATGGCTGGCTACACCTCGCTGGTCAGGTTCTGGCCGTACAACCTCGAGCTCTCGCTCGACCATTACCGCTACGGCCTGGCCGAGGCCGGCGTGCTCGCGGCCTACCTCAACAGCTTGAAGATCGCCGGCCTCACTGCCTTGGTCGGCACGCCCTTCATCTTCCTGGTGGCCTATCTGGTGGAGAAGAACCGCTCCGGCCCGGCCTGGCTGCGCCCCCTGGTCCAGGGCGCGGCGGCGCTGCCGATGGGCGTGCCGGGGCTGGTGCTGGGCATCGGCTACATCCTGTTCTTCAACCACCCGTCGAACCCCTTGAACAGCCTGTACCACACATTGGCGATCATGGTGATCGCCAACGTGGTGCATTACTACACCTCCTGCCACCTCACGGCGCTGACCTCGCTGAAGAGCATCGACCGCGAGTTCGAGGCGGTCTCGGCCTCGCTGAAGGTGTCGCAGTTCGTGACCTTGTGGCGGGTGACGCTACCGGTGTGCCTGCCGGCGGTGCTCGAGATCGCGCGCTACCTCTTCATCAACGCGATGACCACGGTGTCCGCGCTGGTCTTCCTGTACTCGCCCGAGACCCTGCCGGCCTCGGTCTCGATCCTGAACCTGGACGAGGCGGGCGAGCTCGGGCCGGCCGCCGCGATGGCCACGCTGATCGTGCTCACCTGTGCGGTGGTCAGCTTGCTGTACTCGCTGCTCACGCATTTCCTGTTCCGTCGCCAGCAGGCGTGGCGGAACCCGAACCGATAGGAACCCGGAGAATCCATGTACTCGACCGATCGCGATCCCCTGCTGCTGACCCCCGGGCCGCTGACGACCTCGCTGCGTACCAAGCAGGCCATGCTGCACGACTGGGGTTCGTGGGATGCCGCCTTCAACCGCGTCACCGGCGAGCTGTGCCGGCAGCTCGCGGACATCGTCCATGGCGCCGACACGCACGTCTGCGTGCCCCTGCAGGGCTCGGGCACCTTCTCGGTCGAGGCCGCGCTGGGGACCCTGGTGCCCCGCCAGGGCAAGGTGCTGGTACCCAACAATGGCGCGTATTGCGCGCGCATCGTCCGCATCCTCGGCTACCTTGGCCGCGAGGCGGTCGAACTGCCATTCGCCGAGGATTGTCCGGCGGACCCTGCGGCCATCGAGGCGGCCTTGCTGGCCGACCCGGCGATCACGCACGTGGCGCAGGTGCATTGCGAGACCGGGACCGGCATCCTCAATCCGCTCGCCGAGATCGCCGCCGTGGTCGCACGCCAGGGGCGCGGCCTGATCGTCGATGCGATGAGCTCCTTCGGCGCCATCGACATCGACCTGCGTTCGATGCCGATCGATGCGGTGGTCGCGGCCTCGGGCAAGTGCCTCGAGGGCGTCCCCGGCATGGGCTTCGTGATCGTGCGCCGGGCTGCGCTGGAGGCCTCTGCGGGGAACTGCCATTCGCTGGCGCTGGACCTGCACGACCAGTGGGCCTACATGCAGAAGACCACCCAGTGGCGCTTCACGCCGCCCACCCACGTGGTGGCCGCGTTGCACGAGGCGCTCGCCCAGTACCGGGAGGAGGGCGGGTTGGCCGTGCGCGGGGCACGCTACGCACGCAACTGTGTCGCGCTGATCGAGGGCATGCGGGGGCTGGGCCTGCGCCCCTTCCTCCCTCCCGAGGTGCAGGCGCCGATCATCGTCACCTTCCATGCGCCCGCACATCCGGCCTACGACTTCAAGGCGTTCTACGAGCGGGTGCGCGAGCGCGGCTTCATCCTCTATCCAGGCAAGCTGACCCGGGTCGAGACCTTCCGCGTGGGCTGCATTGGCGCGCTGGGTCCCGCAGACATCGAGAAGGTGGTGGCGGCCGTCGGCGAGACGCTGCGCGAAGCGGGCATTGTGCTGGGGGCAGGATGAGTGCCGACCTGGACCGCGCGCGCGACATCCTGATCATCGGCGCCGGCATCTTCGGTGCGGCCATCGCCTGGTCCCTCGCCCGCCAGGGGCAGGGGCATCGGGTGACGATTCTGGAGCGTGGACACCCCGCAGGCGGAGCGACGAGTCGAGCGGCGGCGCTGGTAACGCAGATCCGCGACGACCCGGTGCTCGTCGCGCTCGCTCGGGAAACCTTCCTCGCCATGCAGGCGCTCGAGGCGGAGGGCGAGCATCTCGGGCGTCACCACGCCGGTGCGCTTCATGTGGTGTCCCAGCAGGGGGCCGAGGCCTTGTTGCAGCGCGCCGAGGCCGCAGCCGCGCTCGGGATCCGCAGCGAGCGACCGAGCCGTGCCGAGGTGCAGGCGCGCGCGCCCTGGTTGCGACGGCAGGCCGGCGACTGCGCCGTGTTCTTTCCGGAGGACTGCTACGTCGATCCCTACCTGCTCGCCTCGGCCTACCTGAAGACCGCCCTTCGTGGCGGGGTGCGCTTGATGCGGGACGCCGACGTCCGTCACGTGCTGCATGCCGACGCGCGGGTGAACGGGGTCGAGTTGAGCGATGGGCGGCGCCTCGATGCGGGGGTCGTCATCAATGCGGCCGGTGCCTGGGCGAACCTGCTCAGCGTCGAACTGGGCCTTCCCCTGCCGATGGCGCCTGTGCGCAGCCACTACTGGATCACCGAGCAAGCCCCGATCTTTCCGCGCAATGGCGCGATCGTGTTCATGCCCGAGATCCGCGCCTACGCCCGCCCCGAAATCGGCGGCCTCTTGTTCGGCATCCGCGAGCGTTCCCCCGCGGTGGTCGATCCGCGCACGCTCCCGACGGACCTGAGCGGATTCGTGTTCGATCCGGCCGATGCGGATGGCTGGGAGAGCCTGGCCGAGGGGGCCGATCCGCTCGAGGGTTTCTTCCCCGCAGTGCGGTCGCTCCGCATCGCGCATTACGTGACCGGGCCGAGCAACTACACCGATGACGCTCAGCTCATCCTCGGCGCCTCGCGCAGCATCGACGGGCTGTTCGTCGCCTCCGGCTGCAACGGCTCGGGCATCACCTTCTCCGGCGGTGTAGGCAGGCTCCTCGCGGAGCTCGTCCTGCACGTGTCGCCGTTCATCTCGTCCGCCCGCTTCGATCCGGCCCGCCATGCCGCGTTCGACCCCTATGCGCCCGCATTCCTCGCCCGCTGTGCGGCTACGCGAGCGGGCAAGGCGTCCGGTTGAGCGATCACCACTTCCCAAGACAGGAATACACCACCATGCAACTTAGACTCGAAGCAGCGATCTTCGACTGGGCCGGCACGACCGTCGATTTCGGCTCCTTCGCCCCCACCCAGATCTTCGTGGATGCCTTCAGGCAGGCCTTCGATTTCGAGCTTTCGCTCGCCGAGGCGCGTGGGCCGATGGGCCTCGGCAAGTGGCAGCACATCGAAGCGCTCGGTGCGGACCCCGTCGTCGGCGCGCGCTGGCAGGCCCGCTTCGGCCGCCCGATGAGCCATGCCGACATCGACCATATCTACCGGACCTTTCTGCCCTTGCAGGTCGAGCGCGTCGCCGCCCATGCGGACCTGATCCCCGGGACGCTGGAGACGATCGCGGCGATTCGTGGGCGGGGCATGAAGATCGGCTCCACGACCGGCTACCCTCGCCAGGTGATGGAGCGGCTGATGGCCGCGGCGGAGGCGAAGGGCTATGCCCCCGACTGCATCGTCTGCGCCGACGATCTCGAGGCGGGGGCCCGCCCCGGGCCTTGGATGGCCCTGCAGTGCGTGCTGGACCTCGGCATCGGCAGCGTGGCCCGCTGTGTGAAGGTGGACGACACGCTGCCCGGCATCGCGGAGGGGATCCATGCGGGGATGTGGACCGTCGGCCTGGCGCTCTCCGGCAGCCCGGCGGGCTTGACGCTGGCCGAGTACGAGACGGCATCGGCCGAGGAACGCCGCGCGGTGCGCGAGCGCGTCACGCCGGCCTTCGTCGAAGCCGGCGCTCATTTCGTCATCGACACGATCGCCGACCTGGTCCCGGTGCTGGACGAGATCGAGGCGCGGCTGAGGAAGGGCGAGCGTCCGTGAGCTCGTCGTAGTCGCGCCGATCGAGCCTGACGGCGCCTTTGCGGCCGAATGGACCGGCAGCTCGAGATCCGCGCCCCCGGGCATCCGAGGGCCCGGGGGCTCGACGCCCGGACGAGTGCCCTGGCGATCCGGGGTGGGAAACATCATCGGGCCGTCATCCGCCACTGTCAGAGTGAGGGCGAGGGCACGGCCATCCGCGGTGTCCGGTGATCCGGAAGAACAGCGCCACGATGAGGCCGAATGCAGTGACAGTGGAATGCGATGGTCGGATACCGATGCGTTCTAGCCGAATGCGTCTGCCTCTGCACATTCCGGTGGCCGTGCTGTTTTCGATCCTGATCCTCGGGGTCGGCGCAAGCATCTCGTTTCATCACTTCCGCCAGACCAGTTCGCTGCTCGAGGCGGCGAATCAGCGCATGTTCCAGGCGCTGGCCGACGACGTCCGCACGGCCCTCGAGGACGCGGAGCGCGCGGTCCGCCGCGCCTTCATCCTGCTCTCGGCGTCGCCCCTCGCGGATGCGGCCGGCTTCGCGGAGCGCTTCGGGTTCCTGCCGGAAGTGGCCGGGCTCATGGCGGCGGATCCGCTGATCGACTCGGTCATGGTCGGATACGGCGACGGCACGTTCTTTCTTCTGACGCGTGCCGGCGCCGGGAAGCTGGAGGGGCGCGGCGCGGTGTGGACGGTGCTCGACGCCGCTGCCGCCGAGGAGTCGCAGGCCGCGCCCGTGCCCCTCGAATACCACTTCGATCGTGATCTGCGCTTCCTCGGCACCTCACCCGCGCCGGAGGCCCCGTTCGAGCCGCGCCTGACGGACTGGTATCGCCGCGCGGCGGCGAGCAACGAACTGGTCGTGTCGGCGCCGTATGCGTTTCTGCATTCGGGCGCACGCGGGCTCACCTTCGCCCAGCGCAACGGTGCCGCCGTGCTCGGCATCAATCTCGATTTCGCCGCCCTGTCAGCGGCGATCGCCCGGCAATCGACCGCGCCCTCGACGCTCGTGCGCGTCCTTGCGCGTGACCGCAGCGTCATCGCCGGCCACGCCGCGCCGGTCGGTGCGAGGTCTTCGGAAGGGGACTCGGTGATCATGCAGGCCCTGGATGCCCGTTCGAGCGATGGGTCCTCGACCCGCCTGCTCGACGATGTGGCCGGGCGGAGCTGGCATGTGGCGCTTGCGCCGCTCGCAGGACTCGGCGGTGACGGATGGACGCTTGCAGTGGCCGCCCCGGATGACGAGATCTTCGCCGAGGCCTTCCGCCAGCGCGAGCGCTCGATCCTGTTCACCGCCGTCGCCGTGCTGCTGAGCTTTCCGCTCGCATGGACCCTGTCACGCCTGCTGACGAAACCCCTGCACCGACTCGCGGGCGTGGCGCATGCGGTTTCGGCGCTGCAGTTCCGCTCCGGGGCGGAGACCCACTCGATCATCCTGGAGGTCGACCGCCTGGCCGGAGCGATCGCGATGATGCAGGCCACGATCGCGCGCTTCATCGAACTGGGTCGCGACCTCGGCACGGCCCGGGATGTGCGCGGCCTCTTGCTGGAGGTGCGCTCCGGCGCACGCGAGGTGGCACAGGTGCCGTGGTGCGCGGTTCACGTGTTCGCCTCGGATCGGCATGCCGCTGGCTGGATCGATGCCGGTGACGGCAGTGAATCCCTTCCGGAGGAGCTCGATTCGTCCTGCCTTCCCGATCCGCAGGCTGCGGTCGATGGACCGTTCAGCGTCCGGATTCCGTCATCGGCCGGCGCCACCTGGCAGGTGTTGCTGATTCCGCTGCAGATCGGCAATGGCCAGCGACTCGGTACGCTGGTCCTTGCCGACCGCGTCGCAGCGGCCGGTCTGCAACGCAGCGAAGTGGTCGGCTTCCTGGCGGCGCTCGCCGGTTCGGCAGCGATCGCGCTGGAGAACCAGCGGCTCCTCGACGGTCGCAAGGACCTGCTGCACGGCGTGATGCGCCTGATTGCCGAGGCGATCGATGCCAAGTCGCCGTACACGGGCGGCCATTGCCGGCGAGTGCCGCAGATCGCCACTCGCCTGGCGCGCGCCGCGCATGAGATGGACAGGGGGCCGCTGGCGGGCTACCGGCTCGACGCCTCGGGCTGGGAGGCGCTGCAGATGGGGGCGTGGATGCACGATTGTGGCAAGCTCACGACGCCCGACTACGTGATCGACAAGGCCACCAAACTCGAGACCCTGCACAATCGGATCCACGAGATCCGTACGCGCTTCGAGGTGCTCAAGCGCGACGCCGAGGTCGCCTATTGGAAAGGCCTGGCCGAAGGGCTGGACGAGGGGACGCTGCGGCAACGAAGAGACGAGGCCTGGCAGGTGCTCGACGACGAGTTCGCGTTCGTCGCGCGCTGCAACGTGGGTGGCGAGGCGATGTCGGAGGCGGAGGTCGAACGCCTGTTGCAGATCGCCCGGCGGCGCTGGACGCGGACCCTGGACGACGGCCTCGGCCTGTCCACCGCCGAGCGGGAGCGCCGCGCGCACCTGCCGGAGCGCCCGCCGCCGGCCGAGGAAGCGCTGCTCGCGGATCGCCCCGAGCATATCGTTCCGCGTCAGGACAGCACGCGCTTCGCGCCCGGGAACCGGTGGGGCTTTTCGATGCGGGCGCCCGATGCGCTCTACGATCGCGGAGAGCTGCACAACCTCACCGTCACGCGCGGGACCTTGACGGCCGAGGAGCGCTTCAAGGTCAACGAACACATCGTCGAGACCATCCTGATGCTCGAGCGCCTGCCCTTTCCGCCCGACCTCGCCAGCGTTGCGGAAATCGCGGGCGGGCACCACGAGACGATGGACGGTCGAGGCTATCCGCGCGGCCTGGGCGCAGCGGCCCTGAGCGTCGAAGCGCGCATCATCGCGATCGCGGACATCTTCGAGGCGCTGACGGCGCGCGACCGTCCGTACAAGACCGCACACAGCGTCGGCGAGGCGCTCGCCATCATGCGCACCCTGAGTGCCCGTCGGGTGATCGACGCCGATCTGTTCGAGCTGTTCGTGGCCTGTGGCGCATGGCGGGACGATGCGGCCGAGGGAGGGGAAGCGGCCGTGGTGGCCTGGGCGATGCAGCCGCCAGGGCCACGTTGAGATCCGCCACGGAAGCCCGCGCCCGCAGCGCGAGCGGGGGCTGACCGAGTGGGCGCCTTACTTCTTCGGGCGACCGGTCTTGATGCGTTCGACGCGGCCGACCGCCGCCAGGAATGCCGCGTCATCGGCGTGCGCCAGCATGGCCAGCCCGGCGCGCAGCAGCTCGCTCTTCTTGACCTCGGCGCCGCCTTCGAGGGCACGCTGCTTCAGACTGGCGAAGAGGGCGTAGTCGTTCTCGGGCAGGGTGAAGCTGTCGCGAACGAGCTTGGGCTTTGCAGGCGCGTGCTTCTTCGCCTTGGTGGCCTTGGTGGCCTTGGGCGGCTCTGCGGGAGCCGGGGCTTCGACCGCTGCGGCATTCTTGACCGGCTTTGCGGCCCGCTTCCTGGCGGGAGCCGGCTTCGAGGCCTCCGGGGCGGCGCTTGCAGCGGCAGCCGGCGCCTTCCGGGGTTTCGCCTTCGGAGCGGGTTTCGCCGGGTTTTTCGGGGTGGCCGGCACCTGCGCTTCGGTCTGCGGGGGGACCGCCGTCGCGGTGGGGGCGGCGGAGGCCGTCGCGGGCGCCTCGTCCGTCTTGGGCGTTGCCTGGATTTCTTCGTTCACGTCGCTCTCCCGAGCAGGTTTAAAAAGGGATAAACTGTATAAACAATTTATAACTTTGGCGTCCCGAGAGCAATCGAAATGCGCAGGATCATGGTGGCCAATCCGAAAGGGGGCAGCGGCAAGTCGACGCTGGCCGTGCATCTGGCGAGCTGGTTTGCAAGGAACGACGAGCTCGTCTATCTCGGCGACCTCGATCGGCAGCAGTCGACCGCTCGATGGCTGGCCGGACGGCCGCGCAACCTGGCACCCATCCGCCACTGGGACATCGCGGGCGACGAGTTCGATTCGCCACCCAAGGACTGCACCGTGGCGATCCTCGACACGCCGGCGGGCCTGCATGGCAAGCGCCTGAAGCTGGCCTTGAGCGAGATGGACAAGATCGTGGTGCCCGTTTCGCCGTCGCGCTTCGACATGCTCGCCAGCCGCGACTTCTTCGAAGAGCTCGCCGAGACGAAGGCGGTGCGCAAGGACAGGGTGGACATCGCGATCGTAGGCATGCGGGTCGATCCGCGCACGAACGCCTCCCGCCTGCTCGTGGAGTATCTGCAGCAGTTCGACCTGCCCCTGATCGCCTGCATACGACAGTCGCAGCGCTACGTTCAGGCGGTCGAGACCGGGGTGACGCTATTCGATGGCAATCGGATCGATCCCGTCGATCAGCTTCATTGGAGGCCGCTGCTCGACTGGCTGGTCAGGCGACGCTGAATCGTCCGGCGAGCGGCTGTCGCCGCTCCCGCTACTGGACGCGAGCCGCCCGCGAGCAAGGCGGGTCGCGTTACCAGGGAGCGCTGCCCCATAGCACGGGCCTCGTGTCCTCCAGCACCTGAGCGCGCAGGCTCGAGAACCGTGGTCCATGCCATCCAAGTACGAAGCCGACGGCCAGTGACAGCGCGGGGGCCTCGTGTGCCCAGATCTCGAGACGGCCGCGTGCGACCTCGAGGTCCTGCAGGTAACCGAGCGCGGTCTGCGCCCGGGTGAGACGCTCCAGATAGGCATGCACCGCCTTGCGGCCCAGCAGGGGCGAGAAGAACTCGACCGCGTAGCGCAGCTCCTTCAGTCCGATGCGCAGCCGGTGCAGCTGTGCAGGCTCGAGACTCGAAGCGGCATCGAAGCGTTCGCGCGCGCGTCGGCGCGTGCGAACCAGCCGTTCCCGGGCGAATTCGGCCAGTTCGAGCCCCGGGTCGGATCCGCGTCCTGGCAGCTGGAGCAGGTCGGCATTGAAAGCAAGGATCATGCGTGCCTGCTCCTCGGGATCCAGGGCGCGCTTCGCCACTTCGTGTGCGGCGTGTCGTTCCGCATCGACGACGTCGACCAGGTCGCGAAACGCGACCGTGCCGATCAGCCACTCCGGCGCGATCGCGTCGAGCAGCTCGGTGCGGAGCACGTCGAGATCCCGCGCCGGCCCGAAACGGTCGGCGTTGTCGCGAAGGCGCCGTGGCCATGTCTCGGTGAAGGCGTTGGGCAATGCCGGCGCGAAGACCTTCAGTGCAGACCGCAGCCGCCTCAGCGCAACCCGGATCTGATGGACGAATTCCGCCGCCTGGTCTGCCTCGGCCTGCGCGGCGCCGGCGACATTGCCCTGCCACTGGCGGACGCACGATCGGGCCAGGGCGACGAAGGCTTCCTCGACCGTCAGCCCGCGCTGCAGAGGAGAGCTTTCCGCGCGCAGGGGCTGCGGGTCGCTTGCTTCGGGGGCGCCCCGGTCGTTGTCCTGAACCATCTCGCTTACCTCGGCAGAAGTGCATGGAGCCATTGAACAACACGTGTCGGACAGGGATAAGACAGCTCGCGGTTCGAGCCGCTCGGTTCCAGAGCAGCGGTTGGCGACGGGCGCGGCCCGGGCACGGCATGCGGATCGGCGTCGGGCGCCCGCCCCGCGACGGCGGTCTTCGAATGGAAGGACTGTCACATTCGAGGCGGAGAATGGCGGGTTTATTCAGAAGCTGCCGATCGCCGGCGGCGAGACCGGCGTCGTCCTCGCGGGCGCCGTGCCGTTCGCGTTGCATCGGTGCGCCCGGCCTGGGCAGACCCTGCGGCTTCTGTCCGCACCGAATCGTGGAAGCGCTTCATGAGTATCCGACAAAACCTCGTTGTCCTCATCGTCATCACGGCGACCTTGCTGCTGTCCATCGGCGTGATCGGCAACACTCAGTTCCTGCGCCACGACGAGATGACCCGGACCCTCACCGACAATGCGATCCCGGGGGCGTTGGTCGCGGCCGACCTCGTCGCCGATCTCAAGCAGGCCGAACTCGACCTGATCGAACTTATCTTCGCACCGGATCCGGACATCGCCGCAAAGGCGCAGGAACGGCTGGGTGTCCAGCAGGAACGGGTGTCCGCGAATCTGGAGACGCTGGAACGGTTGCCCTCCACGGCGAAGGAGAGCGGCCTGCTCGAACATGCCCGGCAGCGGCTCGCGGATTACCGGGGGGCCACCGATGAAGTCGTTTCCTACGCTCGAGCCGGGCAGCGTGTGCTGGCGGAAGCGAGCCTCTACGCCAACGTGGCCGGCTACAAGAACGAACTCCAGCAGGTGCTCGGCGACCTGCGCATCGAGAAGGGGCGCAGCAAGGACGCGTCGGTGGTCGCAGTGCGGGAAGAGCTCGCGCGTACGATCCGCGTGCTGGGCTGGGCCGGCGGCATCACGCTGCTGATCCTGGTCGCACTCGTCATCCGCCTGCACCGCAATATCGTTCGACCGCTGCGCGCGATGGAGGCAACGATGGCGGGCATCGCCGTGTCCCTGGATTTCACGCAGCGCGTCCCCGTGAGCCGGAACGACGAGATCGGCCAGTCCGTGCATGCGTTCAACTCCCTTCTCGACACGCTCCAGCGCAGCCTGGGCGCCATTGTCGGCATCATCCGCAGCAACGAGAACGCGACGGCCGAGATGCACCAGTCGGCGCTGGTCGTGGCGGACATCGCCGCGGAGGGCAGTGATGCGTCGAAGCGCATCCAGCACGCCGTCCAGTCGATCGAGCAGCACATCCTCGAGATCGACCGGGAGTCGCGTCAAGCCGGCCGGATCACCGAGGCGTCGAGCCAGGAGGCCTCCTCGCGCAGCGCGGTGATCCGCGAGACGGCCAACCGGATCGATGCGCTGGCCGCCCATATCGACGCCGCCTCGGCGCAGGTGTCCGCGCTGGCCGGGGAGGTGGGCGAGATCGAGAGCGTGGTCTCCGAGATTCGCCAGATTGCCGACCAGACCAATCTGCTCGCGCTCAACGCCGCGATCGAGGCTGCGCGGGCGGGGGAGACGGGGCGGGGCTTCGCCGTGGTCGCCGACGAGGTGCGCAAGCTGGCCGAACGCTCGGCTGCCGCGACCGAGCTCATCAACCAGCGCATCGGCGGCATTCGCCGGGCCTCGCACGATTGCACCGGCCTGATGCAGCGCGTCGGTGTCGAGATGGAGCAGAGCACGAGCCTGGCCCGCTCGGCGGGCGAGGCCATCGAATCGATCGAAGAGTCGGCGACGAGGGTGATCGACGTGGTGGGCGAGATCATTCGCCTGGTGCAGATCGGTCAGCGCTCGGGCGGGGAGATCGTCGCGCAGGTCGGCACGATCGACGTCTTGCTGGACCGGGCGCAGCAGGCGGCCGGGCACACCAAGCTTGCGGCCGACCGCATACGCGGGATTTCCCGCGACCTCGCCACGATCGTCTCGCGCTTCCGCATCGAGCCCGATGTCGTGGGGGTCGGCAGGTGACTCGTCTCGCCGGGCGCGGGCGACGGACTCGGGCTTCGGTCGAGACCGCCTCAGCTTGCCGCTGAAGTCAGCACCCTCAATCGTGGGTGGGTGCCCACGTGAATGCCGCTGCCCGATTCCTTGGCGGCCTTCTTGGCAACGGCAGCGGCCGACGCGACCTCTTCCGGACTCATGAACTGGCCGTCGGTGATCTGTACGACGCCGGCCGCGATCGTGGTGAGCGGGAAGAAGGTCTTGAAGCCACGCCGGTCCTCGCTCTCGAAACCATTGCAGGCGAGTTCGGGGCCATCGAAGAGCGCTCTCGCGCGCAGGTTGAAGTCCTGCACGGCGGCCTTGCAGCGCTCGCGCCAGTCCTCGCTCTGGAACAGCACCACGAAATCGTCGCCGCCGACGTGGCCGACGAAGTCCTGCGACAGATCGGCATTCTTCACGATGACCTGGGCGGCGAGCTTGATCATCTCGTCTCCCCGCCAGTAGCCGTACAGGTCGTTGTAGGGCTTGAAGTTGTTCAAGTCGAAGTACGCTGCGGCAAAGGGTGCCTGCGAGTCGAGCAGGCGGCGAATGTGCTCCGTGATCGGAATGTTGCCGGGCAGGAAGGTCAGCGGGTTGGCGTGGCGCGCCGCCTCGATCCGGTGCTCCGTCACCGCACGCACCAGGCTCTCGCCGGTGGCGAGCCCGGCGTAACGGCCGCCTTCGGTAATGATGAAGCCTTCGTACAGATAACGCTGGTCGTCACCCGACAGGACCGGGATCAGCGAGTCGACCGTCGCCGTCGCCTCGACGCGCAGCGGTGTGGCGTTCATGAACAGGGTGCATGGACGGCGGCCGTAGAGCTCGCGTGAATAGGGTTGGGCGAACTTGTCGACGAAGCTGCGGCGGTTCACCAGGCCGACCGGGTAATGTTTTTCGACCACCGCGACCGCATGCAGCTCGGGATGGTTCGTGAACAACTGCATCAGGTCTGCGTTGGACATGCTGGAGCAGACCGTCGGTGCGGGCACCTTCAGGCGTCCGATGGTGTCGGCGATATCCGGGCGGGGAGAGGAGTTCGGCAGTACCGAGATCTTCGACGAGCTCAGCACGGCGCGCGCCTCCTTGCCGATCTCTGCAGCGGGAGAGGCCGTCGGTCGGGCAAATAGGTAGCCTTGCCCGAAGTGGCAGCCCAGATCGCGCAGGACGGCCAGCTCTTCGGCGACTTCCACCCCTTCTGCCACCAGCGGCGTACCGAAGGTGGTGCACAGATCCAGGATTGCCCGGACGACCTGGACCTTGCGGCTGTCGAGGTGGATGCCCCGAACGAAGAACTTGTCGAGCTTGACGATCTGGGGCTTGAGTTCCGCCCACAGGCGCAGGCTCGAGCGACCGTCGCCGAAATCGTCCAGCGCCAGGCCCACCCCCTGACCGGCAAGGGTTGCGAATGCGGCGCGCAAGGCGTCGGCATCGTCCACGCGCTCGTGTTCGGTCAGCTCGAGAATGAGCCGGGAGGGCGGCAGGCCCGTGTCGACCGCGCAGCGCAACAAGGCGCCGCCGCCTTCGAGACCAAAGGCGGCAATCGACGATGCGCTGAGGTTGAGAAAGAGCTTGCCCGGGAGATGAAGGGCGGCGAAGGCCCGGATCGCGCCCTTGCAGGCTGCGGCCTCGAGTTCCAAGCCGAGATTGCAGGCCTTGGCCATCCGCAGCAACTCGTCGGGGCGCTCCAGCGGCGTACCTGCAGGCCCGCGCATCAAGGCCTCGTAGCCGAGCACGGTCGATTGGGCGATGTCGACGATCGGCTGAAAGACGAAGCGCAGCTTGTCCTGGTCGAGAATCTGGCGCAGCTTCAGGGTAAGTCCGGCGTTGTACAACATGCTGGTTCCGCGTACGAGGCAACGCGGCAGGATGGCATGTGGGCGTTAAGCTGCGATGAAGCCGATCCGCTGGCCCCCAGTGGGAGTGGTCTCCGCGCTCTGCGCATCCGGATCAATCGGGAGACGGCGAGGCGTCGACGCGTCGCAGGTCACGCTCCGCCGCCCGGCCGGCGGCGACTTCTCCTTGCATCGACCTGTCCGCGAAGGCGGTTGCCACCTCGCCCGCACTGATCGGCTACCCGCATGCGTGCCTTCGCCCGAATATCTGGAACTTCATCGTTCATTTGGGTGATGCGCCACGCGACGACGTTTGTCACATT
>ERZ1645187.1313-NODE-1313-length-22949-cov-12.177077_pt1 | contig 22949 bp, 14 predicted proteins | sample MGYA00575352_ERZ1645187 | MGnify/ENA primary metagenome ERZ1645187 (study PRJEB40837, sample SAMN11349314) | freshwater sediment metagenome | isolation source: river sediment | host: Sediment | place: India: Wazaribad , New Delhi | collected 2017-02-21 ... | reverse complement strand
TGAGTTATACACTTGATTTAGTTTTTCTGTACTTTTATCGGACAATAGTGATTTTCTATCTGAACTATCAGAATTATATAAACAAACAAAGTGCTGTTGATTATTTTATTTTCCTGAATCTGATGCGGGCCGAAGACAACACCGGCAAAAATATCTTTGTAGCAAAGTACAAAGCCAATGATCCTTACTTTTTTGTTCCCTGGGACCTCGACGGAACCTTTGGTATAAGGTGGGACGGATCGGTCATTAATATTACGAACGACCTGCTGACAAACGGACTCTATTCGCGTCTTATACATGATTGCCAAAACAATGGCTTTTATTGCACTTTAAAGTCAAAATGGCAAACCCTTCGTGCCGGGCCAATCACCCACGATTCACTCATGAATATGTTCCTTGCCAACAATCAGCAACTTATCGAAAATGGAGTTTATGAAAGGGAAACAATCGCATGGCCCGAATTCAACTATGCCGCTGCAGGTTTGGAGTATATGTCTGAATGGATAACTAACAGACTTGCTTATCTTGACCAAAAGTTTAACGAAGCATGTGTGTATGTTTCATTGCCTGAAACATCACAATCAGCTGCAATAAAACTGATTCCAAACCCGGCGAATGATTATTTTGTGGTTTTTTCGGACAAAGCCATTTATAATCAGGTTAAAATCTATGATGCTTCAAATCTGTTGGTTGCACAAATTGAAACAGCGCCAAGAACAGAGCCGATTTTTATTGGGCAATTGAAACCGGGAGTTTATTTTGTTGGTCTGTTTGACAATGGACAATTACTCGGGATGTCAAAACTGATAAAGCAATAATTACTGATTTTCCTTGCTGACCCAAACCGTAATCAGCAGAAGATGTTTTGTTTGTGTTTAAAAAAAAGACACATTATAGCGTTCAATGCTCCTTGTGAGAACCAGAAATATAAGAATTTGGTTTTCCCTTGTTTATGAATTAATTTTACAAAAAAATTGACGAAATTCCTGCCTTTTCACTTGACTTAAGGGCAAAAAACACTTCATCTTCAAAACATCGAAAAATGAAAAAGCTTTTACTATCGCTTGGGATTCTATTCTTTGCCTCGCAACTTATTTCGCAGGCGCTGATAATCAATCACAATCACACAAAAATCAATCTTATTCCACAATCGGCAATCGAAGCCGCCAAATCCGATTTGCACATTGCATACGGGCATACTTCGCATGGCAGTCAGCTTACCGAGGGTATGGATGGGCTGGTTGGCTTTATGAATGCCAACGGCTACCCACATAATCTTTATGCCTGGTCGAATGGAGGAGCAAACGGAAGCCTTGATCTACATGATTATGCCATGGCCGGCGATGTGGGTTATTATCCCGAATGGATGAATAACACCCGAGCTTATCTCGGATTGCCCAATCAGTTTACGGGCAGAGGTACAGGTGCAAACGCAGATGTCAATGTGATTATCTGGTCGTGGTGTGGTCAGGTGGAAGAGAAATATGCTTCCGGTGCTTTGATAACAGAGTATTTTAACCCGATGCAACAGCTCGAAACCGATTATTTTGGGATAAAATTTGTGTATATGACCGGCCACCTCGACCATTGGGATGATGCGATGAACAAAGCTGCTAATCAAGCTGTCAGAGATTTTTGCAGTGCTAACAACAAAATTCTGTACGACTTTGCCGACATCGAAAGCTACAACCCCGACATGACCCACTTTCCTTATTCAAATGACGATTGCAGCTATTACGATGCATCTGGAAATTATCTAGGAAATTGGGCATTGGAATGGCAAAACACACACCAGGAAGGCGTTGATTGGTTTAATTGCGGGGCTGCTCACAGCTGGCCGCTGAATGCCAACCAAAAAGCGTATGCAGCCTGGTGGCTCTGGGCAAGGCTGGCAGGGTGGGATCAATCTTTTACTTCAATACAAAAGCCGGAAAACCAAGACAAGTGGCGTTTTTTTCCTAACCCAACAACGAACCATATAACAATTGAATGGCAAAATCCTGTCAATCATGTTGTTGCTGAAATATTTGATACCTTCGGTACATGCGTTCTAAGTGAGCATTTTGATGAAGGTTCAAAACACATTTTGCGTTTCGATCAAATCAAAAACGGCCTTTATTACCTTAAAGTGGGGGATGGGCAATCGTTTTGGAGCGAAAAGCTTGTTGTTCAGCAATAACCAATTGATTTTCTTTATTCTAATGGATTGCTCACAGCTCCAATAAACAGCAAGGTATTGCTGGTTCTTTCGCGAATGGCGAATACAAAGGGACGGTTGGCAACAAACATTGGCCCCATGCTCAACTCATTGATGCCAACAGTTGTGACAGCAGCAGCCTCGGTGCCTTCTTCATTCACTTCGACAAAGGTGTTTTGTTTCACAAAGTCAACGTAAAGATCGCCGTCCGAGATGTTTCTCAGGTTGGCTGTGCCCGGCATAAATGCATCGGTCATCCCAAGCTGCTTGAGTTCGTCGTTAAGGAATTTTTCATAGTCGAACTTAAACTTTGGAAGAGAAACCATCACTTCGTTCCAGTTTGAAGCATCCAGGGTTGTCGTAAGCTCCTGCCACTCCTGTGAACCAAAGCTTTGATAAAAATCTGTCAGCTGACCCGAAGGCAAAATCACGACCATCGAAAAGTTCTTTCGTCCGTAAGGAATCTCAACGGCTTCCCAGTTGGCAGCGCTGTGATAGATTGCCTTCATATCTGTTTCATTCATCGTTGGAGCCTGAACCACAGTTCCATTGGCAAGCGTAAACGATTGATTGGTAGTGTTTGCTTTATCAAATTTTTTTGTCCACTCACCCTTAAAATACAAGGCATTCATCAAAAACATCACTGCATCGGTATCAATTTCTTCGAGCACCTTCGTGATTTTTGCATTTGTATTGTCAGAAGCCCATTTGTTTATTGTTTCAATGCTTTGCGGGTCAGCGAAATTGAGAGCCTGAATGTTGGCATCAAAACTTGTTTGCATGGCAGTGAGAAATGGTGGCTTTGCCTCAAATCCCTGACGGTAAAAAACAGCATTCGACAACGCCAGATTTATTGTCTCATCTGCAGCAAGCAATTGGCTTACAAGCTTTTGGTAGGATTGATTCACTTCGTCAACGGGCATATCCGCCGGATAGCCCAACATCTGATGAATTTGCTCATAAGTATTATCCTGACAGCCATTAAGCAACATCGTCAAAGCTACGCTAGCACTCAAGGGAGATAGCATCAGGTTTCCGGTTTCCTGCGTGGCAACTTCCTTGAAAAACTGAATGCCAAACGCATTGTTTTGCACGATCAACGCGGCAGTTTTCTCATTTACTTCGAGAATAACAGGCTCTTTTTCAGTTTGATTGTTGTCCTTTTTGCACGCAGTCAATACGGGAAGGATGATTGCAAAAGCAAGAATTAAATGGATCGTTTTCATTGCTATGATGTGTTTCAATGTAGATGAAAAATAACGGAACAAAGATGTGATTTATTACTGAAAAGTTGCACAATGCAATAACACAGGGAATTAATTACTCAGAGCCAAATTTTATGACGGATTGCAAATCCCCACTTATAGGGATTGAGGGGCATTGCAGACTTTGGGAATTTTGCAGAAAGAAAATACATTATCTCGTTTCTATGAAAAAATTACTATTACTCTTGTTTGTCGTAATACTTTTGTTTCAGGCAAATGCGCAGGAAAAAACCGATGCCATGTTATTTGGCGATGTGAAATCAGCAAAAACAAGAGAGCATCTTCCTTTTGCAAGTGTGGGTGTCAAAGGCACTTCGATCGGCACAATTGCTGATGCCTCGGGCCACTTCAAGCTTGCCAATCTGCCAATCGGTAAACTTACAATTGTTGTTTCATCCATGGGATATAAAGCACTTGAAAAAGAAGTTGTTATGGAAAAGGGAAAGGCTGTAACAGTTTTTTTCGACCTCGAAGAGGATGTGTTGAATCTGGAGCAGGTTGTGGTAACAGGAACACGTACTGAGCATTTTATTAAGGATGTTCCTGTAAGAACCGAAGTGATCACTGCCAAATCAATCGAAAACAAAAATGCAAGCAATATCTATCAGGCGCTGGAGGGTGTGCCGGGTATCAGGGTCGAAAACCAATGCCAATACTGCAATTTTACGATGGTACGAATGCAAGGTCTGGGAGCCGAGCACACACAAGTGCTGATCAATGGTCAGCCGATGTATTCAGGACTTGCAGGCGTTTATGGTCTGCAACAACTTAGTACTGTGGATATTGACAAAATTGAAGTTGTTAAAGGTGCAGGTTCCGCGCTTTATGGCAGTGGGGCAGTGGCCGGAGCCATCAATGTTGTTACCAAAGAACCAGGCTTCATTCCTTCAACAACGCTCGATGTTCAAATGGGAAGCTATGGCACCAACAAGTATGACATTTCTTCGTCCATGCGTAACGAAAAAGGAAACATCGGTCTGAGTATTTTTGCTCAACGCTATACAGAAGGCGCTATTGACCAGACAGGTCCGGGAGAAAACAAAACCGAAGTTTCGCAGAAAGATGGCGTTTCTGATCGCGTGATGACCAATCTGACCAATGCCGGTTTCGGTTTTTACGTTGACAATGCCTTTTTGAAAAACGATAAACTCATCATCCGCGGGAAATCTGTTTTTGAAAAACGCGAGGGCGGCACCATGACAGACGATTACTATCGGAATCCACTGACCGATGGAACCGAAAACATTACCACTGACCGCTATGAAGCTTCGGTGAGTTATGACAAACGCATCAAAGACAGGTCGGGAATCAATTTCAATTTTGCGTATGTGAAACACGACCGTAATGCCACAAACGATTCATACCTTGGAGATTATATGGCAACACATGGCGACAGCGTGCCTGATTTGCGCAATATGCGTCCTTATCTCGCTGATGAAAACTCGTTTACGGCCACCCTGTCTTACAATACAAAAGTGGGGCAACACAGTTTGATTGCCGGTGCACAAAGTTTTTATGACAAACTTGAAGAATCGGGGATGTATGTCGTGGTTGATGAAAACAGCTCCTTTTTAGGCCAATCCTATCGTTCGGTAGGCATCAAATCAGCGCGAGAGTTTGGGCTTTTCATTCAGGATGAGTGGGCCATAAGCAATAAACTAATGTTGGTGCCCGGCGTGAGGCTCGATTTTCATAAGTCAGGCGAAGAATATACGGCTGATCAACAAGTTTTCGTTTCAAACAGCTTCCCAAAGACCGATTTCTCTGAAACTGCTGTCAACCCGCGCGTGGCAGTAAAATACGAACTGACTGAAAAAATCACCCTTCGCGCCAATGCCGGAACAGGCTTCAGAGCTCCTTACGGCTTCTCCGAAGACCTGCATCTGTGCAGCGGATCGCCCAGGGTTTGGAAATCATCCGACCTGGAAGCAGAAACATCGCTTAGCTACAATTTCTCTGCCGATTACTATGGCGAAAAAATAAGAATAAGCACCAATCTCTTCAGAACCGATCTCAAAAACAAAATCGGATTCACCGATGCCGATGCCAATGTCTCTGCACTTGGATACGATTACCAATGGAAAAATATTGATGACGCCTTTGTGCAGGGTATTGAACTTTCGGTGACAGCAAATCTCGCCGAAAAGCTGGATATGGTAATTGACTTCACGGCTAATCAAGGCAAATACAAACATATACGTGAGGATTGGGCAGGCACAAGCTGGGAAGAAGAGAGCAAGTTTATTTCCCGTTTCCCGATAACAACAGGTAATATTAAGTTTGAATACAGCCCGGGCACCTGGTCTTTCGCTGCAACCGGCAATCTTCAGGGATCAATGTATATTGATTACTATAACAGCGAAATTGATCAGATTCAGGGCGATCAAAGCAAAATCAAACACACTGACCCTTTTATGCTGTTTAATGCACGCGCCTCAAAACGGATTGGTATCTTCAAACTGTATGCCGGTGTGAACAATATTTTCAACTACGTGCAAGACGAGCGCCATTTGGATGATGCAGCGTTTATGTATGCTCCGGTGTATGGAACGATGGTTTATGCAGGTGTTAATATTGATATAAAACACTAATTTTCAATAAAATATTGTTCTCTTGAATGTGTTAACTCAGATTATTGGTTGGTTTAATATTTTCAATTTGGTTATCAAAAAAGCCGGTTTCCCGGCTTTTTTGTTTTACAGATTCTTGTATGTTATTGCTTAGTTTACATTTATTTTAACCCATGATATTGTAGCCGCCATCCACATGACGAATTTCGCCTGTGATGCGCGTTCCGGGTCTGAATAAATGAACAACTTCTCTTGCTAAATCCAAAGGAGCAGCATTCCCTAACGGACTCACTTCATCGGAAATCTGCAGGTCGTTTTCATGCAGCGTGGCGTTTCCTGCCTTGCTGCCCATATAAGGCGAAAACCTGACGGCATTTACTCTAACGCCTTGTTTTCGGCCAAGTTCATCAGCCAGTTCCACAGTAATACGTTCGAGTGCCGCCTTTGCAATACTGATATTTCTGTAAGGATGAAAAGTCACTTTGGCGGCTGCAATATAGCTAATTGAGCAGATAGACGCTCCCTCGGCCAATACATTGTGTTTCACCAGAAAATGGGAAAGACGCACGAGTGAAAATGCGCTAATCTCCATTGTATCAGCAAACTCGTCCTTGGTTACTTCAAGCAAAGGTTTCACCTCTTTTTGGCGAATGGTCTTATCCATCGCAATGGCATGAAGAAAACCGTTGAGCTTAATCCCTTGTTCCGAAAGACCCAGTGCAAAAGCCTCCATGCTCTCATCAAGCGAAACATCGAGTATGGCAGTTGGCGTATGACCCAGCTCTTGCTGCACTGCCAACTGAAAATCACTGTAGCTGCGCTGCAAAAAAACCTGGGCTTTTTCTGAAAGTCCCTTGTGAAAGCTACTCAGGCCAAGGCCGGTACAAATCACTTTTCCTCCATTTGCGATAATTTCTTTAGCCACATACATGGCCAATGAATTGGCATCAGCGATGCCGGTGATGAGAAATATCTCACCATTGAAAATTTGTGTATTCATAACAATTGTTTTTTTACCATTTATAAAGCGCTGTTCCCCAAGTCCAGCCGGCACCTACAGCTGCAAAAAGCAGAAGATCGCCTGCAGAAAAAGTTCCTTCTCGGTGCACCTCATCCAACAGTATTGGGATCGTTCCTCCCGAAGTGTTGGCATATTTATCCATATTGGTTTTAACCTTTTCAAAAGGCATCCCAACACGCCTTGCAATCTCCTGCAAAATCCTGATACTTGGCTGATGCGGAATCAGATAATCAACCTGATCAACAGTTAATGAATTCTTGCTGAGGATTTCTTCAATACACTCCGGCACCACCTGAATTGCCGTATCATACACGGCCTTTCCATCCATTCGAAACGTATGTAGTTTATTGGCAACAGTTTCAGCGCTGGCAGGCATCTCTGAGCCTCCTGCAGGAATACTGAACCCTTCCTTACCTTTGCCGTCGGAATGAAGCACGAAGTCAACAAAGCCTTTGTCTTCATCGGTGGCCGAAAGCACCAATGCTCCGGCTCCATCGCCAAAAAAGACCGCATCGCGACGTTCCCAATCCGTAATATTGGAGAACGTGTCTGCTCCTATGACAAGCACGTTTTGATACATTCCACTGCGGATATACTGAACACCAACGGAAATGGTGAAAAGCGCTCCCGAACAAACCGCTGCCACATCAAAAGCAACTGTTTTACGCGCCTGCAGCTTCTCCTGGACAAAACAGGCACAGGATGGTGCTGGCCTGTCAGGTGTGGCAGTGGCCACAAGTATCAAATCAATGTCATCTGTAGTCAAACCGGCATTCTCAATGGCTCTCCGCCCGGCTTCGGCTGCTAAATCGCTGGTTGTCTGGCCATTTGCGACTATCCTCCTTTCTTTGATCCCCAACTTACTGAAGATCCATTCATCCGATGATCCAATTTTTTCAAAATGCGCATTCGGTACAACAGTCTCAGGGAGGTATGAGCCTGTTCCGCGAATGTACACATTGGGTGCAACAAAATTTCTTTTCATATATGTTGTATGTGTTGTATTTCGTAGCTTTCTGCTTTCTAATCCGATCGCGTTTAAGCTAAACGGGGGTAAAAGTAAGTGAAGATGTATCGCATCTTTGTTATTTTTTCACAATGAAATTTCATTACAAGCTTATGATTACCGGGATCTGAGCTAAAACAAACACATTGAAAAAAAACAGAAAGGGCACAAAATCATATGCAGGCATAACAAACTAATAATCTGTAAGATAATATATTAAACGACGATTAATTGATATTACATATCCGCTGTTTCTGTGAAGGGCCGGCTTTTTTGCAGCTGATTATTGCCTCCTATTTCATGATTCATTCACATACTGAAAAGAAAAGCCAGTTTATCGCAAACCATTGCGGAAAGGTTTTTGATGCAAGCTTTTTGTGGATCATTGTCACCGCGACACGATAAATAAGGGCTAAATGTCTATTTTTGCAAAAAAAATAAGGATGAAGAAGATAGTTTGTTTTGGGCCGGGGCCTCAGTTCAAAGGGGGTATCGCCAATTACACAACCTCACTGGCAAAGGCATTTGACAAAATGGAAGACACTGAGGTTCATATCGTATCCTGGACACAACAATATCCTGCTATTATTCCAAGGGATTTCATTGACCGTAAGAGTAGAAAAGACCAGCTCGAAGGCACTGGGATCAAGGTTCACTATGTAACAAACTACAACAATCCGCTCAGCTGGCACAAAACGGCAAAGCTGATCAGGGAGATCAAACCAGAGATGGTGATCATTCAATGGGCTATTGCAGTGCAGGGATTGCCCTTGGGAACAATTGCAAGACTATTAAAAAAAGACAAAAATATCAAGGTAGTCTTCGACCTGCATTTCGTAATTCAAAAAGAAGGGAGCGCGGTTGACAACCATTTTACCCGTTACGGAATTGGCCAGGCAAACGGATATGTGGTACATGCCGGTCAAACGGCCGATCAGCTCAGGCAGCTTTTTCCGAGCCGGAACTTTGCTGTTGTTAATGACGGTGAAAGTCAGGCAGCAAAAGCCTTTAAGGTTGTTCGCCTGTATCACCCTGTGTATGACATGTTTAAACCCGATCCGGATTTTGACCGTGATTACTGGAAAAAAGAGATGAACCTGCAAAAGAATGTTTTCCTTTTCTTTGGGTTTATCCGGCGCTACAAAGGACTTCATCAGGCCATCGAAGCTTTTGCCCGACTTAGAAATGAACGCGAAGATGTGAGTTTGCTTATAGTGGGTGAGTCGTTTTGGAATACGCTCGACAGCAATAAGTTGAGTACCAAAGTTAAATCGGTGCTTTTTAAAGCTGCAAAAAACCTTTTTCTTAAAAAACAGGACGACGAAAAAGATTACCACCCTTTGGATTTGATTAAAGCGTATGGACTGCAAAACGCAAGCTATGTTGTTAACGAATTTGTGCCAAATGAAGACGTTCACCGCTATTTTCAGGTGAGTGACAATCTGCTCCTGTTTTACCTGACAGCTACTCCTTCCGGCGTTGAATCCATAGGATATAACTTTCAAATACCGATGCTTGCAACAAAGGTTGGGCATTTTCCCGAAACAATCAAAGACGGCTACAACGGATACCTTGCTAATGACCGCGATATAGCTTCGATGGTAGAATCAATGAAAAATGCTTTGAATCAGCCTATAAATCGTGAAAATGTGGCGCGGACATCGGAAAATATGAGTTGGGAAAATTATGCCACTTCCATCTTAAGATACCTGTAGGAGAATAATTGGATAAAAAAAGCTGCTTTGAGGCAGCTTTTTTTATGTCATTAGATTTTTAATAATCATCATCGTCGCCGTAGCTGTCATAATCATCAAAGTCATCATCTTCGTCGAGCCCCAAATCATCATCGTCCCATGAGAGGTCTTCTTCATCTTCGAGCAATGACTCGTCGAAATCATCAAGCACACCTGTGTCGTCGAGATAAGAATCAAACATATCATCGTCAAACTCTTCTTCGGTTTCGGGTGCTGCTGCCGTAAAACGCGGATCGAGCGAACGCAACTCCTTCATCACATCGGGCGAAACATAGAATTCATCAATGTTGTTAAAACAGAAGTCAATGTATTTGGGGTCTTTCTCAAATACTTCCTTGATTGTTTTTCCTTCATATTTCCCGAATGTAAATTCGGAGTCAATGTCATAAAACTTCATAGATTCAATAATTAATTTTTGTTTTATCTAATCAATTTGTTTGCCAAAAATAAATGCAGACTTTCAAAAATGCAAGTTTTTCTTTGCTCCCCTAACGTTATTTTTTAAAGATAAAGTACACGGCGAGAATTAAAAAAATTATTCCGATGAGGTGATTAAGCCTGAATGTCTCGTTCCTGAACAAAAGCAGCGAGAAAATCAGAAACACCGAAAGCGTTATAACCTCTTGAAGCACTTTCAGTTCCATCAAGGAGAATGGGCCACCGTTTCCCTGATAACCAATCCTGTTTGCCGGCACCTGAAACATATATTCGAACAAGGCGATAGACCAGCTTATAAGCACGATCCAAAAAAGTGAAAGCGAATCAAAACCCTTGATTTCCTTAAACTTAAGATGGCCATACCAGGCAAATGTCATAAAAGCATTCGAAAGAATGAGCAGTCCGATCGTTGTAAGAGGTTTCACACGTAATTTTTTTGCAAAGATGAGATTTTTTTTCGTCAGGCATGTCAAAGCGTCAGCAACAAAGAATGACCAAGATTGCCTACTTTTGCCAATCAAATTGTAGCGTATGACCATTCGAAACACAATTGCAGCATCTATTGCAGTGAAACAGCAAATGCTGGAAGATGAAGAACTTGATCGTTCTGTTGCGGCTATGGCAGAAAGTTGTATCAAAAGTCTGAAAGAAGGAGGGAAGGTGCTTTTCTGCGGAAATGGAGGCAGTGCCGCTGATGCACAGCATTTGTCAGCCGAACTGAGTGGTCGTTTTCAATATGACCGGCCGCCCTTATTTGCCGAAGCACTGCATGTGAATTCTTCATTTGTTACTGCTGTTGCCAACGATTATCATTATGACCTTGTTTTTGCGCGAATGGTAGAAGCGATGGGCCGTAAAGGCGATGTTCTTATAGCCTTGAGTACCTCGGGCAACTCAACAAGTATATTGAATGCTGCCAAAAAAGCAAAGGAAGCCGGCATGGTCGTTATAGGTTTCAGCGGAGCCACCGGAGGTGCTTTAAAGTCGCTGTGCGACCATGTTCTGCTTGTGCCATCGAGCATAACTGCACGCATACAGGAAGCACACATTATGATTGGGCATATTTTGTGCGATATCATCGAACAAACCATGTTTCCAACAAACAACTAAATATGAGTCACATCCGATTTGATAAAAACTGGACACTTTTTCTCGACCGTGACGGCGTGATCAACCAACGACCACTGAACGACTATGTAAAAAAAACTGAAGACTTCGTTTTTCTGCCGGGTGTTATTGAGGCACTCAGGTTGCTTACTACAGTTTTTGGTAAAATTGTTGTTGTGACCAACCAACAAGGCGTTGGCCTTGGGATGATGAATGGTGAGACACTGCAAAAGATTCATCAGATGATGCTGCAAAGTATAAGTGATGGCGGCGGACGCATTGACCTTGTGCTTGCTTGTACCGAAACAAGGGAACAATTGAACAATTGCCGCAAGCCTTCAAAGGCAATGGCAGATGAGGCATCCGAAAAAATCCCATCAATCCGTTTTGCGCAATCCGTGATGGCCGGCGACACAGAAACAGACATTCAATTTGGAAAAAACGCAGGAATGCAAACTGTTTTAATTGGCAGTGAATCAATCTCTTTGGTGCCTGATCTGAAATTCTCTTCTTTGTATCAATTTGCAAAATATTGCATAAATCTATAATAATCTGTGTTTCAAAATTTGTTTTTTACCGTTTTCTTAGCTTATACAATGATGCTTTTCGCTATTGCATGGCTCACCTCGCGAAAGGCAAACAGTGAAAGCTATTTCACAGGAAACAATAGGTCGCCATGGCCGGTTGTTGCTTATGGCATGGTAGGCGCAAGCTTGTCGGGTGTCACTTTTATCAGCATTCCCGGTTGGGTAGGGGGCACACAGTTTACCTACCTGATGGTGGTGTTTGGCTACCTTATTGGTTACATTGTGATTACATATTTTTTATTGCCAATCTATTACAAGCTAAAGTTGATTTCGATCTATAGCTATCTGGAAAAAAGGTTTGGATATTATTCATATAAAACCGGGGCTTCCTTTTTTTTGTTGTCGCGCACAATTGGAGCTTCGTTTCGTATGTTCCTAGTTATCAATGTTCTTCAGTTATTTATTTTTGACGGGTGGAACATTCCGTTTTGGGCAACTACCTTATTGTTTGTCATACTGATAACACTTTATACTTTTAAGGCAGGAATAAAAACGATTGTTTGGACGGATATGCTTCAGACGACTTTTATGCTGGCTTCGCTGATTGTTACAATATTTGTTATTTCTGATGATTTAAAAATCAGTGTTTCCCAGTTAATTCATCGGGCCGGTGACGCAGGTTATACACGAATTTTTGATTTCGACTGGCGCAGCGACAGGTTTTATCTCAAGCAGTTTTTTAGCGGTATGTTTATCACAATCGTGATGACAGGTCTTGATCAGGATATGATGCAAAAGAACCTCACATGTCGCAGCCTGAGGGATGCGCAGAAAAATATGATTTCGCTTGGGTTTGTTTTGATCCCTGTTAACATGCTTTTTTTACTTCTGGGAGCTTCGCTTTACGTTTATGCAACCGATTTCGGAATCGTGCTACCGAAATTATCCGACGAGCTTTTTCCGATGCTTGCCATGAATCACCTTGGGCCCGTTTTAGCCGTTGTTTTTCTGATAGGCCTTATTGCTGCGGCATATAGCAGTGCTGACGGAGCTATAACAGCCCTCACCACTTCATTTATAATTGACATTTTGGGTAAAAAAACAAACAGTGTTGAAGGAAATTTTGTTGAAAAAAAAATTCGCTATCGAATACATTTTTTTATTTCTTCGCTCATCATTTCAACCATCGTTCTTTTCAGAGAAATCAATGATCAGGCGGTTATATCCAGACTCTTTACAATAGCTGGTTATACTTACGGTCCATTGTTAGGTCTTTTTGCTTTTGGAATCTTCACAAAGAAGGTTGTTTATGACAAATATGTGCCTGTTGTAGCGGTCGTAGCCCCATTGTTGACATATATGATAAGTGCCAATTCCGAACTGCTGTTCAATGGATATAAGTTTGGATTTGAGTTGTTGATAGTGAATGGATTACTAACATTTATAGGATTGTATATCGTTCGAAAAAAATAACCTAACACCCTTTAACCTATGCAAAACTTCAGATTTACCGCACTTTCCGAAACACTCAACAGACAGGTGGTGGATGTAGCCTACCCGTCGGAAAAAATTTCGGATTTCTATGGTTCGATGGTTTTCAACCACGACATCATGCGTGAGTACCTCACCAAAGAAGCTTACAAAACCCTTATGGGAGCCATTGAAAGTGGAACCAAGATTGACCGCCGTATTGCGGATCAGGTTGCCTCCTCGATGAAAGCCTGGGCCATGAAACATGGTGCTACACATTATACGCACTGGTTTCACCCATTGACAGGGTCAACAGCCGAAAAACATGATTCTTTTATCAGCCCTATGCCCGGTGGCAAAGGAATCGAAGAGTTCTCAGGCGGATCGCTGATTCAGCAAGAACCTGACGCTTCTTCGTTTCCGAGCGGAGGAATACGTAATACCTTCGAAGCCAGAGGTTATACAGCATGGGACCCGACAAGTCCGGCTTTTATTATGGAACACACCTTATGTATTCCAACCATTTTTGTTTCCTATACCGGCGAATCACTCGACTACAAAACACCTTTGCTTAAATCTATTGAAGCAATAGATAAAGCAGCTGTTAAAGTGTGTCAGTTGTTCGATAAAGACATCACCAAAGTGTATCCGACACTTGGTTGGGAGCAAGAGTATTTCCTTGTTGATTCAGCTTTATTCGCTGCACGGCCAGACCTGGTCTTATCCGGAAGAACAGTTTTTGGTCATTCTTCAGCAAAAGACCAGCAGTTGCACGATCACTATTTTGGGATTATACACAGCCGTGCAAGAGCATTTATGCGCGATCTCGAAATCGAAGCACACCGCCTTGGAATACCGCTAAAAACCCGTCATAACGAGGTGGCACCCAGTCAGTTTGAGTGCGCCCCAGTGTTTGAAGAAGTGAATGTGGCTGTTGACCACAATCAATTGCTGATGCATTTACTCGACAAAGTTTCGCGCAAGCACCACTTTAAAGTACTGTTGCACGAGAAGCCCTACGAAGGAATCAACGGTAGTGGTAAACACAACAATTGGTCGCTGGCAACCAACACAGGCGAAAACCTGCTCAACCCAGGCAAGACCTCCGAAGAGAATCTCCGCTTTACTACCATACTTGTTAATATTCTGAAAGCATTGCATACCTACGAAGAGCTCGTGCGCGCCAGTATTGCCTCTGCCAGCAACGATCTAAGGTTGGGCGGTAACGAGGCACCACCTGCCATTATTTCTGCTTTTATCGGCGAACAGCTGACAAAGACACTCGATGAAATAGAAGGTATGCCCAGTCCTGATGGTCTTGCCAAAAGCGGATCAAAAGGTGCACATATCAGCATTCCGAAGATTCCTGAAATTCTTTTGGACAACACCGACAGAAACCGTACTTCTCCATTTGCCTTTACCGGTAATAAATTTGAGTTCAGGGCAGTTGGATCCATTGCCAATTCTGCAAAACCGATGACTGTGCTCAATACCATCGTGGCGGAACAACTGACCCAATTCTATGAAGAGGTAAAGGAATTGACGGACAGTAAAATGGCAAAGGAAGATGCCATCTTCAGTGTGGTTAAGAAATACATACAGGATTCAAAAGCCATTCGTTTTGAGGGCAATAGCTATAGTGAAGAATGGAAAGAAGAAGCAAAACGCAGGGGCCTTTCAAACCATGGAAATACGCCTGATGCAATAAAAGCCTATATCTCTGACAAAGTAGTTGCACTTTTCGAGAAACAAAATGTGCTGACAAGTCGCGAGCTTCATGCAAGGTATGAGATTAAACTTGATAAATATGTAAGAAAAGTTCAAATTGAAAGCCGCCTGATCGGTGACTTGTCAGTAAATCATATCATACCCACCGCTATCAAATATCAAAACACGCTCATTGAAAATGCAAGGGGTTTAAAAGATGTGCTTGATTCAAAAACTTTTGTGAAACTGAGCAGAAATCAGATACAAACCATAAAAGAGATTTCTGAACACGTGAGTGAAATTCGGCAGTTTGTTGAAGAAATGACTGAAGAACGCAAATTGGCTAACAAATTTGAAAGCGAAATTGAAAAGGCCGATGCATATTGCTACAAAGTGAAACCGTATTTTGACAAGATAAGGTATCATGTGGATAAACTTGAACTGCTCGTTGATGACCAGCTCTGGCCTTTGGTTAAATACAGAGAACTACTGTTTATCAAATAGTTAAAGTTATATTGTTATTATTGAATTCATACCGCTTCCCGGATGTACAAACCGGAAAGCGGTTTTTCTTTTTTACATTGTCTATCGTTTCATTGCCAAAAGCTTGTATTTTTGTTAACGAATGAAAGAATCTTTTGCTATGACAATAAAAAAGCACATCGGGTTTCTATTGGTTTTGCTGATAACTTCGGCCATAACCGAAACGAGCCTTTCACAAATCATTGTTAGTCCGGCAGCAGATAAATCGCCAGGCGAGAGCCCCGGATTTCTTTACGCACTACCGAAGACCACATTCAAGGTTGATGTGATCATTCAAAAAACCCAGCGGATAAAAGGACCTTACAGCGAGTTTGCTGAAAAAATACTTGGTATTTCTGATTTCATTAAACAGGATGAAACACAGCTCGAAATCATTGATATGATCGTTGAATCAGAAACAATTCCGGATTCTGACGCGTGGTTTTTCGTTGAATTTGACGAACGAGGCTCAAAAGATGCCAGAAGCCTTGTTTTCGATCTGCAGTCGAACGGAATTATCCTTGGTGCTGACGACACACCCCAGAGTAAAACGACAGTTAGCAACAAGTTTGAAAAGACCATTGTCAATGGTCCGGATGAAAAGTCATTCAGCTATTATGCCGAACGTAATCTATATCAACGTGTTGATACGATCATCAGAAAAATTACAATTGATACTACTGTAATACATAGAAATATTCTCCAATCAGCCTGGGTTGACCGCAATCCTGAACAGAAAGCCAAAGCTGCAGCCGAAATGATTCACCGTATCAGGGAAAGCCGCTACAACCTGATAAGTGGTTTTCAGGAGATAGATTTTGGAAAAAGCATTGTTTATATGGACCAGCAACTCAGGGAGCTCGAAGAAGAATACCTGAGTCTGTTCATTGGTAAAGAAATACGCACCTTGACCTCGCAATCGTTTGACTATACCCCTGAAGCAAACACCTCAGGCAAAACAACAGTGGCAACATTTTCTGAAACAGCAGGACTTCTCGAACCAAATGCAAAAGCAAGTCCGGTCACAATGGAATTTTCTGCGCTTTCCGGTCCGGGATTTGGAAAACAATCGCAATCGGGCAGCCGCTTAACCAATGCGCTCTATTATCGTATTCCGGCTGTTGTTACAGTTAATCTATCTTTTAATGACAGATCATTTCTCCGCAAGAAGTATCAGATCAGTCAAATGGGTGCTATTGCTGTTGCTACAATTACTAAAACAAGGGTGCTTTTTGATCCCGAAAGCGGCATGGTGACCACAGTTAAAAGAGAATAGTATAGATCTTATTTGAACAAAAAAATCCCGGCCTGATTGCAAGCCGGGATTTTTTTAGCACTAAAACTACCTGACAACCCGCTGAATAGCAACCCTATTCTGTGAATCGTTAAATCTCAGCAGATAAACTCCTGACGGGTAGTGTTGCATATCGAGCGTGATGCTGGTTTGTTTGCTGACATTTATCCTTTCGATCATATTTCCCATTGCGTTAAACACTGAAAGTACTCCGTCAACAACAAGCGATTCACCGCCAAAAGTGATGAAAGCTTTGTCTCTGACAGGGTTTGGTACAACGTTCATTTTAATTGCAAGTTTTTCTTTTTCAACTACATCAACCCAAACACTGTTTTTTTGGCCCGGTGTGCCATGATCCGGCGACGACATCCAGCTTTGAGCCTGTGCATTGTCGAGCGAAGGATGTATCAGCTCAAGCGTAGGGCCATTACCGTCAGGGCCTGTGGGCCACGGATCAGCGTCATCATAAAGCACCTGATCAATCAATGTTCCGGCATTGTTATAAATACGCACTAATTCCCCACTACCACTAAGGCCAAAACCGGCATCACCGATATAGTTCTGAACATTTGGAAACAGACTGGTAAACTTGGCAGCATCTGTACACAGCACCAGGTACTCATTAGCAGGAATCACAGTGCCCGAAGGAAAAACAAAAGCGTGTGCATCGTCTTCGTCCTTATACACCCACCCCGAAACATTTAATTCGTAGGGGTGAGGGTTGTAAACTTCCACCCAATCACCGGGATCAAAGTTATTGGCTGGGTTGTAGTTTATTTCGTTGATGACGAGGCTGTCGGCATAGATTTTATTTCTGAAATGGGCGGTAATAGAGGCATTCGTAACAGGGGTGAAAGTAACGTTTGGAGCACCGATACCCGGCAAAACAGCATGGTCCGGAATTTCCCAATAATCAAACTCGATGTTTCCGTTTGCTGGAATAGCTGTAAGCTGAACGTCAACGCCGCCAAAGTAAGTACCATGCCATGGAAACTCATTCAAATTCAATGAGTTTAGTTGAATTGTGCCGGCATTTGGCGGATCAACAGCTACCTGATAACTGTATGGCCCTGTAAGACTCATGCACGAACTCAATCCCTGAGGCAGATAAGCATAGCGCGTTGTGATGAAATTGCGGATCTTCTGAACATTGGTCTGCCATCTGGCAAAAGTGCCTCCCCATCTTTGTACATGGCGTTGCATTTCGGGCTCCATTTTACCTGCTATTTCATCAAGGTAAGAAATCATGTTTTCAGGTTTAAAAACCGTATTATAAAGGTCGAGATATCTTGACTTATAATAGGTTGTAAACTCTGCATTGTTTCTTAACCTGTTGAACATATAAATATGTTGCTGTGGATCGTTTGAAAGGTTTTGAGGGAAGCAGGGATTCACGGTCGGGAGCGTTCCCGGGACACCTGTGTAGTTGATGTAATGATTAAAAGTGGCATCCTCATCCCAGAGAATATATCCCCATTTCAGGTGTCCGCCTTCGGGGTTTGTCCCGCGCCACCAGCCAACGTTCCAGTTGATCCAGTCAGAGCAAACAACATACGAGTTGATAATGATATAGTCAACCAGACTTTTGTAATCAAGACGTGATTTCACATACTCGAAGTTATCCTGATTGCTCATGTCGTTATATTTTATAAAGTCATGCAATTCATTCCAGTCATTCCAGGCATCCTGCCCACCGTATTCGGCCCAGGCACCACCCCACAATAAGAGGTAATAAATGTGGTATTTATCTTGACCGTAATAATATTCTGTATAGTCATGATCGCTCACTTTCTCGCGCATTCCATATACTCCCCAAAACTGTCCGTTCACATACATCACACATTTTTCACCTCTTCTTCCGTCTAAGTGCATGCCGTTGATCAGAGCAGTGTTTTGAACAAACATATCGCGCAGTAATGCACTTGAATCTATACCGGGGTAGTTATCGTCGCCGGCTGCCCGTAGTATCAGACGTTGAAATTCATTGCGGTCAGTGATCGGAATTATGGTATCTCTTACCGCATAATTATAGCCGCATTCATCCCGTGTTATGTAATCAATACTTCGTTGATTGTGCACCCATGAATCCTGTCCGTGTTCGTTAAATTCACCATAGCCAAAAGTTGTTCTAAGGCCATTTTTGTTGAAATATTCAAAAGTTCCGAAAGGTGTCAGCGACTGGTTGCCGTTGAGCAAATCATCCAGGGTTGCTGCCGAAACGGAAATTACGGGAATGGTATGAGTTACGTTTATAAAATAGGTATTGAATTCAATCCAACCCGGAAGTATGTTCTGATCACTACTATAGCATCTTGCGTTTACAATGGTAGTTTGACTGATGGTGATTGGTGCTGTATAGACGGTTGAAGTGGCAGTTGGTTCGCTGCCGTTTGTAGTGTATCTGATTACCAGCCCTTCGGGAGCCGACATTTCCAGGGTTATTGCACCAAGGTGAAAACCGGCTGTCTGACTCATATCGGGTTTTGGCGCATAATCAGTATAAGAGTTTCCACCGTTGCTGGCACCGGGAGTCGGATTTGTAAAAACAACCCACTGATTGCTCCCAAACGGGTTGCGGCCGCGACTGTGTCCGTTCATCGTTTTTTGTAATGGAATTTGTTCGAGTATGGTGCCGTCAGGCTGGCTGAAGACAATGTATTCCAGATCGTCTTTGGTTTGAGAAAACTTGAAATTTGTATGCAGATTGCCTCCGCTGAACTCGTTTCTGCCACTTGCCCAAACCTTCATGAAAGCACCTGCCTGTATGGTTACACCATCAGGAATTGTAAACTTGGAAGGGTTTCCGGGATTGTCGCTTAAGTAATAACCGGCAAGACTAACTGCCTGACTACCTGTATTTCTCAACTCGATCCAATCTTCATTTTTTTGATAATTGTCTTGAATGGTACTCAGATTTGAGGCTGAGTATTCATTGATCGTAACCTGGGCTGAAGTGGTATTCGACAAGCAGCCAAGCAGGACAAAAATGAAGATTGCTATAAAAACCGGCAATCCTAAAGCATTACTGGAAATTTTCATATCATTAAAGTATATTTTCCAAAATTCGGTGATTTTGATGAATAACAGAAGGAATTATCGAAAAAATCACTTAGAAAAATTAATCTTTAATTAATATGGGTAAAAAAAGAGGCTCCATTTAATGAAGCCTCTTTCTGTTTGTAATAACCTGGATTATTGTTTGATCAATTTCTGGCGGTAGCTTATTGTTTCGTCTCCGATCGTTACGAAATAAACACCCTTATCAAACTGACTGAGGTTGAGCTGTTTTGACAGAAGATTGCCATCGTGCAACAATGTTTCAGTGTAAACAACTTTGCCTGTCATATCTGTGACAAGCAGTTTGAAGTTACCGGCCGGGATTCCCTCAGCAGTGATGGAGCAGCTGTTTGTAACCGGATTTGGCCGGATATTGAGTGATCCGCCGGTCTGTTCATTAACACCGATTGTGCTTTTAACAAAGACCTTTTTCTCGTCGGACCAATTGCCCTCTCCGCAGAAATTGACAGCTTTTACTTTCAGTGAAGCATCGCCCCTGAACTCTGTATTCCAGTTAACTGTGGCTGCAAGATCTGTTTCTGCCACTGTTCCTGCTGTCTCAGGAGAAAGTGCAATGATATAGGAACTTGCACCTTCAACACCTGTGAGTGTGAACATGGAAGTAAACCCATCATTAAAGTCAACAGTGTCAGCACCCATCGGTGAAACAGGCTGCAAAGGAATATTAACAACATTTAGCATGCTGTGTATGTCAGTGGCTGAAGCGCAGTGTAAATCCGCTATGTTTGTAACCACAATATCAACACTCGACTCAGGATTCATAACCATTTGATAGGGGCTTGCCTCAACAACAACAGGCTCGGTCAAATGAGCCATCGTTACTGTCCATGGTGCCTGACCTGTCAGGGTCAGTTCAACCGTGGCGGCACTACCAAGGCAGATATTTTGGTCAGGGCTCAGACCTACTGCCGGTATTGCATGCAAAGTGAGCGATAAGCTGTCAACGATTTCCTGGCAGTTTCCTTCACTGCCTGCAGTTAGGTAAAGCGTTACATTGCCTAAAGCGAGATCGTTCGTACCGGGAGAATAGGATGTGGCAAGCGCTGAAGCATCAGTAAAACTGCCATCACCGTTGCTGGTCCAGAGAAGGGATGCAAAGTTTTGCGCATTGGCTGCTTCAGTGCTAAAGACGAGGCCCGCACAAATAGCTGCATCTTCACCAACCTCAACAGTTGGGCTGGCAAAAATGGTAAGCGTTTGATTGCTGCTTGTCACACTACATCCTGAAAGAGGCTGCACTGTGAGGGTTAGGATCACCTCGCCGTCAATCAAGTCGGCAGCACCTGGTGTGTAAACAGGCGCAATTGTTGTATTGTTGTCAAAAGCACCGTCACCATCGGTTGACCAGAGAAGTGTTGAATAATTGCTTGCATTAGCATCGGCAATCAGATAGGTTTCATTCGGGCAGATTGAATGTGCTTCACCGGCAAAGGCTTGTGCCTGCGGATTGAAGTTAAGAACCATAATGTCTATGATTGTTGTTGTGCCGGTTGCCGTGAGTGTCAGCTGAATATTTCCAGCTTCATAATCTGCAGTACTGGGTGTATATACCGGGTTTAAAATCGTAGTATTGCTGAATGAACCTGTGCCGGAGCTTGTCCAGGCAAGTGTGTTGTAGTTAGATGCAGTGGCATTAAGTTGGGCTGTGTTGCCAACGCAAATATTCATATCGCTGCCGGCCCAGGCTGTGGTAGTCATTGCAGGCGGGAAAACAACATCGTCAACCCAAGCGCAATCAGAGCCTGAGCTAACCGAATTATCTTTCATATATTCCCATTTAAAAGTCTTCAAACCTGCAGTAACAGGATAGCTTGCTTTGGTCCAATCAACAGTGCCCGACCATTCACCAACTTTGGTTGTTCCGATATAAAAGCGTAAATAATCATAATCGCTTTCGGATGAAACTTTGTAGTAGAACGAAATACTGTCAGCAACTCCAACTTCGTATTGAAGTATCAACTGACTGCTTTGGCTGTGGTTGATGGTTCCTGACTTTGCAGAATAAACACCTGAATAGGGTGAAACATTGCTCACCTGCCAGGGTTGATTGCCTCCGTTTGTCCAACCAAACTGGCTGAAGTTACCTGTTTCAAAATCCTCGATGATCAGACCGATCTTGGCAATAAAACTTTTGGCAGCCGCATATGCGCCGGCTGTGAGATCAAAATTGAATTCGGCAACAGTTCCTGCTGGTGCACCTCCGGCCACTTCAACAGTGTAGATAGCTGTGACGGTTTGTCCTGCACCAAATACATCGAAGTTAACGTTTCCTGAAGTTATATTGATAAACGGACTGTTGGCAACAATTGAACCAACAGCATTTAGGGCCGGGCTTTGACCATTATTGGTGGCACTGATGCTGATTTGAACCGTTTCGCCTGGGTCAAGACGTCCATTTCCATTGCCCTGACTGTCATTAATTACCATATTGCCAACACTGAAGGACGGAGCAAAAGCCTTAACGGCAAATTGACTGGTCCACTCGTTGGTGCCACTCGTAACGTTGAGCGAAATAACAATTGTTTCATTGTTGGGTACATTATTTGCAACTGAAAACTGCAAGGCATTTTGGGTCATTGCTATTGCGCCGGCCTCAACATTACCTACAGTGAAACTATTGTTTATAAAAGTGATGTAAGGACTGCCGGACGACGCGGTCACTTGTACAGTAGGTGCCAATTCGCTGCCAACATTCTTTACAGCAACATCAAGACTGATGTTTTCGCCATAGTCAATTATGCCGTTGCCGTTGCCCGCGGCATCATTGATGGCATAAGCGTTGTAAATAATGTAAGGTCCGGATGGTGGGATGCAGCCGATTGTTTGTTCATACCGGTAATAGTTTTGTAAAGTTACCGTAACCCTGATTTCGACACCGGGAAGCTGCACAAGTATCGGCACTGATGTTGGCCCACTGCCAGCAACAGCTGCACCGATTATTTCATCATTCACTGTTAAGGCAATCATCGCACCTTCGTTGGCTGTCACCTCAA
>ERZ1645187.1312-NODE-1312-length-22985-cov-7.983733_pt1 | contig 22985 bp, 12 predicted proteins | sample MGYA00575352_ERZ1645187 | MGnify/ENA primary metagenome ERZ1645187 (study PRJEB40837, sample SAMN11349314) | freshwater sediment metagenome | isolation source: river sediment | host: Sediment | place: India: Wazaribad , New Delhi | collected 2017-02-21 ... | reverse complement strand
GCAGCGCCTGGACGGCCCGGTGCGCGGCAACGGCAAGATCATCCAGGAACTCGAAGGCGTGTTCCGCGGCGCCGAATGGAACGTCAACAAGGTCATCTGGGGCCGCTTCTGGGACCCGCTGCTGGCCAAGGACAAGGACGGCATCCTGCAACGCCGGATGGACGAGGTGGTCGACGGCGACTACCAGAACTACAAGGCCAAAGACGGCGCCTTCGTGCGCGAGCACTTCTTCAACAGCCCCGAGCTGAAGGAGATGGTCAAGGACCTCTCCGACCAGGAAATCTGGAACCTCAACCGCGGCGGCCACGACCCGTACAAGATGTACGCGGCCTATCACCAGGCGGTGAACCACAAGGGCCAGCCGACCGTGGTGCTGGCCAAGACCATCAAGGGCTACGGCACCGGCGCCGGCGAGGCGAAGAACACCGCGCACAACACCAAGAAGGTGGACGTCGACAGCCTGAGGAAATTCCGCGACCGCTTTGACATCCCGGTACGCGATGAAGACCTGGAGAACCTGCCCTTCGTCAGACCCGAGGAAGGCAGTGCCGAAGCCCGCTACCTGCAGGAACGCCGCGACAAGCTCGGCGGCTATGTGCCGCAGCGTCGCGCGCAGAGCTTCAGCATTCCCACGCCACCGCTGGAAACCCTCAAGTCCATCCTCGACGGCAGCGGCGACCGTGACATTTCCACCACCATGGCCTTCGTGCGCATCCTCGCCCAACTGGTCAAGGACAAGGACCTGGGCTCGCGCATCGTGCCCATCGTGCCGGACGAGGCGCGCACCTTCGGCATGGAAGGCATGTTCCGCCAGCTCGGCATCTACTCGTCCGTCGGCCAGCTGTATGAGCCGGTGGATAAAGATCAGGTCATGTTCTACCGCGAGGACAAGAAGGGCCAGATCCTCGAGGAAGGCATCAACGAGGCCGGCGCCATGTCCAGCTGGATCGCCGCCGGCACCTCGTACTCCACCCACAACCAGCCGATGCTGCCGTTCTACATCTTCTATTCGATGTTCGGCTTCCAGCGCATCGGCGACCTGGCCTGGGCGGCCGGCGACAGCCGTGCCCGTGGTTTCCTGATCGGCGGCACCGCCGGGCGCACCACGCTCAACGGCGAAGGCCTGCAACACGAGGACGGCCACAGCCACATCCTCGCCAGCACCATCCCCAACTGCCGCACCTACGACCCGAGCTATGCCTACGAGCTGGCGGTGATCATCCGCCACGGCATCAAGACGATGATCGAGGAGCAGCAGAACGTCTTCTACTACATCACCGTGATGAACGAGGCCTACGTCCAGCCGGCCATGCCGGAAGGCGTCGAGGACGGCATCATCCGTGGCATGTACCTGCTGGAAGAGGACAAGCGCGACGCGGCCCATCACGTGCAACTGCTGGGCTGCGGCACCATCCTGCGCGAAGTGCGCGAGGCGGCGAAGATCCTGCGTGACGAATTCGGCATCGGTGCCGACGTGTGGAGCGTGCCGAGCTTCAACGAACTGCGCCGCGACGGCCTGGCCGTGGAGCGCTGGAACCGCCTGCACCCGGGGCAGAAGCCGCAGCAGAGCTATGTCGAGCAGTGCCTGTCGGGTCGCAAGGGCCCGGTGGTGGCCAGCACCGACTACATGAAGCTGTTTGCCGAGCAGATCCGTCAGTGGGTGCCGGTCAAGGAATACAAGGTGCTCGGCACCGACGGCTTCGGCCGCAGCGACTCGCGGCAGAAGCTGCGCCACTTCTTCGAGGTGGACCGCTACTGGGTCGCCCTGACTGCCCTGGAGGCACTGGCCGACCGCGGCGACATCGACGCCAAGGTGGTGGCCGAGGCCATCGTCAAATTCGGCCTTGATGCCAACAAAACCAACCCGCTGGATTGCTGAGGAGACAGGCGATGAGTGAATTGATTCGCGTGCCCGACATCGGCAGTGGTGCGGGTGAAGTGATCGAACTGCTGGTCAAGGTCGGCGACCGCATCGAAGCCGACCAGAGCCTGCTGACGCTGGAGTCGGACAAGGCCAGCATGGAAATCCCCGCGCCCAAGGCCGGGGTGATCAAGAGCCTGAAGGTCAAGCTGGGCGACACCCTGAAGACCGGCGACGAGCTGCTGGAACTGGAGAGCGAAGGCGCGACCACCGCCGCACCTGCGCCGGTTGCGGCCACGCCGCCGGCAGCGGCCGCCGAGCCCGCTCCAACGGCTGTCGCACCGGAGCCCGCTGCGGCCAGCAGCGCCGAAAGCGTGCAGGACATTCAGGTGCCGGACATCGGCACGACCGGCAAGGTCAAGGTCATCGAAGTGCTGGTCAAGCCGGGCGACGTGATCGCCGTCGACCAGTCGCTGATCACCCTGGAGTCGGACAAGGCCAGCATGGAAATCCCCGCGCCGGTCGCCGGCACCGTGGAAGCCGTGCTGGTGCAGCTGGATGCCGAGGTCGGTACCGGCGATGTGATTCTCCGCCTGCGGGTGGCCGGCAGCGCGCCGGTCCCGCTGATCCACACCACACCCGCCAATGCCGCGCCGGCCGTGGCGGCCGAAGTTGGCGCCATCGCCGCGCTGTCCGCTGCCGCCGCCAGTTCGCCGGCTACTCCGCCGCCCTCGCCGGGCGCCAAGGTGCATGCCGGTCCTGCGGTACGCCTGCTGGCCCGCGAGTTCGGCGTCGACCTCAGCCAGGTCACTGGCACCGTCCCGAAAGGCCGAGCGCTCAAGGAAGACGTGCAGCAGTTTGTGAAGCAGCAGCTGCTCAAGGCCAAGGAGGCACCGGCGACGGCCACCGGCGGTGCCGGCATCCCGCCGATTCCGGAAGTGGACTTCAGCAAGTTCGGCCCGGTCGAAGAAGTGGCGATGACTCGCCTGATGCAGGTCGGCGCCGCCAATCTGCACCGCAGCTGGCTCAACGTGCCGCACGTGACCCAGTTCGACAACGCCGACATCAGCGAGGTCGAGGCCTTCCGCGTGGCACAGAAGGCAGCCGCCGAGAAGGCCGGGGTCAAGCTGACCATCCTGCCGATCCTGCTCAAGGCCTGCGCCCACCTGCTGCGTGAACTGCCGGACTTCAACAGCTCGCTCGCCCCCTCGGGCAAGGCGCTGATCCGCAAGGGCTACGTGCACATCGGCTTTGCCGTGGACACCCCGGACGGCCTGCTGGTGCCGGTGATCCGCGACGTCGACCGCAAGAGCCTGCTGCAACTGGCGGCCGAAGCGGCTGATCTGGCCGAGAAGGCGCGCACCAAGAAGCTCTCGGCCGACGCCATGCAGGGCGCCTGCTTCACCATCTCCAGCCTCGGCCATATCGGCGGCACCGGCTTCACGCCGATCGTCAATGCGCCGGAAGTGGCGATCCTCGGTGTGAGCAAGGCGAGCATGCAGCCGGTGTGGGACGGCCAGGCCTTCCAGCCGCGCCTGCTGCTGCCGCTGTCGCTGTCCTACGACCACCGGGTGATCAACGGTGCCGCGGCGGCGCGCTTCACCAAGCGCCTCGGCGAGGTACTGGCCGATATCCGCACGCTGTTGCTGTAACGGTCGCGCTGTAAGCACAAAACCCCGCCTAGGCGGGGTTTTGTTTGGTTATTCAGGCCACGACAAGGCATCGGGCGTTTTCAAATAAAGAGCGCGAGCCGATCAGCCCTTCTGAATATTGCGGATCAGAAAGGTCAGCCCCTTGGCCAACTCAGCCGCCCCATCCAGATCCCGCACGATGGTCAGCAGCGGCTGTCGAGTGACCGGATTGAACAGCACGCAGCGGATGCCACCGGCCGGGCACTCGTAGCGCACGAAAGGATCAACCCCAAAGACATCGACCTGCTGGTTGCGCACCGAGCGCTCCACGCTATCGGGCACGCGACTTTCCTCGCGCACCAGCAAGGCACCGGCCTTGTCGACCTGCAGGCTGTAGAGCAGGTCGCGGCGCTCGCTCTGCCCCACCTGATAACCCGCACGCAGGGCGTAGCTGGCCAGCAGCGAGTTGCAATGCTTGAGCAGCGCCTGACGCTCGCTACCGGTCAGGTAGAGCTTCTTCAGCCCCGCCAGATAGGCCGCCTGCTCGCCGCCATCCGAGACGCTGGCAGGCTCACTGGCCCAGGCCGGAAGGAGCGCGGACAACGTTGTCAGAAGAACAGCGCCAATTGCTTGTCTTGCCAGTCGTAATTGCATCGTGCACCCTTGGCTCATGCCAGACCAACGTAGTAGGCCGAATCCAAGGAGCATAATGGATACGGCCAGCCAAGTGAAAAGCCCCGCAGAGCGTCCACTACTCGCAGGCCGCGAGGATGTGACGCAGTTAGCCTCACCGGAACACCTGGGCCTGCTCGCGTTCGAGCGCCTCAATGCCCCCGGCTGGCATCTGCTCTATCTGGACCCCAGCTGCCATGCTCGCTGGGGCGTCGCCGCACGCGACCTCTGCGGCCTGATCGGCACCCCCTACGCCAGCCTGATGGATGCCGCACAGCGCCTGCAGCTGCACCGGGATATCCAGCAGCAGCTCGCCACCCAGGGGCGCTATCAGGTCCGCTACTGGCTGCATACGCCCAGCGGCAGTCGCCAGTTGCTCGAACTGGGAGAGCGCCGCCAGCAGGGCCAGCAGGAATTGCTGCGCGGTTACCTGCTGGAACAGCCGACTACCCAGGAGCCGGCCCCTGCCCTGCAACAGCTGCAGGCGCAGAACCAGCGACTGCGCAGCGCCCTGGAAGCCTACCAGCGCACTCAGGACGACCACCTGCAGCACCTGATCCGCTCCCGCGCCCAGCAGAACCTGATCGTGCGCCTGGCCCAGCACCGCTACGCCAGCGAAGACCCGCTGCGCGAGGCCGCCGAGCTGATCACCCGCAGCGCCTGTGATCTGTATGGCGTCAGCCGGGCCAGCCTGTGGCGCCTGCAGGGCGAGCGACTGGTCGCGGTCAGCCTGTTCAACTGCGCCAGCAATCGCCACGAGCAGCCGCCGGCCCTGAATGCGGACGCCTTCCCGGCCTATTTCGCCGCTCTGCACAGCGGCCGCGCCATCGACGCGCAGAATGCCTGGGAAGACCCGCGCACCCGCGAACTGGCGGACAGCTACCTCAGGCCGCAGGGTATTCAGGCCATTCTCGATGCCGGCGTGCGCATCGACGGCGAACTGGTCGGCGTACTGTGCCTGGAACACAGCAACGGCACCCGCCACTGGCAGAGTGACGAGATCGGTTTTGCCGGCGAGCTGGCCGATCTCTATGCCCAGATCATCATCAGCCAGCAGCACCGTCAGGCCAGCCAGGCCCTGCACCTGTTCAAGCGTGCCGTGGAGCAGAGCGCCAGCGCCTTCCTGCTGATCGACCGCGACGGCCGGGTGACCTACGCCAACCCCAGCTTCACCGCCATCACCCAGTACAGTGAGGCGGAAGTGCAAGGCCAGTTGATTGGCGAACTGCCGGCCCTGGAAAACCTCGCCGAACTGCTGTTCAACAGCAGCAACAGCCTGGGCCAACACAACCGCTGGCACGGCGAGTTCCGCTGCCGGCGCAAGAATCTCGAGCCGTACTGGGCACGCCTGTCGCTGTCCAAGGTGCTCGACAGTCAGGGCCAGCTGACCCACTACATCGGCATCTACGAAGACATCACCGAAAGCCGCCAGGCCCTGCAGCGCATCGAGAAGCTGGCCTTCAGCGACAGCCTGACCGGCATGGGCAACCGCCCCTACTTCATCCGTCATCTGGAGCAGCACTTCCGCGAGCATGGCGACCGTCCGCTGAGCCTGCTGCTGGTGGATATCGACAACTTCAAGCGGATCAACGACAGCCTCGGCCACCCCACCGGCGACAAGCTGCTGGTCAGCCTGGCCAAGCGCCTGCGCAACACCCTCGGCCCGGCACATCTGCTGGCCCGTCTGGCCAGCAACGAATTCGCCGTGGTGCTCGACGGCGCCGACCTGGCCAGCGGGCAGCAGATTGCCGCCAGCCTGCTCAACACCCTGGAAAAGCCGCTGTTCGTCGACAACCACCTGATCAACGTCAGCGGCTCGCTCGGCCTGGCCTGCGCGCCCCTGCACAGCAACGACCCGCAAAGCCTGATCAAACAGGCGGGCCTGGCCCTGCACAAGGCCAAGGCCAACGGCAAGCACCAGCTCCAGGTCTTCAACGAACAGCTGACCGCCGAAGCCAGCAACAAGCTGTTCCTCGAGAGCAACCTGCGCCGCGCCCTCGCCCAGGGCGAACTGCAGGTGTTCTACCAGCCCAAGCTGTGCCTGAAGAGCGGCCGCCTGCTCGGCCTGGAAGCCCTGCTGCGCTGGCAGCATCCGCAGAAGGGCATGATCCGCCCCGACCAGTTCATCCAGATCGCCGAAGAAACCGGCCTGATCATCCCGATTGGCAAATGGGTGGTACGCCAGGCCTGCCAGATGAGCCGCCAGCTGGAACTCTGGGGCATGCCCGACGTGCAGGTTGCCATCAACCTGTCGCCGCGCCAGTTCAGCGACCCGGAGCTGGTCGAATCGATCCGCCAGATTCTTCTGGAGGAACGCCTGGGCGGCGAACGCATCGAGCTGGAGCTGACCGAATCGCTGCTGCTGGATGCCACCGATGCCACCCGCCTGCAGCTGGAGGCGTTGAAAGGTCTGGGCCTGACCCTGGCCATGGACGACTTCGGCACCGGCTACTCGTCGCTCAGCTACCTGAAGAAGTTCCCCATCGACGTGATCAAGATCGATCGCAGCTTCATCCGCGACATCCCGGCCAACCAGGACGACATGCAGATCACCGCCGCCGTGGTGGCCATGGCCCACAGCCTGCGCCTGAAGGTCGTAGCCGAAGGCATCGAGAATGCCGAGCAGCTGACCTTCCTGCGCCGCCAGCACTGCGATATCGGCCAGGGCTACCTGTTCGACCAGCCGATCGACGGCCGTCACCTGCTCGCCCGCCTGCAGCAATACACCGGCACACTCGGCAACGATTGAGCAGTAGCCGTTTCAGCGCCGCACAGCGACACTCAAGGTTCAGTCCAAGGAGTCCCAGCATGGTCCTGCGCTCACGCATTCTCACCGAGAAACTTGCCCTGCCCACCGCCGAACAGGCTCTGCCCGGACGCAATACGCCCCTGCCGGTGCCGGCGCAGCACTACGTGAATGGCAACGCCCTGCAGGGCCCGTTTCCCGCGGGCCTGCAACAAGCCATCTTCGCCCTCGGTTGCTTCTGGGGCGCCGAACGGCGCTTCTGGCAGCAACCCGGCGTATGGAGCACGGCGGTCGGCTATGCCGGCGGCCTGACGCCGAACCCGACCTACGAGGAAGTCTGCTCCGGGCTGACCGGCCACACCGAAGTGGTGCTGGTGGTGTTCGACCCGCAACAGACCAGCTACCAGGCCCTGCTCAAGGTGTTCTGGGAGGCGCACAACCCGACCCAGGGCATGCGCCAGGGCAACGATATCGGCACCCAGTACCGCTCGGCCATCTACACCCTCGATGCCGCCCAGCAAGCCGCCGCCGAGGCCAGCCGGGAAGCCTTCCAGCAAGCCCTGGATCAGGCCGGTCTGGGCCCGATCACCAGCGAGATCGCCCCCGCCGGCCCCTTCTATTACGCCGAGGCCTATCACCAGCAGTACCTGGCCAAGAATCCCGGCGGTTACTGCGGTCTGGGCGGCACCGGCGTATGCCTGCCCGGCTGAGACGTTCGCTGCAAAGTCGGCCTGCCAGGACTAGACTGAACACATTAAGCCGGGCAATGCCCGGCACTGTGCTGGCTATGGGGAAGGCATGTCTGCAGACGCGCTGTACGTCACACCCGATCAACTCTGTGTAGGCCTCTACATCCACCTCGACCGCGGCTGGATGGAGCACTCCTTCACCTTCAGCAGCTTCAAGATCAAGGACGAAGCCCAGTTGCTCGCCGTCCGTGCGCTCGGCCTGCCACGCCTGCGCTATGACCCCAAACGCAGCGACGTCAAACCCCTGCCACTGCCTGCCACGCCGCCCCCGGCAGCGCCCACCCCGCCGCAGCCCAGTGCCGAGGAGATGGCCGCGCTGCAGGCCAAGCAGGCCCGCATCGAACAGCTGCGAGCCCTGCGCAAGCAACTGGCGGAGGTGGACAAGCAGTTCCAGCAGGCCAGCCAGACCGTCAAGAACATCAACCGCAACATCCGCAGCCAGCCGCGCGAAACCCTGCGCCAGGCCGAAGAACTGGTCGATCAGATGGTCACCGCCATGTTGGGCGAAAACACCGTGCTGATGCATGCACTGAACGGCAAGGCCGGCGAAGACGCCTACTTCCACTCGCTGAACGTCACCGTGCTGTCGATCATGCTGGCGCGCATCCTCCAGTTCAGCCGCGAAGACACCCTGCAGCTGGGCATCGGCGCGCTGTTTCACGATATCGGCAAGCTCGATATCCCGTCGAAGATCCTGCTCAAGACGGAGCCGCTGACCAAACCGGAACAAAGCCTGCTGCAACTGCACTGCGCCTACGGCGTCAAGCTGAGCAAGCCGATGGAGCTGGCCGACGCGGCTCAGCGGGTGATTCTCGAACACCATGAGTTCTGCGACGGCACAGGCTACCCGAGCGGCCTCAAGGGCCCGCAGATCAGCCCCCTGACCCGCGTGGTGTGCATCGCCAACCAGTACGACAACCTGTGCAACCCGAGCAACCTGGCCGAGGCACTGACCCCGCACGAAGCGCTGTCGCGCATGTTCGCCCAGCAGCGCACGCGCTTCGACGAGGTGGCGCTGAAGGCCTTTATCCGCTGCCTCGGCGTCTACCCGCCAGGCTGCATCGTGCAGCTGTCCAACGAGATGATCGGCCTGGTGCTGGCGGTCAACCCGAACAAGCCGCTGCGCCCCACCGTGATCGTGCACGACCCCGAGGTGCCCAAGGAGGAAGCCATCATCCTCGACCTCGAACAGGACCTGGAGCTGAACATCAGCAAGAGCCTGCGCCCCGGCCAGCTGCCTCGGGAAATCTACAACTACCTGAGCCCGCGCCAGCACGTGACCTACTACTTCGACCCGCAGCAGGGCAGCACGTCCTAGATGAGCAGCCCCAGCCCCGCCGCGATCGCCCAGGCGATCCTCGCCCACTACGAACAGGCCATGCTGGTGGTCGACCCGGCCACGCTGTGCGTGGTCGAGGCCAATCCGCCGGCCTGCCAGGCCCTGGGCTACAGCCGCGAGACGCTGCTGCAGCTGCCGATCACCGAGATCGAGTCGTCGATTCAGGACCTGTTCTTCTGGGACGAAGTGCGCGACGGCCAGATCAGCGACCTGACCGCCGTCGAAGGCGAATACCGGCGCCAGGACGGCTCGCTGTTCAGCGTGGAAAAAAGCCTGCGGCAGATGGCCGTGGGCGAGCACACCCTGCTGCTGCTGAGCTTCCGCGATGCCGCGCCGCAAAAGGCGGTGAACGAGGCGCTGGAACACTCCACCTCGCTGCTGGCCGCCACCCTCGAAGCCACCGCCGAGGGCATCCTGGTCACCCGCCTGGACGGCGGCATCAGCAACATGAACCGGCACTTCGCGCGCATGTGGCAGATTCCCGAGACGCTGCTGGTGGCGGGTGTCGATGCCGCGATCCTGACCTTCCTCGACAGCCAGTTGGAGCCCGGTCTGCAGGCCGTGGTCGAGCTGACCCAGCATGCCAGCGACGACCCCAGCCAGTTTGTCACCCTGCCCCTGCTGGACGGTCGCTACTTCGAGCGCCACCGCATTCCGCTGTACATCAATCGCCAGCTGCAGGGCCAGGTCTTCAGCTTCCGCGACGTGACCCAGCGCATCCGCAAGGAAGTCGAGCTGGAGCAGGCGATCCAGGCTGCCGAGGCCGCCAACCGGGCCAAGAGTGCCTTCCTCGCGGTGATGAGCCATGAGATCCGCACGCCGATGAACGGCATTCTCGGCATGCTCGACCTGACCCTGGACACCTCGCTGAACAGCGAACAGCAGCGTTACCTGGAGATGGCCAAGCTCTCGGCCGATGCGCTGCTGAACATCATCAACGACATCCTCGACTTCTCGAAGATCGAGGCCGGGAAACTGGAACTCGCGACCGAACCCTTCGACATCGCCACCACCTGCTGGGAAGCCCTGCAGCTGCTGGCCGTGCGCGCCGAGGAAAAGGGCCTGGAGCTGATCCTCGACATCGCCCCGGACGTGCCGGCGCGCCTGCTCGGCGACAGCGGCCGGCTACGGCAGATCGTGATCAACTTGGTCGGCAATGCCATCAAGTTCACCGAGCGTGGCAGCGTACGCCTCTGCCTCGATCTACAGGCCGACGGCAGCCTGCACGGCCGGGTGATCGACACCGGCATCGGCATTGCCGCCGAGGCCCAGGCCAGCATCTTCGAGGCCTTCAGCCAGGCCGACAGCTCCATCTCGCGCAAGTTCGGCGGCACCGGCCTGGGCCTGTCCATCGTCGGCCGCCTGGTGCAGCTGATGCACGGCCGCCTGTGGCTGGAAAGCCAGCTGGGCCAGGGTTCGACCTTTCACTTCAGCCTGCAGCTGCCGGCCCTGGCCGACGCCCCCACCCAGCCGCGCCCCAGCGATGAGCAGCTGCGGGCGCTACAGGGGTTGCCGGTACTGGTGGTAGAGAGTCAGGCCGAGCTGCGCCAGCTGCTCTGTGCCTGCCTGCAGGACTGGCAGCTGCAGCCGGTCGCTGCCGCCGATCTGGTGGAAGCCATGACCCTGCTGGCCGAGCGCCCCACGCTCAAACTGGCGCTGATCGACGGCCGCCTGCAGGATGGCGACGGTTTTCTTCTGGCCGAGGAGGTGCAGCGCAACCTGGGGCTGGCACCGCTGATGCTGCTCAATTCCACCCAGCTCGGCGCGGGCACTCAGCGCTGCGCCGAGCTGGGCCTTAGCCACCTGAGCAAACCGCTGGCCAAGCCCGAACTGCTCGACGCCCTGCTACGCCAGCTCGGCCTAGTCAGCGGCGAGCGCCCAGCCCGCGCGGCCGCCAGCAGCACCGTGCAGCTGCCACCCCAGGACATCCTGCTGGTGGAAGACAACGAGATCAACGCCATGCTGGCGTGCAAGCTGCTGGAGCGTCACCAGCACCGCGTACTGGTGGCGCACAACGGCATCGAGGCACTGGGCATGATCGACATGTGCCGCTTCGACCTGGTGTTCATGGACATGTACATGCCGGAAATGGGCGGCCTGGAAGCCACCCAGCGGATTCGCAAGCGCGAGGCCGGCAGCGCGCGGCACTTGCCAATCATCGCCATGACCGCCAATGCCATGGACAGCGACCGCGACGCCTGCCTGGCCGCCGGCATGGATGCCTTCATCAGCAAGCCGATCAACCGTGAGCAGCTGTACCGGGTAATGGCCGAAGTCCTGCAGGGCCGGGACAGCCACTACAGCGCCAGCCTCGGTCATCAGGCAGTCGCGCTGGACGGTTTCGACTACGCCAAGGCGCTGAATGAGGCAGATGAATTCGTGCTGCAGGTCATCGGCCAGGGCTTTCACGACGACCTGCAGGCGGGCTACCTGGACAAGATGCAGCAGGCGCTCAGCAGCGGCGATCTGGACAGCCTGCGGATGACCGCACACTCGCTGAAATCATTGCTTGGCAGCTTCGGCCTTAGCCCGGCGCAAGCCCTCAGCGGGCAGATCGAGGAACTCTGCCGGCAGCAGCGTCTGGACGAAACCGGGCCGCTGCTCGCCCAGCTGCAGGCCGAAACCGGACTCTTCCAGCCCCTGCTGCGCGAGCGCCTGAGCAGACTCTGAGATCAGGCTGGCTTTTTCTCTTCGATGACCCAGTCCAGCTGCCAGCTGCCCTGGCTCTGCGCCAGTTGCGTGGCCAGCCACGGCAACCATTCGAGCAGCTCGGCCTCCAGGCCCCACGGCGGGTTGGCGATGGCCAGACCGGAACCATTGAGCCCCAGCGGGTTGTCCACCGGGTGCACGTAGAGTTCGGCACGCAGCAGCTTGGGCGCATTGCTCGCCGCCAGCAGCTGATAGAAGCGCTTGAGCTGGCGCTGATCCTTGATCGGATACCAGATCACCACGATGGCCTGGCGCATGCGGCCGATGGCTTCGTTGAGCGATTGCACGCAGCGCTCCAGATCGTCGGCCTGCTCGAACGGCGGGTCGATCAGCATCAGCACGCGCTTCTCGGCGGTGGGCAGCAGCGCCCGCGCCAGGTGCCAGCCTTCGCCCAGGTGCACGGCCACGCGGCGGTCGAGGGCCATGTTGTCCTTGAGCAGACGACCATCCTCGGGGTGCTTCTCGTTGACGTGCAGACGGTCCTGCGGACGGCTCAGGCAGCGCGCCAGCTCCGGCGAGCCGGGGTAGTAACGCAGCTCGCCCTCGGGGTTGAGCTCATCGACCACCCGCAGGTAATCGGCCAGCGCCGGCGGCAGGTCATCACGATGCCAGAGGCGCGCGATGCCCTCCAGGTATTCGCCGGTACGGCTGGCCTGGTCGCCCTGCAAGTCGTACAGACCAACCCCGGCGTGGCTGTCGAGGTAGGCAAAAGGCGCCTCCTTCTTGCCCAGCAGGGCGAGAATGCGCGACAGGGTCAGGTGCTTGAACACATCGGCGTGATTGCCGGCATGGAAGGCGTGGCGGTAGTTCATGGTGGCGGTACTCCTCGAAGCCGGCAGTTTAACCGCCCGCCCCAGGACCGGCGACCACCGCTGTCTGCTAGATTGGCGCCCTGTGCCGACTGGAGAGCCGCGATGACACTGCAAGACCTGCTGGGGATCGAACTGCCCATCATCCAGGCGCCGATGGCCGGCGTGCAGGGCAGCGCCCTGGCCGTCGCCGTCAGCAACGCCGGAGGACTCGGCTCGCTGCCCTGCGCCATGCTCGACGCCGCGGCGCTGCAACGCGAGCTGGCGGTTCTTGCCGCGCATCAGCCACGACCGTTCAACCTGAACTTCTTCTGCCACAGCCAACCGCCGGCGGATGCGCAGCGTGAACAGCAGTGGCGCGAGCTGCTGGCGCCCTACTACCGCGAACTGGGCCTGGACCCGGCCGCGGTCAGCCCAGCACCGGCGCGCCAGCCCTTCAGCCACGCCATGGCCGACCTGCTGGAAGATCAGCCACCGGCGGTCATCAGCTTCCACTTCGGCCTGCCCGAGCCGGACCTGCTGCAGCGGGTCAAGGGCTGGGGCAGCACGGTGCTGTCCAGCGCCACCACCGTGGCCGAGGCCCGCTGGCTCGAAGCCCATGGCGCCGACGCCATCATTGCCCAGGGCCTGGAGGCCGGCGGTCATCGGGGAATGTTTCTCGACCATGACCTGAACGGCCAGCTCGGCACCTTCGCCCTGCTGCCGCAGGTGGTGCAGGCGGTCGACCTGCCCGTGATCGCCGCCGGCGGCATTGCCGATGCGCGGGGCGTGGCCGCCGCCCTGGCGCTCGGCGCCGCCGGGGTGCAGGTCGGCACGGCCTACCTGCTGTGCCCGGAGTGCAGCACCAGCGCCGTGCACCGCGCCGCGCTGCAGAGCGAGGCGGCCGCCACCACGGCATTGACCACCCTGTACAGCGGCCGCCCGGCACGCGGCATCGTCAACCGCCTGATGCGCGAGCTGGGCCCGCTGCACCCGCTGGCACCGGCCTTTCCACTGGCCACTGCCGGGGTCGCGCCGCTGCGGGCCGCCGCCGAAGCCCGTGGCAGCGGCGACTTCTCGCCACTCTGGGCCGGACAGAATGTCAGCGGCTGCCAGGCCATCCCGGCCGCCGAGCTGACCCGCGCCCTGATGGTCAATCTCTGAGCCTCAATCAACCAGCTGAATAGTGCTAGGCGACCATGATTGACCTGCCTAGACTGCCGCGACAACCTGGAGGCCCGATCATGTCCGAGACCCTGCTCAGCTCCCGCAACCTCGCCTTCGAACTCTACGAAGTGCTGGATGCCCAAGCCCTGACCCAGCGCGAACGTTTCGCCGAGCACAACCGCGAAACCTTCGACGCCGCCATCGCCACCGCCCGCGGCATTGCCGAGGAGCTGTTCGCCCCGCACAACCGCAAGAACGACGAGCACGAACCACAATACGTGGACGGCGCGGCGGTGCTGATCCCGGAAGTCGAGCCGGCCCTGCGTGCCTTCCACGAGGCGGGCTTCCTCAACGCCACCCGCGACTTCGAACACGGCGGCATGCAGCTGCCCAACCTGCTGTCGCAGGCCTGCTTCGCCCACTTCCAGTCGGCCAACATCGCCACCAGCTCCTACTCGATGCTGACCATGGGCGTGGCCAACCTGATCGAAGCCTTCGGCAATGACGAGCAGAAGCGCAAGTACCTGCAGCCGATCATCGACGGCCGCTTCTTCGGCACCATGGCCCTGACCGAGCCGCACGCCGGCTCCTCCCTGTCGGACATCCGCACCAAGGCCGAGCCGCACGCCGACGGCAGCTACCGGATCAAGGGCAACAAGATCTTCATCTCCGGCGGCGACCAGCCGATTTCGGAGAACATCGTGCACATGGTGCTGGCCAAGCTGCCGGACGCACCGCCCGGGGTGAAGGGCATCAGCCTGTTTATCGTGCCGAAGTTCCTGGTGAATGAAGATGGCTCACTGGGCAAGCGCAACGACGCCCTGCTGGCCGGCCTGTTCCACAAGATGGGCTGGCGCGGCACCACGTCCACCGCGCTGAACTTTGGCGATAACGACGATTGCGTCGGCTATCTGGTGGGCAAGCCGCACCACGGCCTGTCCTACATGTTCCAGATGATGAACGAGGCGCGCATCGGCGTCGGCATGGGCGCCACCATGCTCGGCTACGCCGGCTACCTGTACTCGCTGGACTATGCGCGCAACCGCCCGCAGGGCCGTCATGCCGATGGCAAGGACGCCACCAGCCCGCAGATTTCCATCGTCGAGCACGCCGATGTGCGCCGCATGCTGCTGACCCAGAAAGCCTACGTCGAGGGCGCCTTCGACCTCGGCCTGTACGCCGCGCGCCTGTTCGACGACACCCAGACCCTGGAGACCGAGGAACAGCGCAAGACCGCCCTGGAACTGCTCGATCTGCTCACCCCGATCGTCAAATCCTGGCCGTCGGAGTTCTGCCTCAAGGCCAACGAACTGGCGATCCAGATTCTCGGCGGCCACGGCTACACCCGCGAATACCCGGTGGAGCAGTACTACCGCGACAACCGCCTCAACCCGATCCACGAAGGCACCCACGGCATCCAGTCGCTGGATCTGCTCGGGCGCAAAGTCTCGATGAATGGCGGCGCCGCGCTCAAGCAACTGATGGCGCTGATTCAGGGCACCTGCCAGCGCGCAGAAGCCTTCAGTTCGCTGAACGCCCTGCGCCAGCCGCTGGAGCAGCTGGTCAAGCGCCTGGGGGCCGTGACCCTGGCCCTGCTCGGCGACCTGATGGCCGGCAAGGTCAACCAGGGCCTGGCCAACTCGGCGCTGTACCTCAAGGCCTTCGGCCATGCCGTGATCGGCTGGCGCTGGCTGGAACAGGCCATTCGCGCCGAGGAAGGCCTGGCGCGGATTCATAAGGGCGAGGGCAACGCCGCCGACGCCGACTTCTACCAGGGCAAGCTGCAGGCCGCCCGCTACTTCCTGACCTGGGAAGTGCCGAGCTGCCACCACGAACTGGCGATTCTCGAAGCGCGCGACGACACCTGCCTCGGCATGCAGGACGCCTGGTTCTAAAGACTCTCACCACCCGCCGCGCCCTGGTTCTGGCCGGCGGGCACTTGTGCCCCGCTTTGCGGGGCATTTTTTTACCCGTGATTTGCCAACCACGCCGCCATGGCAACACGTTAGAATCCCGATAAGCGGCAGTCAGCCGTGGCAATCAGTTTCAACCTCGGGGGATAAGCGTGGACGCCAGCAGCATCAACAGCCTGTTTCTGATCGGCGCTGCGCTGGTGGCCATGAGCATTCTGGTCAGCGCCTTCGGCTCGCGCTTCGGTATCCCGATCCTGGTGGTCTTTCTGGCCGTCGGCATGCTTGCCGGCGAAGACGGCCTGGGCGGTATCGTCTTCGACGACTACTCCACCGCCTACCTGGTCGGCAACCTGGCGCTGGCCATCATCCTGCTCGACGGCGGCATGCGTACGCGCGTGTCGAGTTTCCGCGTGGCGCTGTGGCCGTCACTGTCGCTGGCGACAATCGGCGTGCTGGTCACTGCCGGTCTGACCGGCATCGCCGCGGCCTGGCTGTTCAACCTGAGCTGGATGGAAGGCCTGCTGATCGGCGCCATCGTCGGCTCCACCGACGCCGCGGCGGTGTTCTCCCTGCTTGGCGGTCGCGGCCTCAACGAACGGGTCAGCGCGACCCTGGAGATCGAGTCCGGCAGCAACGATCCGATGGCCGTCTTCCTCACCATCACCCTGATCGACATGCTGCTCAAGGGCGAAGCCAGCTTCAGCCTGAACTTTGCCGTGCACCTCGCGCAGCAGTTCGGCATCGGTCTGGCGCTCGGCCTGGGCGGTGGCTGGCTGCTGCTGCTGCTGGTCAACCGCATGAGCCTGGCTGGCGGGCTCTATCCGCTGCTGGTGGTCAGTGGCGGGCTGATGCTGTTCGCCATCACCAATGCCGTCGGCGGTAGCGGCATCCTGGCCATCTACCTGGCCGGCCTGCTGCTGGGCAACCGGCCGATCCGCTCGCGCCACGGCATCCTGCACATGCTCGACGGCCTGACCTGGCTGGCGCAGATCGGCATGTTCCTGGTCCTCGGCCTGCTGGTCACACCCCACGAGCTGCTGCCCATCGCCCTGCCGGCCCTCGGCCTGGCACTGTGGATGATCCTGTTTGCCCGGCCGCTCTCGGTGTTTCTCGGCCTGCTACCGTTCCGCGCCTTCCATGACCGCGAGAAGGCCTTCATCGCCTGGGTCGGCCTGCGCGGTGCGGTGCCGATCATTCTCGCCGTGTTCCCGCTGATGGCCGGCCTGGAACATGCCCAGCTGTTCTTCAATGTCGCCTTCTTCATCGTGCTGGTATCCCTGCTGCTGCAGGGCACCAGCCTGCCGTTGGCGGCCAAATGGCTGCGGGTCACCGTGCCGCCGGACCCGGCACCGTTCTCCCGCGCCGGCCTGGAGGTGCACCCGACCAGCCAGTGGGAGCTGTTCATCTACCGCCTGGGCGCCGAGAAGTGGTGCATCGGCGCGCCGCTGCGCGAGCTGAAGATGCCCGAGGGCACCCGCGTCGCCGCGCTGTTCCGCGGCCGCGAACTGCTGCACCCGTCCGGTAGCACCACCCTGGATGCTGGCGACATTCTCTGCGTGCTCGGCCATGAACACGACCTGCCGGCCCTCGGCAAACTGTTCAGCCAGGCGCCCAAGCGCGGCCAGGACCTGCGCTTCTTCGGTGACTTCATCCTCGAAGGCGAGGCCCGCCTGGCCGATGTGGCGGCGCTCTACGGCCTCAAGCTCGGCGAGGTGGATGGCACGCAGAACCTGGCGCGCTTCATGACCCACGAAATCGGCGGCGCACCGGTGGTCGGCGACCAGGTGGAATGGAATGGCCTGACCTGGACCGTGGCGCAGATCGAGGACCACCGCGTACGCAAGGTCGGCGTGCGCTTTCCGCAAGGCGCCAAGCCGGGGCCGATGCTCGGCTTTTAAACTTTTTCCGCGGCTGCCGGTCAGACTCACGCTGGCCGGCGCGGCCATAGCGGCACTCGCTTACCCGACCTCCACCCTTGAAGGCATTCGCAATTGCCATCACTGATGGAGGCATTCGCGGAAATAATGCCCCGCACGGCACGCATTCTTTTTAAACTCTGCCACTTTAACGGCCATCCGAAGCACATCATGTCTGCATCCCTTCGCCTGCTCGCCACTGCCCTTCTCAGCCTCTGCCTGTGCCTGCCGGCCGCCGCCCAGGAGCCGCCCAGCGCCAGCGAGGTGCAACAACAGCTCGACAGCCTGGCCGACCGCAAGCTCAGCGAGGCGGAACAGAAAGCCACGGGCGAGATTCTGCAGGGCACCCTCAGCCTGCTGGAGAACCGCGACAGCCACCTGAGCCAGTTGGCCAGCCTCAAGCGCAAGCTGGCCGACGCACCGCGTCAGATCAACGCCACCCAGCAGGAGCTGGCACGCCTCAAGGCCAGTGAGCCGGTGGATATCGCCAAGCGCTATGCCAGCCTGCGCGTACCGCAACTGGAGCAGCTGCAGGCCGAACGCACCACCCAGCTCATGCTCTGGCAGAAAGACCTCAGCGAGGCCAGCAGTCTGGCGCTCAACGCCCAGACCCGCCCCGAGCGCGCCCAGGCCAACATCAGCGCGAATCAGCTGCGCACCCAGGAAATCAATACCCAGCTGAAAAACGCCAAGGACAGCATTCCGCCACTCAAGCCCGAAGCCAAACAGAAGCTGTATGCCGAGCTGGCCGCGCTTGATGCGCAAAGCCAGCTGCTGCGCCAGGAGCTGCAAAGCAACAGCCTGCTGCAGGACCTGAGCACCGGCCAGCGCGACCTGCTGACGCTCAAGATCAGCCGCCTGGAGCAGGAAAACCAGGCCCTGCAATCGCTGATCAACGACAAGCGCCGCGCCGAATCGGAAAAGACCGTGGCCGAGCTGGCCAAGGAAAACCAGCAGGCCGGCAGCGATAATCTGCTCAGCCAGCAGAGCGCGGAGAACCTCAAGCTCTCCGACCACCTGCTGCGCACCACCGAACGCCTCAACGAGCTGACCCAGAAGAACCTGCAGACCCGCCAGCAGCTGGACAGCCTGAGCCAGACCGAGCAGGCCCTGGAAGAGCAGATCAACGTGCTGCGCGGCAGCCTGCTGCTGTCGCGCATCCTCTACCAGCAGAAGCAGGCGCTGCCGACCGTCAAGGCCGACGGCAACCTGGCCGATGAAATCGCCGATATCCGCCTGTATCAGTTCGAGCTCAATCAGCGCCGCGACGAACTGAGCAACCCCGAGCAATACCTCGATCAGTTGCTCAGCGGCAGCAGCGAAAACAGCCCGGAAATCCGTGCCTCGCTGGAGGACATGCTCAAGCTGCGTGCCGACCTGTATGAGCGCCTGAGCTACAACCTCAACGCCCTCCTCAACGAATCGATCAACCTGCAGCTCAACCAGAAACAGCTGCAGACCACCAGCCAGAGCCTGCGCACCATCCTCGACGAGCAGATGTTCTGGATTCCCAGCAACCGCCCGCTGGACCTCGCCTGGCTCAAGCAGCTGCCGCAGCGCCTGAGCGAACAGGTCGTCAGCCTGCCCTGGGGCGTCGTCAGCAATGACCTGATCAAGGGCCTGGGCGCCAAGCCCTGGATTTTCTTCCCGGTGCTGCTGGTCATCGCCGTGCTGGTCTGGCGCCGCAACGACCTGAAGCATCGCCTGGAAGCACTGGATCAGGACATTGGCCATTACAAGCGCGACAGCCAGCGCCACACGCCACTGGCCCTGCTGTTCAACCTGCTGCTGGCCCTGCCGGTTTCGCTGTTCCTGCTGCTCGCCGGCTTTGCCCTGCAGCTCGACGGTCAGGGGCAGAACGTCTACCTCGGCCAAGCCCTGGCGGAAATGGCCCTGGCCTGGCTGGTGCTGTACACCAGCTTCCGCATCCTCAAGCCCAATGGCGTGGCCGAGCGCCACTTCCACTGGCCGCAGGACGCCACCAACTTCGTCTACACCCAGATCCGCCGCCTCGGCCTGCTGGTGATTCCGCTGATTGCCGTGGTCACCGTGGCCGAGCACCAGCCCGATAGCCTGGCCAAGGACAGCCTGGGCCTCTGCGTGGTGCTGCTTGGCTACGCCCTGATGAGCATAGTGCTGGCTCACCTGCTGCTCGGTGCACACGCCCGCGAGCACACGTCGCCACTGCGTCTGCTGCTGGGCCTGGCCTTCACCCTGCTGCCGCTGATGCTGATCGTGGCCATCGGCATGGGTTACTACTACACCGCGCTGAAACTCACCGACCGCCTGATCGACACCCTCTACCTGCTGGTGATCTGGATCATGGCCGAGGCCACCTTCGTCCGCGGCCTGTCGGTGGCGGCCCGGCGCCTGGCCTACAACCGGGCCCAGGCCAAGCGCCAGAGTCAACCCAAGGAAGGCGCCGAGGGGGGCGAGGTGGTGGAAACCCCGACCCTGGCCATCGAGCAGATCAACCAGCAATCGCTGCGCCTGATCCGCCTGACCCTGTTCGGCGTGTTTGGCGTGGCCCTGTACTGGGTGTGGGCGGACCTGATCTCGGTGATCACCTACCTCGACCACATCACCCTCTACGAATACAGCAGTGGCACCGGCGATGCCGCCGTGATGGTGCCGCTGAGCCTGGGCGACCTGATCGTCGCGCTGGTCATGGTCGGCCTGACCATCGCCCTGGCCAGCAACCTGCCGGGCCTGCTCGAAGTGCTGGTGCTTTCGCGCCTGTCGCTGGCCCAGGGCAGCGCCTACGCCACCACCACCCTGCTGTCCTACGTCATCTACGGCTTCGGTTTCGTCAGCACCCTGTCGGTACTGGGGGTCAGCTGGGACAAGCTGCAATGGCTGGTTGCCGCCCTGTCGCTGGGTATCGGCTTCGGCATGCAGGAGATCTTCGCCAACTTCGTCTCCGGCCTGATCATCCTGTTCGAGCGCCCGGTGCGCATCGGCGATACCGTGACCATCGGCAACCTGTCCGGCACCGTCAGCCGGATTCGCATCCGAGCCACCACCATCACCGATTTCGACCGCAAGGAAATCATCGTCCCGAACAAGACCTTCATCACCAGCCAGCTGATCAACTGGTCGCTGTCGGACACCGTGACCCGCGTCACCATCAAGCTGGGCGTGGCCTACGGCTCCGACCTCGATCTGGTGCGCAAGCTGCTGCTGCAGGCCGCCGGCAACAACCCGCGGGTGCTCAAGGACCCGGCGCCGATTGTCTACTTCCTCAATTTCGGCGAGAGCACGCTGGACCATGAGCTGCGCATCCACGTCAACGAACTGGGCGACCGCAACATGGCCATCGACGAGATCAACCGGGTGATCGAGCGCGAGTTCACCGCCGCCGGCATCAACATCGCCTTCCGCCAGGTCGACGTCTACGTCAAGAATCTGGAGAACGATCAGGTCCTGGAGCACAAGGACGTGATCAAGGCGGCTGCCGCCGGCGCGGCGGACAACAAGACGCCCCCCCCCGCTGCCGATCCCGCCTGACTGGACGCCCCGGTTCAATTCCGATCAAAATACTCGGAATTGAACCGGAGCCTGCCAGTGCCCAGCCTCAGCGAACTCGTTTTCGACAACCGTTTCGCCCGCCTCGGCGATGCCTTCTCGACCCAGGTCATGCCCGAGCCGATTGCCGACCCGCGCCTGGTCATCGCCAGCCCGGCCGCCATGGCCCTGCTCGACCTCGACCCGAGCGAGGCCGACAGCCCGGTGTTCGCCCAGCTGTTTGCCGGGCACAAGCTGTGGAGCAGTGCCGAACCGCGCGCCATGGTCTATTCCGGCCACCAGTTCGGCCAGTACAACCCGCGCCTGGGTGACGGCCGCGGCCTGCTGCTGGGCGAGGTGGTCAACCAGCGCGGCGAGTACTGGGACCTGCACCTCAAGGGCGCCGGTGAAACCCCCTACTCGCGCATGGGCGATGGCCGGGCCGTGCTGCGCAGTTCGATCCGCGAGTTCCTCGCCAGCGAATACCTGCACGCGCTGGGCATCCCCACGTCACGGGCGCTGTGTGTCACCGGCTCCAGCACACCGGTCTGGCGCGAACGCCAGGAAACGGCGGCCATGCTGCTGCGCCTGGCGCCCAGCCATGTGCGCTTCGGCCACTTCGAATACTTCTATTACACCCAGCAGCATGAACGTCTGCGCGAGCTGGGTGAGCACGTACTGGCCTGCCACTTCCCGGCCAGCCGCGACGAGGCGCAGCCCTATGCCGCCTTCTTCCGCCAGGTCGTCGAGCGCAATGCCGAGCTGATTGCCCACTGGCAGGCCTACGGTTTCTGCCACGGCGTGATGAACAGCGACAACATGTCGATCCTCGGCATCACCTTCGACTTCGGCCCCTACGCCTTCCTCGACGACTTCGACGCCCAGCACATCTGCAATCACTCCGACGACAGCGGCCGCTATCGCTTCAGCAACCAGGTGCCGATCGCCCACTGGAACCTCGGCGCCCTGGCCCAGGCGCTCACACCGCTAGTGCCGGTGGAGACGCTGCGCGAAACCCTGGCGCTGTTCCTGCCGCTGTACCAGGCGCATTACCTCGACCTGATGCGCCGCCGCCTCGGCCTCACCCAGGCCGGCGAGCGCGATGAAGCGCTGGTCGAGCGCCTGCTGCAGCTGATGCAGGGCAGCGCCATCGACTACAGCCGGTTCTTCCGCCGTCTCGGCGAGACAACCGCCGACGAGGCTGTGCGCGCCCTGCGCGAGGACTTTGTCGACCTGGCCGGCTTCGATGCCTGGGCCGCCGAATACTGCGCCCGCGTCAGCGCCGAGGCCGGCAGTCAGACCGAACGCCAGGCGCGCATGCACGCGGTCAACCCCAAGTACCTGCTGCGCAACTACCTGGCCCAGGAAGCCATCAGCGCCGCGGAACAGGGGGACTACGGCCCCGTGCGGGAACTGCACGCCGTGCTCAGCCGCCCCTTCGACGAGCAACCCGGCTTCGAGCGCTATGCCCAGCGTCCCCCGGAATGGGGCAAACACCTGGAGATCAGCTGCTCATCGTGAGTCACAAGCTCAAATAACCTGATCGCATATAAAAATGGCAAAACATTCTTAGACCTTCTAAGAAAAGCCACTTATCGTGGCGCCCGACACAACCTGCCTGTTCCACCACCCACTGTCAGGCGCACGACTCCATGAAAATCCGCGATCTCGACCTCAGCGCCAGCCCCGTCAATGCCGAACACGAAGCATTGGGTCTGCCCCCTGTTGAGGATTACGTCAGCCATCCCGGCAACCACCCCATCCTGCGGGCCGCCATGTGGCTGGCCGTCATGTTGCTGATTTCCCTGCTGGGGACGCTGGCCTGGCGCCTGTTCTTCGGTGATAACGGTGGGCACAGCGGCCTGGAGATCATCGAGCAGACCCTGAACAGCCCGAGCTTCTGGAGTGCCGTGGCCGTGGGTTTCTTCGCCCAGGTCATCGACGGCGCACTGGGCATGGCCTACGGCATCACCGCCACCACCTTCCTGCT
>ERZ1645187.1311-NODE-1311-length-22998-cov-8.136861_pt1 | contig 22998 bp, 21 predicted proteins | sample MGYA00575352_ERZ1645187 | MGnify/ENA primary metagenome ERZ1645187 (study PRJEB40837, sample SAMN11349314) | freshwater sediment metagenome | isolation source: river sediment | host: Sediment | place: India: Wazaribad , New Delhi | collected 2017-02-21 ... | reverse complement strand
GCGACGATCATGCAGGTGCTCGACACCACGATCGCCAACGTCGCCCTGCCCTCGATGCGCGCCGACCTCGGCGCCTCGGCCGATACGATCAACTGGGTGCTGACCTCCTATATCGTCGCCGCCGCGATCGTGACGCCGCTCTCGGGGTGGCTCTCCGAACGCTTCGGCCGCAAGGAGATCTTCGTGGGCTCGGTGGCGGGCTTCATCCTGACCTCGATGCTGTGCGGGATCGCCTGGAGCCTCGAGACGATGGTGCTCTTCCGCATGGCGCAGGGCGTCTTCGGCGCGGCGATCGTGCCGCTGTCGCAGACCTTCCTGCTCGACATCAACCCGCGCGAGAAACACGGTCAGGCGATGGCGGTCTGGGGCGCGGGGATCATGATCGGGCCGATCATCGGGCCGACGCTCGGCGGCTATCTGACCGAAACGCTGAACTGGCGCTGGGTCTTCTATATCAACGTGCCGCTCGGGCTCCTGGCGCTGGCGGGGTGCTGGGCGTTTCTGCCGGAGATGGGCCGGCGGCTGCGCGCCTTTGATTTCACGGGCTTTGCCTTTCTCGCGCTCGGCGTCGGCGCGTTGCAGCTGATGCTCGACCGCGGCGCCGAGGTCGATTGGTTCGAGGCCACCGAGATCTGGATCGAGGCGGCGCTGGCCGCGACCGGCTTTTGGTGCTTCGTGATCTGGATCATCGGCAAGGAGCACCCGTTCCTCGACCCGAAGATGTTTCTCGACCGCAATTTCGCGACCGGGCTCGTGTTCATCTTCATCGTGGGGATCGTGCTTCTGGCCTCGCTCGCGCTCTTGCCGCCGATGCTCTCGACGATCTTCGGCTATCCGGTGATCACCACCGGCATGGTGATGGCGCCGCGCGGCATCGGCACGATGATCTCGATGATTCTCGCCGGCAAGCTGGTGCGCCGGTTCGACCCGCGCAAGCTCGTGGCACTCGGGCTGATCCTGACCGCGCTCTCGCTCGATATCATGACGCGATTCTCGCCGCAGATGGATGCGAGCCTGATCGTGCTCTCAGGCGTGGTGCAGGGGCTCGGGCTCGGGCTCGTCTTCGTGCCGCTCTCGACGGTCTCCTTCGCCACGATCCCGGCGCGGCTGCGCGGCGATGCGACGGCGCTTTATTCGCTGGTGCGCAATATCGGCTCCTCGATCGGGATCTCCTTCGTCACGGTGCTGCTCACCCACAACACCTGGGTGAACCATAACGAGCTTGCCTCCGGGCTGACGCGCGAGGCGGTCGCGGCGCTCGGCGCGGGGGGCGTGGCGGGCTATGGCGAGAGCGTGATGGCCTATCTGCTCAACCAGATGGTCACGGTGCAGGCGCTGATGGTCTCCTATGTCGATGATTTCAAGGCGATGATGTGGATCACCGCCGCGGCGGTGCCGCTCACGCTGGTGTTGCGAAAGCCGGAGCCCACCGATGTGGTCGAAGCCGCCGCGCTGGACTGAGCAAAGCAAAAGGCCCGGAGAGATCTCCGGGCCTTCGCGGTTCGCCGGGAGGCGAGATCAGTAGTGGTAGGCGCTTTCGCCATGCGAGGTCTGGTCGAGGCCCTGACGCTCGTCATCCGAGGAGACACGCAGACCGATGATGATGTCGACGACCTTGAACAGGATGAACGAGATCACGCCGGTCCAGAGCACGGTCACGCCGACCGCTTTGATCTGCACGATGACCTGATCCATGATCGAGCCCGATTCGACGAACAGGCCGGTGCCGCCGAAGGACGGGTCCGAGAGCACGCCCACCGCGATCGCGCCGACGATGCCGCCCACGCCGTGGATGCCGAAGACATCGAGGCTGTCGTCATAGCCGAGCTTGTTCTTCACGACCGCCACGAAGAAGTAGCAGATCACCGAAGCCAGCGCGCCGAGCACGAGGGCGCCCATCGGGCCGATGGTGCCGCAGGCCGGGGTGATGGCGACGAGGCCGGCGACGATGCCCGAAGCCACGCCGAGCATCGAGGCCTTGCCGCGGGTGAGGGCTTCGATCAGGCCCCAGACGAGCGCCGCAGCGGCGGTGGCGAGGAAGGTGTTGATCATCGCAAGCGTGGCGCCGGCGGTCGCTTCGAGGTTCGAGCCGACGTTGAAGCCGAACCAGCCGACCCAGAGCATGGCCGCGCCGACGAGGGTGAGGGTCATCGAATGCGGCGCCATCATGTCCTTGCCCAGACCGATGCGCGGGCCGATGACCAGCGCGCCGACGAGAGCGGCCACACCGGCGTTGATGTGCACGACCGTGCCGCCAGCGAAGTCAATGGCGCCCCAGTTGAAGATCAGGCCCGAGGCATCCCAGACCATATGCGCGACCGGGAAGTAGCAGAACGTGCCCCAGAGCACCGAGAACAGCAGCACCGCCGAGAATTTCACACGCTCGGCGAAGGCGCCGATGATCAGCGCGGGGGTGATCGCGGCGAAGGTCATCTGGAAGGCGATGAACAGATATTCCGGGATCACGATGCCGTCGGAGAAGGTCGCCGAGACCGACTCGACCGAGACGCCCGACAGAAAGAGCTTGCCCAGGCCGCCCCAGAACGGCGAGGTGCCGCCGCCGAAGGCGAAGGAATAGCCGTAGATCACCCAGACGACCATCATCAGGCAGGCGATCGCGGTGGTCTGCATCAGGATCGACAGCATGTTCTTGGTGCGCACGAGGCCACCGTAGAACAGCGCGAGGCCCGGGATGGTCATGAACAGCACGAGCACGGTCGAGATCATCATCCACGACACGTCGCCCTTTTCCATCGTCTCGGTGACCGCTTCCACGACTTCCGCGGCGGGCGCGGCGGCGTCCTGCGCGAAGGCCGGCAGCGCGGCGAGCAGCGAAGCCGCCGTCAGGGCCGAAATTTTCGAAAGGTTTTTCATTGTGTTACTTCCCCTCAGCCGCGTCTCAGAGCGCGTCGTCGTTGGTTTCGCCGGTCCGCACGCGCACCGCTTGGTTCACATCCAGAACGAAGATCTTGCCGTCGCCGATCTTGTCGGTCTTGGCCGACTTCAGGATCGTGTCGATGACTTCGTCAGCCAGCGCATCGGCGACGACGATCTCGAGCTTGATCTTCGGAACGAAATTCACGGCGTATTCGGCGCCACGATAGATCTCGGTATGGCCCGACTGCGCACCGAAGCCCTTGATTTCAGTCACCATCATGCCGCGCACGCCGATGGCGGTGAGCGCTTCGCGCACCTCCTCGAGCTTGAACGGCTTGATTGCTGCAATGATGAGTTTCACTGGTGATCCCTTCCTAATGTCAGCAGCTCTTGGCACCTCTGCGGGCACCCACGCCGTCAGAAGGCCCACAAAGCCCCTTTGAGACAAGAAATCCCCGCCGCCCCGCCGTGCTGCGCCGCCGCATAAATTGGCGAAAACGCATAATTTGTGCGCAATGCCTAAAATTAAGGCGCATGGCAAACCGAATCGTGATCGCTTGTCGCTCCACAAGCCGCGCCGGGCAGTGTAACTTGCGCAAAACGGCAGGCATCGGATCACGACATGGCAGGAACAGACGGGCGGCGCGGGCCGCTGGTGGCGGAGAAGCGCTATGCGGGGGCAGCAAAGCCCGCCGCCGCGAAAAAGGCCGCCGCAAAGCCCCCCGCGAAAGCCCCCCGCCCCGCCAAGCGCAAGATGGGCCCGATCCGCCGCGCCATCCTTGGCGTCTTCGGCTTTTTCACCCGCATCATCTGGGGCGCGGCCTGGCGGCTCGGCGCGGTTCTGGCGCTGATCCTCGGCCTCGCGACCTTCTACTATTACTCCAGCCTGCCGCCGGTCTCGAAACTGCTCGACGGGCGCTACCGGGGCTCGGTCACGCTGCTGGACCGCAACGATCAGGTCTTCGCCTGGCGCGGCGAGACCTTCGGGGGCCAGATCACCGCGCAAAACGTCTCGCCCTGGCTGCGCGACGCGATCATCGCCACCGAGGACCGCCGCTTTTATCATCATTTCGGCGTCAGCCCGCGCGGCATCGCTTCGGCGATCGCGATCAACCTGCGCGAGGGCCGCGGCCCGCTCGAGGGCAACGGCGGCTCGACGATCACCCAGCAGGTCGCGAAACTGCTCTGCCTCGGCGTCGCCTACGACCCCGCGCAATGGAAGACCGAGGCCGCCTATGAGGACGATTGCCGCTCGGGCGGGGTGAAGCGCAAGATCAAGGAGATCCCCTACGCGCTGGCGATGGAGGTCAAATACACCAAGGACGAGATCCTCACCATCTACCTCAACCGCGCCTATCTCGGCGCCGGCGCGCGCGGCTTCGAGGCCGCGGCGCAGCGCTATTTCGGCGTGTCGGCGGCGAATGTGAACCCGCAACAGGCGGCGATGCTCGCGGGCCTTCTGAAGGCGCCCTCGCGCTATGCGCCCACCACCAACCTGCAACGTTCGCAGGAGCGCGCGGGCATGGTGCTTGCGCTGATGCATGAGCAGGGCTTTTTGACCGACCGCGAATGGCTGACCGCGCGCGAGGCGCCCGCCACGCTCTCCGAGGCCGCGCAGGCCCGGGCGGGCGGCTATTTCGCCGATTGGGTGATGGATACCACCCCCGATTTCCTCTCCAAACAGACCACCGAGGACGTGATCATCCACACCACCCTCGATCCGCGCATCCAGACCGCCGCCGAAGAGGCGCTCAAGGCGATCTTCGAGACCAAGGTGAAAGAGGGCTCGGAGGCGGAGGCCGCGGTCGTGGTGATGTCGGCCGATGGCGCGGTGCGCGCGATGATCGGCGGGCGCAAGACCAAGGTCTCGGGCGCCTTCAACCGCGCGACCCAGGCCAAGCGCCAGACCGGCTCGACCTTCAAACCCTTCGTCTACGCCGCCGCGCTCGACATGGGCTGGACGCCCGACACGATCGTCGAGGACGCGCCGCTGACGATCAATGTGAAGGGCTCGGGGCCCTGGTCGCCGAAGAACTACACCAAGGAATTCCTCGGGCCGATCCCGCTGTGGAAGGCGCTCGCGGAATCGGTGAACACGGCAACGGTGCGGGTCAGCCAGGCGGTCGGGCTCGATGCGGTGCGCCAGGTCGCCTCGGATTTCGGCTTCGCCTCTGACCTGGCCGCGGGGCCGGCGGTGGCGCTCGGGGTCTCGGAATCGACGCTGATCGAGATGACCGGCGCCTTCGCGGGGATCCTGAACGGCGGCTCCTCGGTGAAACCCTACGGGCTGACCGAACTGCGGCTGAAGGGCGACAACGAGCCGCTTTTCGGCGCGGGCGGCGGCATGGGCGACCGGGTGATCTCGGAGAAAGCCGCGCGCGAGCTGATGTGGATGATGAATCAAGGGGTTGAGCTCGGCACCGGGCGGCGGGCGCGGCTCGACGGGCATCAAGTCGCGGGCAAGACCGGCACCACCCAGGCCGCGCGCGACGCCTGGTTCATCGGCTTCACGGCGGATTATGTCGCGGGCGTCTGGATGGGCTATGACGACAACCGCCCGCTCTCTGGCGTGACGGGCGGCGGGCTGCCGGCCGAGATCTGGCATGAGGTGATGACCCGCGTCGAGGAGGGTGTGCCGGGCACGCCGCTGCCGATGGCCGACCCCTCCGAATGGCGCAGCGCCCCCGCCCCGGTCTTTGCCGGCGAGACGCAGAGCTCGGGCGGCCAGCCGCGCCCGCAGGGCCAGGCCCCGCGCGACGACACGATCGTGGGCGAGATCCTGCGCGCGCTGATGGGCGGCAACTGAGGCCTTCCTTCAGCCCGCCGTCTTCAGATCCGCGATCAGCGCGTCGAGGCTGCCGCGGCGCCGGTCGAGCATCGCGCCGATCTCGGTGCGCTCGGAGGCGAGCATGTTCACGCCCTCGATGATCAGGTTGAAGAACTTGTCCTTGCCGGATTTGTCCGAGACCTGCCAGAGCACCTCGAAGGGCGCCTGCCCGCTCATATAGGCGATGGATTTCACCTCATAGAAGCTGCTCACCGCCCGCGCGCCCTGCACCTCGAAGCGCGTGCCGATGAACTCGCGGAAGCGCTTGCCGTATTTGCGCGCGAGATAGCCGCGGAAGGCGGTGGTGAAGGCCGCCATCTGCGCCGAACTCGCCGCGCGCGCCGCAACGCCGAGCGCCGAGCGCGCGATCACCGGCACATCGGCGTAGGTCGCGAAGATCCGCTCGAAATCGGCGTAGAGCGCGGCGCCGGTCTTGCCCGAGGCGATGGCGCGGTTCACATCGGCCACCGTGCGCTCGATCAGCGCGCGCGCCGCGGCATCGGTGAGCGCGAAAGCCGCCGCCGGGAAGAGCGCCGCCACCACCGCCCCCGCGCCAAGGCCCAGCGCCGCGCGGCGGCCGAAATCACTCGTGATAGGGGTCCTCATAGGGGTCATAGCTGTCCTCCGCTGCTGTCTGCCCGAGCTCATGGCGACGGCTTTGCAGATAATAGAGCCGCGTCTGGGCATAGCTGTCGGCGCTCTCGTAAAGCACCGAATCGATCGTATCGCCATAGCGCTGCCGGTCGCCGATCCGCCCGGCCATCTTGACGCCCGCCGCCACCTGCGCCTCGGTGCCGCGCAGCGCGAAATTGAGCGGGTCGATCACCAGATCGACCACGCGCCCCAGCGCGTCGCGCTCGGTCGAGGGGCCGAGCACCGGCAGCTCGACATAGGCCCCCTCGCCCCAGCCCCAGCGCGCCAGCGTCGCGCCGAAATCGGTCGAGGCCTCCTGCACGCCCATCGCCCGCGCCGGGTCGAAGACCCCCGCCAGCCCGATCGTCGAATTGATCACGAAGCGCAGGCTGTTGCGCACCGCATGCTCGCCCTCCGCCTGCAGGAGCGAATTCACCACCGCCGCCGGCAGCCCGAGGTTATTTGCCGCATTCGAGGCCGCGCGCCCGACCGGCCCGGGCAGGCTCGCGCGGCGCAGAGCCAGCGAGTCGATCTTGGTATTGAGCGCATGCACGCGGCGGTTTTGCGCCTCGTAAGGATCCCAGATCTCGCCCGGCGCGGGCGGTTTGCCCCCACATCCGGCCAAGACAGCCGCGATCACCGCAAAGGTCACGGCGCGCAACGGCATCTTCCGGCTTTGGGTCTTCCGCTCGATCATGGCAATTTCGGGTGACACCCCCTCCGGTTTCGGCCAAAAGGCTCCCCATCAATTTAGGCAGCCCACCGGCGTGCGGCAAGGTCCGCCCTTGCGACACTCTTGTCCGGGCCTTAACCCTTTTCAGGCGAGAGTCGCGCAGATCCGAGGAGCGCCCATGAAACCCACCTCCCCTGCCGCCGGTCTGGCCGAACTGCGCGCCGCGCGGGGTCAGAGCCGCCATCTGTTCTGGTCGGTCGCGCTGTTCTCGGCCTTCGTGAACCTGTTGATGCTGACCGGGCCGCTCTTCATGTTGCAGGTCTACGACCGGGTGCTGGGCTCGCGCGCGGTGGAGACGCTGACGGCGCTTTTCGTGCTGGTGGTGTTCCTGTTCCTGATGATGGGGCTGCTCGATTATGCCCGCGCGCGGGTCATGGCGCGGGTCGGCGCGCGGTTTCAGGCCGCCCTCGAGGCGCGGGTCTTCGACGCGGTCCTGCGCCGCAACGCGATGGCGCCCAACGACCCGGTGGCGCAAGCCGGCCTGCGCGATCTCGATGCGATCAACCGGCTGCTCTCGGCGCCGGTGTTTCTGGCGCTCTTCGATCTGCCCTGGTCGCCGATCTTCTTCGCGGCGATCTTCCTCTTCCACCCGCTGCTCGGTTTTCTCTCGCTCGCGGGCGGGGTGGTCCTGATCGCGGTGACGCTGCTCAACCAGCGCCTGACCGCCCGCCCGCTGCACGCCGCCACCGGCATGCAGATGCAGGCCGAGCGGATGTCGGACCAGCTGCGCGACGAGGCCGAGCTGATCGAGGCGCTCGGCATGCGCGGCGCGAGTTTCCGGCGCTGGCAGAACGCGCGGCTGAGCGCGATGGAGGCGGGGCTGAAGGCGGCCGATCTCGGCGGCTCCTTCTCGATCTTCGCGCGCACCTTCCGGCTCTTCCTGCAATCGGCGATGCTCGCGCTCGGCGCCTGGATCGTGCTGCGCGGCGAGATGACGGCGGGGGCGATGATCGCGGGCTCGATCCTGATGGGCCGGGCGCTCGCGCCCGTCGAACAGGCGGTGGGGCAATGGATGGTGGTCGCGCGCGCCCATGAGGGCTGGCACCGGCTGGGCGAGCTGCTCGGCTCGATCCCGGTGGAGCCCGCGCGCACCGCCCTGCCGCGCCCGGCCGCGCGGCTCGAGGTGAGCCAGCTCACCGTGGTGCCGCCCGGCGCCTCGGCGGCAACGCTCCGGATGGTCAATTTCACCGTCGAGCCCGGTCAGGCGATGGGCATCATCGGCCCCTCGGGCGCGGGCAAATCGACGCTCGCGCGCGCGCTCTGCGGGGTCTGGAAACCCTCGGGCGGCGCGATCCGGCTCGATGGCGCCACGCTCTCGCAATATGACCCCGATGTGCTCGGCCAGCTGATCGGCTACCTGCCGCAGCGCGTCACCCTTTTCGACGGCACGATCGCCGAGAATATCGCGCGCCTCTCCCCCCGCCCCGATGCCGCCAAGGTCGTCGAGGCCGCCAAACGCGCCGCCGCGCATCAGCTGATCCTCGACCTGCCGCAGGGCTATGACACCCGCGTGAGCCAGGCCGGCGGGCGCCTCTCGGGCGGACAGATCCAGCGCATCGGGCTCGCCCGCGCGCTTTACGGCGACCCGGTGCTGCTCGTGCTCGACGAGCCCAACGCCAACCTCGACAATGAAGGCACGCTCGCGCTCAACACCGCGGTGCGCGCGCTCAAGGCGGCGGGCGGCGCGGTCCTGATCATGGCGCACCGCCCCAATGCGATCGCGGAATGCGACACGCTTCTCGTGCTCGAGGGCGGCATGCGCCGCGCCTTCGGCCCGCGCGACGAGGTGCTCAAGGCGATGGTGCAAAACGCCGCCGAACTGACCCGCACGACCAACCCGGGAGGCGCCGCATGAGCCGCGAAGCCGATGACAAGAGCCCGCGCGCGCTGGTGAGCAAGACCTTCCGGCGCGGCACCGCGCTCGACAAGGCCAAGCCCGCGGCGCTGGCGCAGATCACCCCCGCGAAAGCCGCCCCCGCCGACGACCCGGCCACACCGAGCGCCCGCCCGGCGCTGCTGATCGGGTTTCTGGCGCTCCTTGCGCTCGTCGGCGGCTTCGGCCTTTGGGCGACGCTGAGCACGATCGCGGGCGCGGTCGTCGCCTCCGGCCAGGTCGAAGTCGACCAGTCGCGCCAGATCGTGCAGCACCCCGACGGCGGCGTGGTCGCCGAAATCCTCGTCCATGACGGCGATACGGTCGCGGCCGGCGACACGCTGATCCGCCTCGACGGCGATCTGCTGCGCTCCGAACTCGCGATCGTCGAGGGGCAGTTCTTCGAGCTGCAAGCCCGCCGCGGCCGGCTCGAAGCCGAGCGCGCCGATCAACCCACCATCGCCTTTTCGCCCGAACTCCTCGCCGCCGCCGCCCGCGACCCCGATGTCGCCGAGCTGACCGACGGCCAGATGCGGCTCTTCGATGCCCGCCGCGCCACGCTCGCAAAATCGCTCGAACAGCTCGACAAACGCCTCGAACAGACCCGCAGCCAGATCTCCGGCATCGAGGCCCAGCTCGCCGCGCTCTCGCGCCAACGCGATCTGATCGGCCAGGAGCTCACCGACCAACGCGGGCTGCTCGACCGCGGCCTCGCCCAGGCCTCGCGCGTGCTCGCGCTCGAACGCGAGGCGGCCTCGCTCGACGGTCAGGTCGGCGAGCTCACCGCCCAGCGCGCCCAGGCCGAGGGCCGGCTGACCGAGATCCAGCTCGAACAGCTCCGCCTCGGCTCGCAACGCCGCGAGGATGCGGAAACCGAGCTGCGCAACATCGGCTACCGCGAGCTCGAACTCGCCGAGCGCCGCCGCGCGCTGACCGGCCAGATCGAGCGGCTCGACATCCGCGCGCCGGTCTCGGGCGTGGTCTATGCGATGGCGGTGACCACGCCGCGCTCGGTGATCCGCCCGGCCGACCCGGTGCTCTACCTGATCCCGCAAGACCGCCCGCTGGTGATCTCGGCCCGCGTCTCGCCGCTCCATATCGACGAGATCGGCATCGGCCAGCCGGTGACGCTGCGCTTCTCCGCCTTCTCGGGCCGCACGACGCCGCAACTCTTTGGCCAGGTTACGAAAATCTCGGCGGACGCGTTCACCGACGAAGCCACGCGGATGAGCTATTACCGCGCCGAGGTGGAGCTCAACCCCGGCGAGATGGACAAGATCGCGGGGCTGAAACTGCTGCCCGGCATGCCCGCCGAGGTCTATATCCGCACCGGGGAGCGCTCGCCGATGGCTTACCTGATCAAGCCCTTCGCAGATTACTTCAACCGCGCCTTCCGCGAGAATTAAAGCCCGCGGAGCAGCGCCGCGGTGGGCCAGGCATCGGCCGGCAGGCCGAGCCGCGCCTGCTCGCGCTGCACCGCAACCCGCGTGCGCGCGCCCAGGATCCCGTCGATCGGCCCGACATCATGGCCGCGCGCGGCGAGCTTTTGCTGCAAGGCCTTCATCTGCTCGGCGCCCAACCCCGGCTCCGGCGCGCGCGGATCGAACTTCGGCGCGCCCTCGAGGCGGGTCGCGAAATAGGCCGCGGTGGTGACGTAAACGAAGCTCTGGTTCCAGTTGAAGAGCACCCGGAAATTCGGGAAGACCATGAAGGCCGGCCCCTTGCGCCCCATCGGCAACAGGATCGAGCCCTTGCCCGGCGCGAGCGCCCCGCTGCGCGCCCGCACCCCCATCCGCGCCCAATCGGCGGTGGAAAGCTCGTGATCAAGCCCGGTTTTCGACCAATCAAGCCCCTCCGGCACCACGATCTCCTGCATCCAGGGCTCGCCCGCGCGCCAGCCCATCCCCGCGATCATCTTCGCCCCCGACATCAGCGCATCGGGCGCCGAGCCCTTCAGGTTCACATGCCCGTCGCCGTCGCCATCGACCCCGTTGCGCAAGATATCCTCGGGCAGCATCTGGACCTGACCGATCTCGCCCGCCCAGGCGCCAAGGTTGCGCGCCGGGTCGAAATCGCCGCGCCGGTAAAGCTCGGCCGCGGCCAGAACCTGCGGGCGGAAAAGCTCGGGGCGGCGGCAATCATGGGCGAGCGTGACCAGCGCATCACGCGTGTTGAAATCGCCCTGCACCGCGCCGAAATCGGTCTCGAGCCCCCAGAACGCCAGCAAAACCCCGCGCGAAACGCCATAGTCCCGCTCCGCCCGGGCGAAGACATCGGCGTATTTCTGCGCCATGCGCGCGCCGTTGGTGAGCCGGTTCTGGCTGATCACCGAGCCGGAGAAAGCGATGAAATCCTTACGAAAAACGCCCTGCGCCCGATCGGCGCGCAAAACCTTCTGATCGAGGCGCGCGCCGCGCAGGAAGCCATCGGCCTGCGCCGCCGAGAGCCCGCGGCCCTGCATTTCGGCCTTCAGCCCGCCCAGAAAGGCGCCGAAATCGCCGCCGCATTGCGCGAAAGCGCCCCCCGGCACGCTGAGAGCCACAGTGAAAGCCAAAGCCAGACGACGCATGGAAACCTCCTGAACCAACTGACGCAACGCTACCCGCGCCGCCCCGTTCAGGCAACCGCGTTGCAGCGCGGGCACGGGCGCGCGAATTCGGCGCGCGCAAGGGTTTGGTTAACTTGATTTTTACAATGCAGGACACAGGATTACAGGAGGGAGACGGCTCTGGGAGGAGAACATGGAATTCCTGCCGAAAGATCTGGTCGCGGCGATGCGCGCGGCCCAAACGCGCGAAACGGGGCGCCGGTCGCGGCTGCGCGTCGTGGCGGGCGATGCGGTCTGGCCGGTGCTGCGACGCTGGCGGGGAGGCTTTGCGCTCAATGCGGCGGAGGTGTCGCATCTGCGCGGGCTCGTCGAGCTGTATGAGGGCGGGCGCCATATCGCGACGGCGCTGATCGTCGCCTCGGAGATCGAAGGCGGCGAGCTGATCTGTTCGGTCAAGCGCGAAACCCTGGTGACCGACCGCGCGGCGCTCGATTTTGTCCGCGCGGCCAATGCGCCCGTGGGCTACCTGCCCCCGGCGTGATTACTGCAAATCGGCGAAGGCGCGGGCGAGCCGCGCCACGGCCTCCTCGACCCGCGCGCGCGGCGTCGCGAGGTTGAAACGCAGGAAATTCTCGCCGCCGAGGCCGAAGCTCGCCCCATGGTTCGCGGCGATCTTCGCCTCACCCTCGACCCGGGCGATGAACTCCACAGGGGTCATCCCGGTGCCGGAAAAGTCGACCCAGGCGAGGTAGGTCGCCTCGAGCGGCATCGACGCGAGCCCCGGGATCGCATTCACCCCGGCGTCGAAAATCTTTCGATTTTCATCGAGATAGGCGTTGAGCGCATCAAGCCAGGCCGCGCCCTCCGGGCTATAGGCCGCCGTCGCCATCGCCAGACCGAAGCTGTTCGGCGAAATGCCGAGCGCATTCATCTTCGCGGCAAATTTCGCGCGCAGATCGGGGTCGGCGATGATCACATTGCCCGAATGGGCGCCGGCGATGTTGAAGGTCTTGGTCGTGGCCGTCATCATCACGACCGGCGTTTCGGGCAGCGCGACCGCGGCCGGGATATGGCTCTGCCCCGGCATCACCAGATCATGGTGGATCTCGTCAGAGACCAGAACGAGCCCGTGGCGCGCGGCAAATTCCGCCGTCGCGCGCAGCTCGGCCTCGGTCCAGACGCGCCCACCCGGGTTATGCGGCGAACACAGGATCAGCATCTTCGCCGAGCCGTCCATTCGCGCGTCCCAGGCGTCGAAATCCATCTCATACCGGCCATCGACCAGCGCGAGCGGACATTCCACGACCTTGCGCCCGGCCGCGCGAATCACCCGGGCGAACGCGTGGTAAACCGGCGTCATCAGCACCACCCCATCGCCCGGCGCGGTGAAGGCGTCGACACAGATCGCCGTGCCGTTCACCAGCCCATGGGTGGTGAAAATCCACTCGGGCGCGACCTGCCAGCCGTGGCGCTCGGCCATCCACCATTGAATCGCCGCGTGATAGGCCGCGTTATCGCCCCAATATCCGAAAACCCCCTGCGCGAGCAGCGTCTCGATCGCCGCCGAAACGCAGGCCGGCGGGCGGAAATCCATATCCGCGACCCACATCGCGATGCCCTCGCGCGGGTCGACCCCGAAGAGCCCCTGCATCTCATCCCATTTCGCCGAATGGGTCCCGACGCGATCAATGATCTCATCGAAGTTCGGAGCGTGAGTCATTCCGGCAATCTCCTTGCGCGACACAATTCCATTCGAGATGGATATTTCAGATCATGGTTCCGGTAAATAGATCAAATGCGGGACAACCTCCCGTTTTGAATAGCTCAACTGGAACAACGTGCCTATCTTTGCCGAGCATTGCGCCGCCGGGCGCCTTCGCCTAAATCTCGACCATGACCATTCGCCCCATTCTGATCCATCCCGACCCGAGGCTCAAGAAGCTCTGCGACCCCGTTGCCCAAGTGGATGACGAGATCCGCAAGCTCGCCGATGACATGCTGGCCACGATGTATGACGCGCCCGGGGTCGGCCTCGCCGCGCCTCAGGTCGGCGTGCTCAAGCGCGTTTTCGTGATGGATTGCGTCAAGGACAAGACCACCGCGCCCGAGCCGATGGTGCTGATCAACCCGGAGGTCACCTGGACCTCGGAGGAGAGCAACGTCTACGAGGAGGGGTGCCTCTCGATCCCCGACCAATATGCCGAGGTGACGCGGCCGAAAGAGGTGCGGATGCGCTGGCTCGGGCTCGACGGGCAGCTCCATGAGGAGCAGTTCGACGGGCTCTGGGCGACCTGCGCCCAGCACGAAAACGACCACCTCAACGGCAAGTTGTTCATCGACTACCTCGGGCCGCTGAAGCGCCAGATGATCACCCGCAAGATGGAAAAGCTCAAACGCGAGCGCGCGCGGGTGACCAAGGACGGCTTCATCGGATGACGCTGCGCAGCTATATTCCCTTTGAGGACAAGCGGTTGCACACCCCCGCCGACCCGGCCGAGGCGGTGACCGAGACGGTTCGGATGATCTGGGACGACATGATCGAGACGATGGATGCGATGCCGGGTGTCGGCCTCGCCGCGCCGCAGATCGGGATCATGATGCGCCTCGCGGTCGTCGATGCCTCGGAAAAGCGGGGGCAGGCGGTGCGGATGGCGAACCCCGAGATCCTGCATGCCTCCGGGCAGATGCGCAAACATGATGAGGCGAGCCCGAACCTGCCGGGGGTCTGGGCGACGATCGAGCGGCCGCGGGCGGTGACGGTGCGGTTTCTGAACGCGGATAATGTCTGGGAGGAGCGCGATTTCGTCGGGCTCTGGGCGACGTCGGTGCAGCACCAGATCGATCACCTCAACGGCAAGACCTATCTCGACCATCTTTCGCCGCTGCGCCGCAAGATGTTGATTCAAAAGTCGAAAAAGCTGCACAAGAGGTGAGGATGCGGGTCGTGTTCATGGGCACGCCGGACTTTTCGGTTCCGGTTCTCGAGACGCTTCATGCCGAGCACGAGATTGTCGCAGTCTATTCGCAGCCCCCCCGCCCCGCCGGGCGCGGCAAGAAGGAGCGCCCCTCGCCGGTGCATGCGCGCGCGCTGGAGCTCGGGCTCGCGGTCCGGACGCCGGTGAATTTCAAGCAGACCGAGACGCGCGAGGCTTTTGCCGCGCTGGGGGCCGATGTTGCGGTGGTGGTCGCCTATGGGCTGATCCTGCCGCAGGCGATTCTCGACGCCCCGCGGAAGGGGTGCCTGAACATTCATGCCTCGCTCCTGCCGCGCTGGCGGGGAGCGGCGCCGATCCATCGGGCGATCATGAGCGGCGATGCGGCGACAGGCGTGTGCATCATGCAGATGGAGGCCGGCCTCGACACCGGGCCCGTCTTGCTGCGCGAGGAGACGACGATCGGGGCGAGCGAAACCACGGGGGAGCTGCATGACCGGCTCTCGGCGATGGGGGCTCGGCTGATCGTGCAGGCCCTGGCGCGGATCGACGCGTTGACGCCGGAGGCTCAGCCCAGCGAGGGCGTCACCTATGCGCAAAAGATCGACAAAGCGGAGGCGCACGTCGATTGGACCGAGGCGGCGGAAGAGGTTTGTCGCAAAATCAATGGCCTGTCCCCATTCCCGGGCGCCTGGACCGAGATCGACGGCGAGCGGATCAAGCTCTTGCGGGCCGAAGTTCTGGACAGCGAAGGCGCTGCGGGAACGACGGCGGAGGCCTTCGTCGTCTATTGCGGGACGGGCGCGGTGCGCGTGCTCGAAGCCCAGCGCGAAGGCAAGCGCCCGATGCCAACGACAGAGCTCTTGAAAGGGCTCACCCTCCCCGCGTCTCTGATTTGAGAAAGGGGGCCTGAGCCTCTCAGGCGCCGCGGCCCATCCGGTCAGAGCAGAACCGAGAGAATGTTGGTCGAGGATCGGCCCGAATTCAGCAGCTGGAGCGCGATCGAGTTGGACGCGCTCGAATTCGAAACACTGACCTCGCTGCGCAGCAGGTAGGTCTTGAGAAGTTTGTCCATGGACGCGCTCTCGGTGAAGATCGCAGGATCTGTCGACCCGAACATCGCGTCTGTCTTTTGACGATAAATCTCGACTTGCTGATCAACGTCGAGCGCAGAGACGCTCTGCGGCAGGCCGAGGCCAACCCGGAAGACCTCGCTCATCGTGGGCGAGCCGATCACGGTATACCACTTGGTGGTCTCGCTGTTGGTCTTGGCGGCAAGCTCGGGGATCTCGCGTTGCGCCGTCATCACCATCCGCATCGTCGTATCGACATCGCCCACCGCGATCTCGAACTGACGGGTCTCGTAATTGGCGAGGATCTCGTCCGGAAAATCGCTCAGGACAGTGCGCGGCGTGTTGAAATCCCCAAAGCCGAATGCCTTGGAGAGCGCGAGATAGCGCTTGTCGGAGAGCTTGTTGGCCAATGCATCGCTGTCGAGAGTGCCCTCTTCAAGCACCTTCTGCACGAAATACTTGTTGTTGATATCGTCATCCAACCCGAAAGCGCCGAGGGCCACGGTGAGCAGCCTTCGGTCGCTGACGAGCTCTTTGGCGGTTTTGACCTCGCCGATCTTTTCTCTGAAATACTCTTCGTTCCTCTGGATTTCGGCAGAGGCGACAAAGGTCGCCTGCTGCTTCTCCATGGTCCGGCTCAGAAACTTCCAGCCGGCATAGCCCCCGAGCGGAACGACCGGCGTGTAGGTCATGACGGCCGCGCGGCGAGGAGCCGCTCCTCCCTGGGCAGGAGGCTGCGAAGCGCCTTGAGCGCCTGATAATGCTGGCCATCGAGGACCGCGGTCGTTGCCACGGTAAGCTGGGTCCGACTGTCGTAATCGGTCAGAACCTGGCTCAGCTGCTCGATTCCCCGCAGCAGCTGCATCTTGGCCTCATCGGCATCCGCATCGCCGGACAGCACCAGTTGCGCGATGTAGCAGACGCGTCGAACCGGGGTATTCACCTCTTCCGGATGGATCGCATCGCGCAGGCGCAGGATATGCGCATTGGGCGTCATGATGGCCAGGCGAGATCGCCTGTCGCCGTTTTCGATCACCGCGCCATTGATCAGGACGCGCTCCTTGGGGGCGAGTTTCAGGACAAGGCCGGTCATGCTTGGCCGCCTTCCTGACGCAGGCCGCGCATGATCGACGTATTGATATCGATCAGCACGTCAAGCTCGGCTTCTCCGGAGAGAACCTTGCGGCTATGCTGCTGCGTGAATTCGTTGAGATAGAAGAGGCGGGCGCGCAGCTGGGGGGGGAGGCCATTGTCCGGGGAGGCGACATCCACCGCGAGGGTCGTCCAGAGGCGGCGATTTTCGTAAAGGGCTCGGGCGAGAGCGCCAAAATCCACTTTTCCCCGTTCCTTCGCCTGCTTCAGGCGATGCGTGATCCGCGCAAAGAGCTCGTATTCGATGCCGCGCGGGGTGCGGGTGGCTTGAGCCGGGTTGCCATAGGCCGTTTTGGCCAGAGTCGTAGCGTTCACGGGAAATCCTTCCTGTGGCTGAATGCTTCAGTTCGCGGCTTTGCCGCGGGGGAGGGAGGCGCCCTTTGAGGCGCCTCCGGTCGTTATCAGCGGAACAGCGACAGGATGTTCTGCGGTTGCTGGTTGGCGATCGAAAGCGCCTGAATGCCCAGCTGCTGCTGCGTTTGCAGGGCCTGGAGACGCGCCGAGGCTTCCTCCATATCCGCATCGACCATCGAGCCAATCCCGGCCTTCATCGAGTCCGACAGGTTGGTGATGAAGGACGACTGGGTCTCGATCCGGCCCGCCACCGAACCGAAGGAGGCGGCGGCTTCCGTCGCGGTCTGGATCATGGTCTCGATATTGTCGAGAGCCGCTTCCGCGCCGGCATCGGTGGTCACATCGATGTTGTCGAGACCGAACAGGCCGCCCGAAGCCGTGCCGCCCGTGGTGACGTTCAGACCAAGGGTCCGACCGCCGGTTGCATCATCGATCGCAAGCGACCAGACACCGCTGTCCGAATCGTACTGCACTTGGGTCGTCACGCCCTCGGGGGCGTTCGAGTCGATGGCGGTCTTGAGGCCTTTGGCCACATCTTCCATCGATTCGCCCTTGCCGGCGATGTAGTTGAACGACTGTCCGGCAACGGTGGCCTTGAAGGTCATGCCTTCATCGACCGCCGCGGTGGCGGAGAAGTCGATCGTTTCGGCGCGTTGCGCGATCGTGCCCGAGGTTGCCGTCAGGCCGGTTTCGCCGTTCAGTTCTTCGATGTTCATCGTGCCGCCGGAGGCCGGCTGCGCGATCGACAGCTCCATATCGCTGAACGCATTGGTGTTCGCGATCACCAGCTCGCCCGCGTTCGTGCCGGCAGAGGCCGTGACGCCTTCGATCCCGAGGGCGTTGATCTGGCCCATCAGGTTGTCGCGAATCGCGTCGTCGTCATCGCCGCCCGTCACATCCGCGGTGTAGGAGATCGTATTCCCGCCGAGGTTGATCGTGTAGACATTGCCATCCGCCGCGGTGCCCGCGAACTGGATTTGCGCCTTGGAGCCGGTCGCCGCGGAGGTCGCGGTAACCGTGGCGCCGGCCGCGTCGGTGATCGTGCCAAGATCAGCCGTGGTCATGCCCGAGAGCGCGGTCGTGCCCGCAACACCGGCCGAGGTCGTCAGATCCTGACGCGCGACGGTGATGTGCGAGGCGCTGACGTTGCCGTTCGACTGACGGTCAAGCGACGACAGGATGGTGATGTCATCGGTGCCTTCGACGAGATTGAGGCCGTTGAACTGCGCGGCGCCGACGACCGACTTGATCTGATCGCGCAGAGCGACGATGTCGTTCTGGATCTTTTCGCGGTCGACGTTCGATTCCTGCGCGGCAACGATCTTGCCCTTCATATCGGTCAGCAGGCCGGTGATCGTTTCGGAGGCGTTCTGGGCGACGGCAACCGTCGAATCGCCCAGGGCGAGGCTGTCGGAAATCCCTTCAAAGCCCTTCACGTCCGATTCCATCACTTTCGAGATGGCCCAGACGGCCGCGTTGTCTTTCGCGGTGGCGACCGATTTACCGGTCGAGATTTCAGATTGCGTGGTCGAGAGGTTCGAGTTGATGCCTTTGAGCGTCTGCAGCGCAACCATTGCGCCGGTGTTGGTAAGAATGCTCGACATGTCAGGTCCTTCACAGAAACGGCGCTTTGCGCCGGGTTTCACATACCGCCCTTGGAGCGGCGCTCGTGGTTTTCTGACCGATGCGGACCCGGGCCTTGCCCTTCCGCGCCATCCATCAAGATGCCTGCTGAGATGACCACAGAAGAGCTAACAGAAAGCTAAGGCCGGCTCTGAGGCCGGCCCTGTATCGTTCGAAATTTAGAAGATTGGTTTACGCGCGGCGTTCGAGCGAGCCAGTGCCATCCGGTCGGATCGTCCGGGCCCGCCCCTGAGGGTCATAGCTGTTGAGCGCCTTCGAGGCGTCGCGGATCATCTGCAAGCGGCGCTGTGCGGCCCGCACGCCTTTGAGCGCGGCATTCAGGATCCGCTGATTCTCTTCGGCCATGGCGCGAATCCGCTCCAGCCCGGTCACCGGCGCCCCGACCAGGTCGCGCAGCAGCGACTCCTTGCGCTCGGCCAGCGCGTTGAGCGCCCCGAAATCGCCGGAGCGGATCATCTCGCGTTCCAGCCGCAGCATGTCGACCAGATCATCCAGCAAGGTCTCAGCCATGAGTCGCTCCTTTCTGAAGCGCATTGAAAATCGTTTCGGCAAGCCCGATTCCGCCCGCGCGCGCCATCTGCTTGGCCTGCTCCTGCACGAGGAACGAGGAAAACTGCTCCTCCCCAACGCCCCCACCGAACATGTCCGAACTCTTGCCAAGCCCCGCGCAGGTCAGCATTTCCGCCAGAAAACTCGCCTCGAGATCCATCGCGGCCGCGCGCATCTGCGCCTCATCCCCGGGCGGGCCCGTGCGCGGCGTCGCGGGGGGCTGGGTCGGCCGGACCTCGATCATGGACGTTCTCCATTTCACCTCATTTTCCGCGATATTGGCATGAGGTGGTAAAGAAGCAGTAACTTCCTTCTGCCAAGCTGGTCAGGTCACAGGCAGAAGTCGTGAGGACCATGAACCTCCAGGGTTTACTAGATTTTGCGTCGGCAAAGGCGCCGCGAGCCACCCCGACCGGGGGGGGCGAGTCGGCGGTTCCGGTCGAGGACGGCGGGTTTGAGTTCGTCTGGTCGGGGGAGAAACAGCCCGCGCCAACGCCGGCCCAATCGCCGGCGACCGATCCGGCCGCGCTGCGCGAGGCCGCTGGGCTGCAGATTTTGATGATCCTCACTCAGGCGACCGAGTCGCCGCCGGAAACGGCCCTCGCGCCGGATGCCGAGCTCCTGAGCGAGGGGCCGCCCATGGACGCCGCGCCTGCGGCCGAGGCTCCGCCCTCCGTCGATCCTCCAGCGCCGGATCCCGGTCAGCTGGGGGTGGTCGCTGCTCCGCAACTCGTGGTCGAAACGCGCGCGCGCCCGGCGACGGGCGAAACAGATGAAGTGCAGCCGACGCCCGCCGCATCGAAAGCGCCCGCGCGCGAAAAGACGTCTCCTGCGCCGCAGGGGCCGACAGCAGACGCCCCGGTGGCCAGCGCGCCGGTGCCGCAGCAGACCCCTCTCGCCGCGGCTCCGGCGCAGTCTCCCATGGCGCGCCCAACGACCGCCTCCCCCGCCGCACCGAGCGAGGCCGGCAGCCCAAGTCGATCGGCCTCGGCCGCGTCTGCACCCAGCGCAGAGGCCCCGCAAGGTCTCGCCGCGCCGCCTGCGCCGCCCCCGGCGGCGGCCAAACCTCCGCAACCGAAGCTCGAGTCCGCGGCTCAGCCGCTCGAGCTTGGCACGCCACGCGAGGCTCCGCCAACGCCTCACCCGGCGCAACAGGCCGAGACCGCACCGGAGGGGCCAACCGCCTCCGAGGCCCCGCGGCCCGCCAAAGCCGCGCCGGCAAGCGTGACGCCACAACCGCTCGCCGCTCCGCCGAGCCCCCCGCCCCCCGCCGCTGCCGGCGAAGCCCCCGTGGCGCCGCAACTCGGCGATGGCTCGCCCGTGCAGATACGCGTCCTGCCCACCGCGACGCCGACCGTCGCCCCCGTGGCGCAAAGCGCCCCCCGTGCCGCACCGGGCGAGCTCTCTCCCCGCTTCGCCCCTGCTCCGCTGAGCGGTTGGCCCGAGGTCGCGACCCGTGAGGCGGACGCGACAATTCCGTCTGAGCAGCCGCCCGAGCCAACCCCGGCGCGCCCCGAGCCAGGCGCCTTGCGCACCGAACCACCCGCCCCACCGCCGCTGACCGCGGTCCAGGGCCGCACAGCGGAGAGCACGACGCCCCCGGCGGATGATCCCACGCGCGCCGAAGACCCCGCCACCGCGCCCGAGGCGCCGCAACCGGCCGAGGCCGCAGAACCCACCGCCGCGACCATCCCCATGGCGCGCCCCGAGCCCGAAACGCCCGAGCAAACCGCGCGCGCGGCGCAAGGCGACACGCCGCCCCCGGTCGACAAACATCGGCCGAGCGAGCCGGAGGACGATGAGCGACAGCCGACGCGCGAACCGGTCGCCGCAACCTCACCCGAGGCTCGGGCAGAGCCGTTGACGCGATCGCTGACGAGCGATGGCAAAGTTGTCACCGACGGGGGGCAAGACCCTGCGGTGCAACGTGTCGACCAGCCTCCCCCCGCAGATCAGGCCACGCGCGCAACCGCCCGACCGGAGATGATCGACCGCACGCCTGCGGCCCAGGCGAGCCATGTCAGCCATCAGATCGCCTCGGCCGTGCGCGGCCACCGTGAGGGCAATGTCGAGATTTCTCTTTCTCCAGAAGAACTTGGCAAGGTCCGCATGACCTTGCACCCGCATGACACCGGGATGCGCGTCGTCGTGCAGGCCGAGCGGATGGAGACGCTCGACCTGATGCGGCGCCACATCGAGAGCCTGGAACGCGATTTCCGCGAGATCGGCTACGCGGATGTCAGCTTCACCTTCAGCGACCATCCCCGCCAACAGGCCGATGCGTCCCCCTTCCCGCCAGAGCCTTCGAGCGAAGACTTCTCCCCCACCCCCGCGACCCCCGTCGCAGCCGAACCCCGCAGAGCCGCTCCGACCAGCTCCGGCGGCCTCGATCTGCGCATCTGATGGAGGCATAGATGACCACCGTGACGTCCGCAAATTCGGCAACCCCGGCCGCAAGCAACAGCGCCAGTTCGAGCTCGAACTCCGCGGCCGCCTCGGGCCTGAGCTCGGATTTCCAGACCTTCCTGACCATGCTGACCGCACAGATGCAGAACCAGGATCCGCTCAACCCGATCGACAGTTCGGATTACGCCGTCCAGCTCGCGACCTTTTCGGGCGTCGAGCAACAGGTGAAAACCAATGATCTGCTGGAATCTCTGGCGACGCAGCTCGGTGTGATGGGCATGTCCCAGCTCGCCGGATGGGTGGGCATGGAGGCCCGCGTTCCGGCGGCCGGCTATTATGACGGCGATCCGATCACCCTCGCGCCGAACCCGGTGCAGGGCGCCGATCAGACGGTTCTCGTCGCCTATGACGCCGCCGAGAACGAGGTCTGGCGCGGCACGGTCCCGGTCTCCACCGACCCTTACGACTGGACGGGCCTTGACAGCAGCGGCACCCCGCTGCCCACGGGGCTCTATGATTTCAAACTCGAAAGCTACAACAACGGCACCCTGCTTTCGAGCGATCAGGTCGAGGTCTATAGCCGGATCGTCGAGGCGCAGGGCACCGCGAGCGGCACGGTGCTCGTCTTGCAAGGCGGCGTCACCGTCGGCACAACCGACATCACCGCCCTGCGCGAACCCGCCTGACCCTCAGAGCGCAGTCCCGATCGCCACGCCAAGCCCGAGCAGGAGCGCGCCGAGGAGAACGAACATCCGCGCCGCGGGCCGGCTCGGCGCCGCCGCCTCGGGGGCGGGCGCGGTGCGCCGCTCGATCGCCTCGCGCAAGAGTTCAGGCAGCCGCGGCCCGAAATGGCCCAGCGTCTGAACCGTGCGCACCAGATCCCGCACCACCGACCGCGGCCCGAGATTTTCGCGGATGTATTTCTCCACGACCGGCCGCGCCGCCTCCCACATGTTGATCGCCGGGTTGAGCGAGCGCGCCACCCCCTCGACCACCACCATGGTCCGTTGCAGCAAGATCAGCTCGGTCCGCGTTTGCATCCCGAATTTCTCTGTCACCTCAAAGAGATAAGCCAAGAGCCGCGCCATCGAGATATGCGTCGCATCCATCCCGAAGATCGGCTCGCCCACCGCCCGCAGCGCCAGCGCAAATTCATTCACATCCCGATCCGCCGGCACATAACCCGCCTCGAAATGCACCTCCGCCACGCGATGATAATCGCGCCGGATGAAGCCCATCAGGATCTCCGCATAAACCCGGCGGGTATATTCGTCGATCTGCCCCATGATCCCGAAATCATAGGCGATGATATCGCCATTCGCCGCGACCTTGAGGTTGCCGTGGTGCATGTCGGCGTGGAAATAACCGTCGCGCAGCGCATGGCTGAGGAAGAGCT
>ERZ1645187.1310-NODE-1310-length-23002-cov-157.510219_pt1 | contig 23002 bp, 20 predicted proteins | sample MGYA00575352_ERZ1645187 | MGnify/ENA primary metagenome ERZ1645187 (study PRJEB40837, sample SAMN11349314) | freshwater sediment metagenome | isolation source: river sediment | host: Sediment | place: India: Wazaribad , New Delhi | collected 2017-02-21 ... | reverse complement strand
GGCCGGCGTCCCCGCCCGCCAGATCGGCTGGATGAGCCAGCACGGCGAACGCCTGAACCTGCCCCTGACCGGGCAGGCCAGCACCCGCTGTCCCCACACCGGCATAACCTATATCCTGCACGGCGAACAGGTCAGAACCGGAGACTAACTCCATGCAAGTCGAAGCCATCTATGACCACGGCAAGTTGGAATTCATCGCGCCTGTCCGCCTGAAAGCGGAAAGGCTCAAGGTTGTGGTCACCGTGCCGGACAATGAAATCGAGATCGACACGGCCTACAACATACCGCCAGCGGTGCTCGACCGCGCCAAGGCCCTGCTGGCGCGGATGGCAGACATCAAAAATGCGCCCCTGCCACCGGATGACGATCTGCCGGAATTGACGGCAAAACAACGAGAGCGAATCGAAGCCTTGAGTCTGCGCGACGAAATCAAAGGGCTGCGGTCATCATGAATTTGCTCATTGACGTCAACGTTGTCATCGACATCTGCACACAGCGAAAACCCCACGCCGAACCCAGCGCCATCGCCCTTGAGATCGCCAAGCTCAATCACGTGCGCCTATGGCTGTACGCTGGATCGACGCAAACGCTGGAGTACAACCTCTACCGCCACCTGCGGCAAGAGAACCTGGAGGCAGGCAGACCGCTGTCGAACGCGGCTGTCCTGGCAAACGCCAGACGCCTGCTGAGCGAATTCGTCACAGACAAACAGTGGCTCGCCGCCCTGGCCGCGGAGGGTCCGGTTTTCGACACCCAAGACCCTGAGGACGCGCAACTCATCCGCGCCATCGAGCGCTTTCCTCTTGGTCACATCAGGCTGCTGACCCGCGACGAACGCCTGCTGACCGAATACCCCGACCAAACCATCAGCCCCGATGCCTATTGCAAGCTCGGTCAACCCGATCAGAGGCTCGACTTCATCGACCTCAAGACCCAGCAAGACGCCATCCGCCCTGCGCTGGAGCAGCAGATCCACCGCGTCCTCCATCACGGCCAATACATCCTCGGCCCCGAGGTGCGGGAACTGGAAGCGCGCCTGGCCGCCTACACCGGCGCCCGGCACTGCATCACCGTCGCCAGCGGCACCGAGGCCCTGCTCATCAGCCTGATGGCCCTTGGCATCGGCCCCGGGGACGAAGTCATCACCACCCCCTTCACCTTCGTCGCCACCGCCGAGGTCATCGTCCTGGTCGGCGCCACCCCGGTGTTCGTCGACATCGAGCCCGAGACCTGCAACCTCGACGCCCGCCTCATCGAAGCCAAGCTCAGCCCCCGCACCAAGGCCATCCTGCCCGTCAGCCTCTACGGCCAGCCGGCGGACATGGACGCCATCAACGCCATCGCCGCCCGCCACGGCCTGCCGGTGATCGAAGACGCCGCCCAGAGCTTTGGCGCCACCTATAAAGGCCGCCAGAGCGGCAACCTCAGCACCCTGGGCTGCACCAGCTTCTTCCCCAGCAAACCCCTGGGCTGCTACGGCGACGGCGGCGCCATCTTCACCAGCGACGACGCCCTGGCCCAAGCCTGCCGCGAAATCCGCGTCCACGGCCAAAGCCAACGCTACGTCCACACCCGCATCGGCGTCGGCGGCCGCATGGACACCCTGCAATGCGCCATCGTCCTCGCCAAACTGGACCGCTTCGACCAGGAGATCGCCCAGCGCCAAGCCGTCGCCCGCCGCTACCATGCGCTGTTGGCCCAACCGGAAGGACCTCGCGCCAAGACGCCAAGCCGCCAAGCAGACCCCCCTCCTCAAAACCCACTTTGCGCCTTTGCGCCTTTGCGCGAAACCTTCCAACTCCTCCCCTGGCCCCAAGCAGACCGAACCAGCGTCTTCGCCCAATATACCCTGCGCGTCCCGGACCGCGACGCCCTCCAGGCCCGGCTCCAGGCCGCTGGCATCCCCACCGCCGTCCACTACCCGGTGCCCCTCAACGAACAGCCAGCCTACGCTCACCTGTGCTGCCCGAACTGCACCCCGATGGCCCGGCAAATGGCCCGCGAGGTCATGAGCCTGCCCATGCACCCGAATCTGAGGGCCGCCGACCAGGACTGCATCGTCGCTGCCCTGACCGCCGACATCTAGATAGCCAGCACCCGTCAAGGACCGCTCCCGGAACGGACATCACATAACCTTCCGTGTACATCCGTGCCCATCCGTGGCTATTCCCTAGATGTTAACCCAAGCCAAATCCACCCTCCGCCGCCTGCTACCCAAGAACGCCTTCGCCCGAGGCGTCAGCGTCCTGGTGGGTGGAACGGCGGGTGGGCAGTTGCTCACCATCCTGGTGGCGCCCCTGCTGACCCGGCTCTATAGCCCAGAGGATTTCGGTCTCGTGGCGGTCTATGGCGGGTTACTCGGGCTCATCGGTGTCATTTCCAGCCTGCGCTATGAATTGGCCATCCCCCTCCCGGAGGACGACCTGGAAGCGGCACAGGTCGCCGTCTTGTGCTTATTGATCGTACTGGGCTTCACCCTGCTCACCGAAGTGCTGGTTCTGTTCTACGGGGCGCCCATCGCCACTCTGCTGGGCGTGCCCAGCCTGGCGGGGTATCTCTGGCTGCTGCCCGTCGGGGTCCTGCTCGGCGGGGCATACTCGGTGTTCAACTACTGGTCCATCCGGACTAAGCGCTTCTCAACGATCGCCAGCACCCGCCTTCGCCAGGCCCTGGTCAGCGTCGTCATCCAATTGGCCGCGTTCAAAGCCGGCGTCCTCGGTCTGCTGCTCGCCGCGGTGGCCGGCCAGAGCGTGGGCACCGGGACCCTGGGCCGGTACAGCCTGGCCAATCCGGCCTTCCAGGGGGTGACCTGGGGGGGGCTCTATGGGGCCGCCCGGCGTTATCGCCGCTTTCCGGTCTTCTCCACCTGGGAAGGCTTGTTCAATACCGCCGGCCTGCAATTGCCACCCCTGATGTTCGCCGCCCTCTTTGGGCCCGCCGCCGCTGGCCTGTACGCCCTCGCCAACCGCGTCCTCAACCTGCCCATGTCGCTCATTGGTGGCGCCATTGGCCAGGTCTTTTTCGCTAACGCGGCCGAGGCCCAACGCGCGGGTCAGCTTGGCCCCCTGGTCGCCCAGTTGCATGCCAAACTGGCGCATATCGGCCTGCCACCGGCGCTGTTGTTGATATTGCTCGGGCCCGATCTGTTCGGGCTCGTCTTTGGCCCCGCTTGGGGCCAGGCCGGGGAATTCGCGCGCTGGATGGCGCCCTGGCTGTACCTGGTCTTCGTCTCCTCGCCGCTGAGCACCCTGTTCGCGGTGCTGGAGCATCAGAAGCAAGGGCTAACCTTTCAGGTGATCCTGCTGGTGGCCCGCATCGGTGCCATTCTGACCGGCGCCTGGATTGGCGATCTGGGTGTCACGATCATGCTCTTTGCCAGCGTCAGCGCCCTGTGTTGGCTCGGCTTCCTGTTCTGGGTGGCGCGCCTGGCGGGCAACCCCGCCATGACCATGATCAAGCCGACGCTGAGCGCCTTTGGCATCGCCCTGCTCTGCGCCGCGCCCATTGTGGCCGGCTACCTGATGAATGCTGTCGGGCCCCAGTCCTGGGCCCTCATCCTGTTGCTGACGGCGCTGCTGGTCAGCGCGCGTTATTGGCAACTCTTGCGTCAGGCGTATTGATGGCCCCCTTTGTCTTACACCTCTGCGGTCCGGGATGGACCGAGGCAGCACCGTCCGACGGCCCCCGCTGCTGGCTGAAAGGCCAAACCTATCTGGATGGCGCCCCGATTGGGGTGGACGACCTGGCGGGCCATCTGAGTGCAGTGCCCCCGTCACCGCAATCCTTGACGGCGAGCTTGAACCGGCTGAACGGCTTCTACGCCTGGGTCACCCAAGCGGACCATCAATTGCGCACCGGAGTGGACCACGTCCGCTCGCGGCCACTGTTCTATGGCCAGGCCGGGGGCCGTTTCTTCCTGGCGGACGAGGCAGAGTGGGTGCGCCAGCAAGTCGGCGACCAGGAAATGGACCCGATCGCCCGCGAGGAATTCCAGCTCGCGGGCTATGTCACCGGTGCCGACACCCTCTTTCCCCACGTCAAGCAACTCCAGGCCGGTGAGTGCCTGACGGCAACGGCAGACGAGAGCGGCCTCATCCGGGTGGAGACCCAGCGTTACTACCGCTTTCTCCACACCGAGCCCGAAAGCTATGACGAAACTGCCCTGGGCGCGGAACTGGACCGGGTCGCGGTCGCCAGCATCCAACGCCTGATCGACTACGCGGGCGGCCGGCAGATCCTGGTGCCGCTGAGCGGTGGCTACGACTCCCGGCTTATCGTGACGTTGCTCAAGCGGCTAAGCTACGACAATATCCTGACCTTCACCTACGGCGTGCCGGGCAACCAGGAGTCGGCGTACAGCAAGCGCGTGGCCGAGGCGCTGGGGCTGCGCTGGCATTTTGTGGAGTACAGCGAGGCCCTCTGGCGAGAGGCCTGGCAGACGTCCGAGCGCTGGGCGTATCAAAAGTGGGCCGCGGGCTGGACCAGCATCGCCCATGTGCAGGACTGGCTGGCGGTGAAGTTGATGAAAGAGCAGCGGGTGCTGGAGCCAGACTGCTTGTTCGTGCCGGGGCATTCCGGGGACTTTGTTGCCGGCAGCCATATCCCGACGAATGCCTTTGAGCGCTCCAGCTTCACCCTGGACGATGCGACTGACGCGGTATTCTCGAAGCACTACGGGTTGGCGCCGCTGAAGTTCTTCGACACGAGCAGGCAGACGTGGGCGGAACGTATCCGGGACCGGCTGGAGCGGGACGGTATCACGGCCGCATGGGAGTATGCGGATGTTTTCGAAAAATGGGACTGGCAGGAACGCCAGGCCAAGTTCATCTGCAATTCGGTACGGGTGTATGAGTTTTTTGGCTATGACTGGTGGATGCCGTTGTGGGATCTGGAGTTTGTGGATTTTTGGGAAGGGGTGCCGTTGGTTTTGCGTAAGGAGCGGGAGTGGTACAAGTCATTTGTCAGTGGCCAGTTTTCGATGCAGTCTGCCGATGAAGAATCCGCCAGACTCACGAATGCGGCTGATGTCGCTGGAATAGCTAAATTCTTGCATCAGGCCAAATTCGTAGAAAAACTTAAAAAAATAACGCTGCTTCGAAATTTTGTTAGACATTTGATTGGTCACGGATCAAAGAGAAGCCCCCTTGGTTGGGAGGGGTGGTTTAGTGATCAAGCATTCAAAGATTATCAGTTGAAAAATTTTTCGATCAATGGAATGGTGGCTGCCGCTTTTTTGGAAAACGTAAAGATGAATTGACCCATCCTGCTACACTCTGATGTTGAGTCTTTTTTTATATACGCGTAATTCTGATGGACGGTAAACCGGTTTGTTAGGAAAAATCGCGAGGCGAATTGTCAGTATTATGCGTCGCATGATCTTAATAGTGAATAGCGTGCGCCAATTAAAGAAAGCTCCACCCATTTCTGAGGAGATAAAAGCTGGCATCCTCTACTGTGGGTTTATACCTTCAGATGCGGCTGTCGTCCAACTATTGATCAGGCAGCTAAATAATGGAGTAGGTTTTGATGATAGAAGATTGCTGTATCAGCTAGTTGGAAGTAAGCTAATTATTGTTGCCAAGTCGCACGATCGAAAGCAACCCAAGCTTGTTGGTGTTGATCTGTATTATTTTAACCAGCGGGATTTTAATGACAGGACAGTCCATGAAGGGTTTGTCGGTGTAGATCCTAATTATCAAGGTCGAGGAATCGCTAGTGAAATGCGTATACACGCAATCAGTCACTTCAATCAAGCTGGGTTTAAGGGAATTTCAACAAGGATATCGCTGAGCAACAAGCCGTCTTTGGCGTCTGCGCTTAAGTTAGGCTTCCAGCCTGTTGAGACTTACAAGGATCAGATTACCGGAGAAGATCGCCATTACTTGATTAAATGGTTTGCTTGAGCTGATGTTTTCTCTCAGCTTTATCCGACTGGCTAAGAGTTACTCTCTAGCTAACACGCGCTTCTAGTAGCTTACTTATGAATTCATATACTAACCCGTCAACATTACTGCTAGATATTTCGTTGTTCGATTAAATACGGTATTTACATAACGAATCTTCGCACACCCAATCCGACATCCTGACCTGTGCCCCAGCCCTCGCGATACTTAGCCCAAGCCGTATCATCGGAGTTTGTTTCGACTCGCTGGATTATGTGCCGGCGGATAAAGTAGGTGGGCAAGCCGTACTGGTATTGGCTACATGACACCAAAGGAACACTATCGCGAAAACTGTGCCCAACAGCCATCCATACCGATCTTTTCCCGGGACTGGTGGCTGGACGCCGTGGCGGGTGCCGATAACTGGGATGTGGCGGTCATTGAAAGTGGCAACAAGATCGTCGCATCCTTGCCATACGTCGTCCGCAAACACCGGGGCTTTACCCTGCTTACCCAGCCACCGCTGACACAGACCCTAGGGCCTTGGCTGCGTCAAAGCGACGCCAAATATGCCAAACGCCTTGGCCAGGAGAAGGATTTACTCGAAGCCCTGATTGCCGCTCTCCCTAATTATCATCACTTCTCCCAGAACTGGCACCATGCCCAAACGAATTGGTTACCTTTTTATTGGCAAGGGTTCAGCCAGACAACCCGCTACACTTATCGACTCCCCGATCTCACGGATGAAAAAGCTTTATGGGCTGGCTTCCAGGAAAATATCCGCCGTGATATCAGAAAAGCCCAGAATCGCTTCCAACTAAAAGTCAGAACGGATATCACCGTCGATGATTTTCTGCGTCTAAACCAGCAGGTGTTTGAAAGGCAGGGAAAAGGTCTGCCGTATTCGATTGATCTGGTGCGCCGCCTGGACCACGCCTGCCATGACAGGAACGTTCGTCGCATCTTCATTGCCGAGGATGAAAAGGGGCAGCAGCATGCGGGGGTATATCTGATCTGGGACGAAAACAGTGCCTACTATCTAATGGGCGGTGGTGATCCGGCCTTGCGTAATAGCGGTGCCACCAGCTTGTGCATGTGGGCGGCTATTCGCTTTGCCGCCACGGTGACCAAGAGCTTCGATTTTGAGGGTTCCATGATAGAGCCGGTCGAGCGGTTCTTCCGGGCCTTTGGCGCCATCCAGACCCCGTACTTCTCGGTCTCGAAAACCCCTTCGCGGTTGCTCAAGTCCTATCAGGTCTTACGTAAGTTCTTGCGGTGATCCTGTGAAAATCGACCCCCAAAACCTCACCCTCAGCGAATTGCTGGATCGTCGCCTGTTCCGCATCCCGGCCTACCAGCGCGCTTACAGTTGGCAGGACAAGCAGCGCAATGAATTGTTTGGCGACTTGCTCACGCTCCAGCGTAAGCGGCATGACTTCCATTTCATGGCGACTGTCGTTGGGGTTAACCGTGGTCGGCAGGCCCTCGGCACGGATGTGTATCAGGTCGTGGATATCGTTGATGGGCAACAGCGCCTGACGACCTTGATCCTGTTGCTGAAGGCCATTGCCCTGGCCCTGCCCCCCGATGATCCGGAACGTCTCAAGCTGGAATATCAACTGGTCAAGGATGATGCCCATACCCTGGTTCTGTTACAGACCAACCATGATTATTCCAACTACTTCATCGATTATCTGCGTCAGGGTACGCGGCCGACCGTGGAGAATTTCCTCACCAGCGCGGATGCCAACATCGTCGCGGGCATTGCCAGCGTCGAAAGCTTCATCCCCCGATGGCTGGAGAAAACCGGCACAACGGTTCTATCTTTGCTGGCGCTGGTCAAGAACAATCTGCGTTTCATCTATCATCCCCTGGATGACGAGGGCTTGGTGTACACGGTCTTTGAGGTGCTCAACACCCGCGGGCTGGAAGTGGCCTGGCTGGATCGTTGCAAGGCGGTGCTGATGGGCATCGCCTATGAGGAGGCGCCCAACCGGGAGGAGATGATCGGGGAGCTGCAAGATGTCTGGCGCCGCATCTATGAACAGGTAGGCCTGCGCCAAGGGCTGAGTTCCGAGGCCCTACGCTTCGCGGCCACTCTCCGCTCCCGGGATGCTACCAGCCGGGTCTTGTCCGATGAAGATGCGCTGGAGGTCTTCCGCGTTGCGGCGACGGGGCAACCCAATCAGACCATCGTCATCTCCCGGTTCATCGAACGGGTTGCGGGGGCTTTGGACGACCTGTTGACCGACACCCAGAAGGCGGCCGTGACCAAGATCGCCCATGCGCGTCTGCTGGCGGTGGCCATCGATCTCAAGTTCAGCGGCAACCAGCGGGAGCGGTTGTTGACCCAGTGGGAGCATGTGACTTTCCGGATCTTCGGCCTCTCGGGGCGTGACTCCCGCACCCGCATCGGCGAATACGTGCGCCTGGCCCGCACCCTCTTCAATAACGCGAACGGTGATGCGGACTACCGCCACTACATGGACCGACTCAAACAGCTAGCCGGTACCGAATTCTCCGCCAAGGAGGCAGCCAACTACCTGCGTGACACGAATTGTTACGAAGGCTGGGAAGAGTCGCTACGCTACTTTTTCTATGCCCGGGAGCGCTGGTTGGATGCGCAAAATAAGCGTGTCTTTTCTTCAGGCGCCTGGAACAAGATCTGGCAACAGAGCGCCAGCCGTACCGTGGAGCACATCCTGCCCCAAAATCCGGAAGCGGGCAGCAGTTGGGCCAAGCAGCTTAAGAAGGCCAAGGTCGAAGCCTGCCCCTTGTGCCATCGCTTGGGCAATCTGGTGCTCCTGCCCAAACCGCTGAACAGCCAGGCCAGCAATGATGATTTCGCGAACAAGCGCGAGGTCTATCGCACCACGGGACTGGCCATCACCGATGAGATCGCGGCCTATCAGGATTGGACGCTGGCGGACATCGACCAGCGCGAGCAGGACCTGATCGCTTGGGCGGCGATGTACTGGGACGATGTGGCGCCCTGATGCAAGATCAGTCAATTCTTGGAGAGGGTCCATGCCGGGATGGCCAGCAGTGAATCCCCCGCATCACAGCATCCTGGATTACTTCACCCCCGCCATGCGCCAGCCCGATGGCACCGTCAGGATGTTCGAATGGCAGGATGAAGCCCTTAACCGCCTTTATATTCTTAACGCGGGCGGTAGCAAACTGTTGCAGTTTGTTGCCAAGGACGAGGCAAACCAAGCTGAGGGCCGGACCTGCGCCCAACTCAAAATAATCCCCTACCGTATTCGCAAGGCGCTGGTTTGGTCCGATCAACCCGACGATCCTCAGCGTCTGCAACTCTCCCGGGCCTGGGAATATGAACTCACCTATCATGGCCCTGGGCCGGAAAACCAGTCACCCAAGATTCACCTGATAGAAAAGCGTAATGGCCACAAGCATTACAACACCTTGATTGACTTTGCCTTACCCCTGTCTCAGGATCTGTCGCGCATGGTCCCTTTGCTCTCTCTGAATACGGGCTACGCCTGTTATCAAGGTTCAGCGGAGAAGGTAAGGCGGCAAGTTCATGTATTCAGGATCGCGGAACCCGGTCCAACTCAAGTTGATTTTTATCTCCTCGGCGCCAACGCCGATGTCAATCTTGCATTTAACACCCATCACGGCTTGTCGTTATTTTTTGCGTTGGATTATCTTTGTTCCGCAAAACAGGGGATTTTGCGGTCCGTGCAAATCGCCATGCCCATCACGGGGTTCAGGATGGGTAATTATCGTTTATGGGCTCGATGCAGCCTGTCGGATTACCAGGGTCGCCCGATGCTTCAGTTCTATCAAAATGCGCGATATTACGAAAAGTATGCCCAGCGGCCAATGGCCTGGTACGACGATGCGGGTAAGCTTGTCTGGTCGACCATTGAAGATGAGGATGCTCGTTTAGTGGAGTCGCTCAGTTCAGGGCCAAGCCGTCGGTCGCAAGATTATGACGCAATTCCAACCGTCTGAAGGGACTCTCCCAATTTCCGATAATCTGGTGCATAGCCCGAGCATTCAGAGCCTTACTTTCGCCCAGGTTGTTAAAACCCTTTCCACCGAGCGGGGGTTCGATACTCTATTAACTGTACGACCTGGCAGCTTTTACTTGACAAAACTTGACAGTCGCCTAGACTGCCCGCATGCAAAAAATCCTTAATGCCGATAGAGCGCAGAGCGCTATGGTCGAGGCTGGCCTGACGCAGAGTGCCGTGGCGGAGGCCCTGGGGGTCTCCCGCGAAGCAGTGTCGCAGTGGCTGCGCGCCCAGTCTTTTCCACGCCCCAACAAGCTTTTGCAACTTGGCAAGTTGCTAAATCTGACCTTCGGCGAACTGGTCATCACCCTGGATCCGTCCGCCCCGAGGGTGGCCTTTCGCAAGATGAAAGGTGCTAAGACTAAGGACCATCACATCGAAAAAGCCCAGGAGATGGGCCGCCACCTGCGCTATCTGGTGCCCTATCTCCCGTTCGACCTGCTTGAGATGCCGCCTATTCTCAAGGCCCCTAACTGTGACTATGGGTATCTCAGGCAGGTGACGGACAAGGTACGTGTGGAGATTGGTCTCGGGCCGCGGGATACGGTGGACTTTAATCATCTGATTCGACGCTTTGCTGACCTGCAAGCAATCGTCGTGCCCGTGCTCTGGGGTTCGAAGCAGCGCCACGAGAACGCGGTGCACATCTATCTGCCGGATTCGCAAACCACCTGGGTCTATCTCAACCTCGATACCCACACCCATGACTTCAAATTCTGGATGGCACACGAACTCGGCCACTGTCTGTCGCCCAACCTGGAGGGTGACGAAGCGGAAGATTTTGCCGATGCCTTCGCCGCAAGCCTGCTTTTTCCGCATGAGTTGGCGGAGGGGGCTTACGCGGCGGTCAATGCGTTAGGATCCTCCGGGGAACGCATCAAGGCCGTCTTGAACCTTGCCAAGCAGCATATCATTTCGCCGTTCACGGTCTTCCAGCGCATCAATCAATATGCCTTGGCGGTCGGTAAGGCAGAGATTCAACTGGGCGACAGCTTTCCGGGCGCGGTCACCAATTTCAACAAGGGCTATAAGAATCTCAGCGCCGCGTTGTTCCAAGATGGCTCACTGGATGTACGCGGCCGACCACAGACAAGTGAATTTGTCACACGGTTAGAGCAGGTCTTCGATACCCCCTTTTTCAGCCTGCTGCGGGATTATTTACGGCAGCATGAGAAGGGACCTGGCTTTATCGAGGTGGTAATGGATATGCCCCCCTTGGACGCGAGAAGCCTGCATGCCGAGTTGACCTGATGGCGCAGAAAAAAATTCTCGTTGATACGAATACCTATCTGCGTCTGGCGCAAACCATTCATCCCTTGCTGTTCACTCCTTTCGGTAGCGAGCAGTGCTGTCTGTATATCTTGCCGGAGTTGAATAAGGAACTGGAGAGATCGTCCCTGCAAAACAAGTTTTACTGGGTTGCCGCTCAAGAGTACGTGACAAATCGACAGTATTTTCCAGAAATCAGTAAGAAGCAAAAAAAGTCCATCCAGACGACCTACGATTATCTGTGGCAACATGTACAGACGGATCTCCCCGGGCCTTCAAGGGTGGACACCCTTTATGTGGCTTATGCGATTGAGTTGAACATCCCAGTGGTGACGGATGATCAGGATATGACCGCGCTGGCGAAGGACTTCGATGCTACGGTGATGCCGACGCTCGATCTTTTGAAACTCATGCTGGATTGCGGTCATATCCATCTGAGAAAAATCTCTGGTCTTTTTGACTATTTGAAGCATCAACAGGATTTACCAGCAAACTTTAAGGCGGATTGTCAGCGGTTGTTTCCAGAACTGCTGAGTTGATATGGGCCAGTCAGCGCTTACCATCTGCGATTATTCGCATTCCTACGAGCAATTCCGTGTTCATCCGTGCCTATCCGTGGCTTTGATTCACGCGAATTTCAGGTAACCCCTAAGTCCCGTGCTGACTATACAAACCCCACCCGGTTGCACCACCGAACGCGCCTACACCCTCGGCATACTCTTAGGCGATTGGCTCGGCATCCCCCATACCCTGACGCAAACCGCGCGCGCGGGTGTCAGTATCCGCCTGGTTGGCCAGCCGGGGGAGATCCGCTTGCCGGATAGCTTTTTCGCCCAGTTCGGTCAGTCTGGCCAGTACGGGCAGGACAGCAAGTCAGGCCAGTCCACGCCAGCGCCAGCCGACTGGCTGAGCCCGGCCTCGCTGCCGCAACCGCCGCTGGCCCGCTGGGACAGCCGGGCACTGGCCCCGGACATCCTGCTCACCGATCCCCTGGTGCCGGTCCTCTTCGGCGACCGTCACGACGGGGACCCGGATGCAAAGCCAATCGTTGCCCAGCAAGCCGAGATGGCCCAAACCGCTGTGGGTCCGGCGGATGAGGGTCGACCCGCCGCGGGCCAAGGGGCTACCAGCCCAACCGTCGCAGCCGCCGGCCGGACCATCCCCCCGCCATCCACCACCATCCCCGCGCCGTCCACCACCCTCCGCCTGCCCATCGACATCTTCGGCGCCGCCTTCTTCATGCTCTCGCGCTACGAAGAAGCGGTGCTGCCGGACCGGGACCACCACGATCGCTTCCCGGCCACCGCCTCGCTGGCCTACCGGGCGGGCTTCCTCGATCGGCCCCTGATCGACGAGTACCTGGAGATCCTCTGGACCGCGATGCAGCGCCTGTGGCCCGGCTTGCAACGCAAGCCCCGCCAGCCGCGCACCCTGGTGACCTGCGACGTGGATAGCCCTTTTGCCTACACCTGGACCCACAAGGACGCGGTCCGCAGCCTAGGCGGTGATCTATTAAAACGCCGTTCGTTGACTCTGGCTTGGCAGAATTGGCGTGGATATAGGCGAGCACAGCGTGGGTTACCTCACGATGACCCACACCTCGCCGGCCTGGCGTTCATCATGGATGTCAATGAAAGGGCTGGCCGCCCCGTAGCCTTTTACTTCATACCGGAGACAACCGACCCACAGCTAGACAATAGCGTCACCCTTGACGACCCGCGCCTGCGCACCCTGCTGCGTGAGATTCACGCCCGTGGTCATGAGATCGGCATCCACCCCGGCTATCACACTTACCGCCACCCCGAGGCCCTGACTCAGTCGGTAGTCAGCCTGCGGCGCGTGCTAGCCGAGGAAGCCATCGACCAATCACAACTCGGCGGTCGCCAGCATTACCTGCGCTGGGCAACACCCATCACGGCTCGCTTATGGGACGACAACAGCCTGAGCTATGACAGCACCCTGAGTTATGCTGAGTGCCCCGGCTTTCGCTGCGGCACCTGTCGCGAGTACACGCTTTATGATTTACAGCAGCGTCGCCCACTGCGTCTACGCGAACGTCCACTAATTATCATGGAGCGAACTGTGATCGCCGCACACTACTTAGGTCTTGGAAACGGCGATGAGGCATTGAACCTGATGCAAAAGTACCGCGACATCTGCCACCGTTTTGGCGGCGACTTCACGCTTCTGTGGCACAACTCACATCTAAATCAGGAAAATGAAAAACGGCTTTATTTGTCTTTAGTTGGATAGACCACTGCCAACCAAGCAGGCTAACGTATAAGTGTTTCTCGAACCACATGAAGAAAAAATTAAATATTTTACATTTCGCAATGCTAAGGCAACTTACGCCGGGCCAACTAAAACAACTACAACATGAGGCCCGCGCAGCATCATATTTAAAATATGTAGCATGGACAACGCTTGTTTATCATACCGGAGATGAGGTCAAGCCTATTGCCAAGAAATTACCCTTTTTATTCAGGCCAGTTTTTCTGAGGCATTTGTATGCATGGATTTATATGCTGAATAATTATAAAAAATACGATTATATAATTTGCAGACACATCGCGTTTGATCCGTTTAGCTATTTTTTTTCCAGATATATTCCTAATCGTATTCCTGTTCACCATGGAATAGAAACACAAGGGTTGCTATCATCAAGACCAGGGATTCTAGGACGATTAGCTGCTGTTTTAGAAAAGTATAGCGTGCGAGTTTCTCTCCGCCATGCTGTCGGAATTATGGGCGTCACTGATGAAATATGCACCTATCATCTGGAAAATAATGCCCCCAATAAGAAGATGCCAATAATCATTTATCCCAACGGCATTTGCCTAGAAAGCATTCAGACTATTGACGACGAGAGGAACGACATTGCCCATAATATTGTTTTTATTTGTGGGAAGTTTAGTAAATGGCACGGATTAGATCTTTTGTTGAGCGATATGTTGAATGATAGCGAAGTGCTCACGCATCCTGGAACGTTGCACTTAATAGGCGAACTGCTGCCTGATACCCAAATCTTAATGGCATCAATAAATGATCAGAAAAAAATGTTTAAGGTCAAATATCACGGTAGATTACCATACGAAGCATACAGCCGCATTCTTGCTACTTGTGATGTAGGATTATCTTCCTTCGCCTTACATAGACAAGGAATTACTAAAGCGACAACCCTTAAAGTCAGGGAAATGTTAGCGGCTGGCCTCCCAGTATATTCTGGCCATCCAGATAGCGCAATTCCAGAAAGTTTTCCATATTACCGAATTGGCAAACCATGCATGCGGAAAATAATGGCTTTTTCAAGTCAAATGCGTAACATACCCAGACAGGAGGTTAGAAGAGCCTCAGAAAAATATATCGATAAAATTGCTATATTAGAAAAAACAATCCAAGAAGTGGTGAAAATTAATGACTTATAATCTGATATTTAATCTTAAAATAAATAATTAACAATGGACTTTTTCATATTAAGCCTGCTCACGGTGCTCCTGCTTCCTCTAGCGCTTTGGTCAACAAGGAATACTCCATGCGAGTTGTCACTTAGAACGCGAAATTATTCGGGATCATTCATTTTTATTGAGATTTTCGCCTTTGTGCTGCCTGCGGTTTTAATAGTTGAGGGGGTTGGTACACATCTTTTTAGTCATTTTAAATATAATACTGGATCAAATATTACGTTTGCATCTTATTTGACAATATATTCGATTGCACTTTTTTTTATTACAATAAAGTTTGCATCTTATTTTATAAAACTCAAAGTAAATACTTCAATATCAGATTCAAGTAATCATGGTTGGGTAAGATTTGTTACTTGGTCTATATTATTCTCTGGCTTGGCTATTGTTTATTTTCTGCAAATATTTTTTGACGTCCAGCATGGATTTCTTGAGGTATTACTTGGTGATGCTGATAGCATCAAATCAGTTAGAATGTACACTAGATATAGTGCCAAAGTCCCTACGGTACTATTTTCGTTTATTAAATTTTGTTATTTATTCAGTGCAGTTCTCGCATGTACGAAATATTTTGATAGCAAGATAACCCAGCGTATTGTAGTTCTCGCCGGTGGTGTATACCTTGTTACGCTGCAAGGCTCCAAGGGTCCTGTAGTCTACTATTTCATATTGATCTTCATATCTTATGCATTGTTCCATGAATATCGAATTTCTCTTAAGCACTTATTGATATCTGTTTTTTTTCTACTTTTCTCCTTCCTTACGCTTTTATTTGTCATTGCCATGCAATTTGGGGATTTATCCGCGCCTGAAGTGCTGGATTATCTGTTTGTCAGAGTTGGTGTAGGGCAGATGATAGGCACATATGAGCAGTTTGATATAGACTTGTATAACCCGCAATATATATTGCAATCACTACCTTTTTCTGCATCATTTAAAAATTGGCCAAATTATAACAAGGATATCATGCTTATATCCCAAAATGTGGGTGATTCTACATATACTGGGGTTGCCAACAGCCTGTTTATAGCTGAAGCGCACGCCATTGGCGGTATAACATTAGTAATGCTTTCACCAATAATTGTCGGGTTTAGTTATTTAATTTCGCTTAAGCTTTTTCATTTTGTTGCAGTCAAAGCATTTTTGAAGATGTCAGATTCAGTGCGCGTATGTACTTTGGTCTTCACCTCTTATGCGGCGTTGACTGGCGGGTTTACGGGGTGGCCAGCTTTAAAGATCGCAATTATGCTTGTAGTATTCACAACCATAATTCTTTTTTCTATTAAGATTATTTTATTCATAATACCAAAAAATATGTTACGTATACCAACTGCTTGCTAAAGTAAAGACTCTTTACGATCATGACAAAAGTCTTACAGGTGCTTAATAAAGCACTGCCGTACCATGATTATCGCTTGGCATTAACAAGGATCGCTGGTTTTAACTTTGAATACACAATGCCCGCCAATTCATTATTGTACCCGAATCACGTCTTAATCGACATTGACCTCTTTGGTGGGTTTGACGTTAAAAGAGAAATCAAGTCACTTTTACGGTTGCTCTCTTGTTTGTTTGCCAATAGATATGATATTTTGCATTGGTATAGTAGCAAATATTATCTAGTTGGCCCCGTTATTGGTTATCTTACGGGGCATAGATTTAATATAATAACAATCAATGGCCTGGGGCGGGTTTTTGTAGAGGAAAAGTATTCTTATGTCAGGCCCGTCTTTTTGTTGCTACTGAGAATTTCATCTTATTTATCAAAGCAAATTCTTGTGCAAAACGCCGATGATGCGTTGTATTTGCGGTCAATTCTACCGAAGAGAATATGCAGCAGAATTCGCTTGGTATATAGTGGTCTTGACAGATTGCCGATGAGGAAACTTAATCCACCTTTAACCCCATTAAAAGTAGTTAATGTATCCAGGATAGAGCGTAGTAAAGGCATCAGTGATTTTCTTGAGATAGTTAGATCGCTAAATATACATGATAACAAGCCATTTAAATTTACTTTAATTGGTGAGTCAAGTGGGGATCAGATATTGGATGATCAAATAGATGATCTCCACGGACAGGGATATATCACTTATGTTCCCAAAACCTCGGATCCATTTCCCTATCTTGAGGGAGCAGATATCTTTCTATTTACTTCTTACCGTGAAGGTCTGCCGCGTGTCTTAATAGAAGCCTGCTCTTGTGGGCTGCCAATTTTTGCCTATAACGTCCCGGGTGTAAAAGAGGTGGTCATCAACGAAGTCAATGGTTACTTATTTCCGTCAGGAGATTATAATTCGTTAATCAATAAATTGCATGATATGCCATATCAATTAGATAAGCTTTATACTCTTGGGATCGGGTCTTCAGATTTGTTCGCTGAAAATTTTACGATTGATAAATATCTTGATAACATGCGCCATCTTTATAACGAGAGCCTTGAGGGACTCTTCGATGCTTAAGAAAATTTATCTATCACCTATTGGGTGGATCATTATTCCAGTACTGAATTTATTCTCTTTTTTTCAAAGGCCTTTCATGGCATACGGATATTACAATCGTGTAACAAGGCGGCTCCAAAAATTTACCCGAATAAGCTCCAGTGCGGTTTTGCTTGACAAGAAAAATTTAGACCTTGGTGATAATACCTGGGTCGGGCACTATTCAATTATCGATTCTAGTTATGGCGTTAAGATTGGCGAAGGTTGTCAGCTTGCCGCTTGGATTGGTATATATAGCCATAGCAGCCACATTGCAATTCGTTTACTTGGCAAAAATTATATAGGAACAGATAAGCATCATCGGGTAGGCTATCAGCGGGGTGCCGTTGAAATAGGGGAATACACTTTTGTGGGTGCCCAATCTATCATTCTTCCTGGTGTGAAAATTGGCAAAGGATGCCTTATTGGTGCTCAGTCACTGGTCTCTAAATCGGTACCGGATTTTTCGATTGTTACAGGTAATCCCGCCCAAGTGATCGGCGATACCCGTCGGATGGATAGGAAGTATCTTGCGGATACCTCCGTTCAGATGACTTATTTTGATCGGCAGGTCGTAGAGAAATACCTTTCCGAACAGGCAGCCGCTGCAAATGAGGAACCTACAGTGGAGGCGCGCCAATGATGTGGAATGTCCAACTTTTCAAGCTTAATTTCGATGAACGCGAGGTTTCCGCCGTCGCGGATGTTGTGCGCGGTGGCTGGTTGACCATGGGGGAGCAGACTAAGCGCTTTGAGGCGGCTTTCGCTGACTACCTTGGGCAAGATGTCAAGGCTGCGGCCGTGTCCAACGGCACGGCCGCCCTGCATCTGGCGTTACTAGCCTTGGGGGTTGGCGCGGGGGATGAGGTCATTATCCCTTCCCTGACCTTTGTGGCGGATATCAATACGGTTTTGCTCACCGGGGCAGCGCCGGTGTTAGCGGACTGCACCTCTTGGGATGATTGGAACATCGATCCCGCTGATATCGCGCGCAAGATCACGCCCAGAACCAAGGCGGTGATGATTGTTCATTATGCCGGTTATCCCTGTGCGATGGATGAGATCGTTAGTCTGTGCCAGCATCATGGCTTGGCGCTGATCGAGGATTGCGCGCATGCCCCTGGGGCACGCTATAAAGGCCGTCGGGTTGGTAGTTTTGGGGATTTTGGTTGCTTTAGCTTCTTTACCAATAAAAATTTGTCGGTCGGTGAGGGCGGGATGGTAACCACTTGCTCACCTGATCACGACAAGAAGATACGTTTTTTGCGTTCCCACGGTATGACGACCTTGACCTTGGATCGACATCAGGGCAGAGCAATATCTTACGATGTTGAACGTCCAGGACTGAATTATCGTATCGATGAAATGCGGGCGGCTTTGGGCCTCGTGCAATTGGGGAAGCTTGATGAAGCCAATCGGCTACGAAAACGTGTTGTTGAGCGCTATGTCTCTGCATTGCGTGATTTAGAAGGATTGGTGATACCCTTTCTGGATTTGCGGGACACTGAATCGGTATATCATATTTTTCCAGTATTGCTACCGAAAGGAACTGATCGCTTGGTCGTTATTGAACAGCTTAAGCAAGCTGGCGTGCAGTCAAGCATTCACTATCCGCTGTTACAGAAGTTTTCGGCATTTAGGGATTTGGGACTGTGCGCCACCCCGATTGCGAGTGAGATCTCGCGGCGAGAGCTGACGCTCCCACTCTACCCCACCATTACGGAGGATGAGGTGGACATTGTGATCCGGGCTTTCCGCGATGCGATTGATTCAGCTAAATAATCTGCTAGTTTGCGTTCGTCGAGTACTAATACCAGGGCCGGCTAGGCTGGCCTTGGGACCTTTTGAGTTGGCGTGATGCACCCCAGCGAAGCCTTTCATCTTCTGGGGTGTGGCTGGCCCCTCATGTGAGTTAGCGGAGATGGATTGAACCTACCTGACCATCTTGGCGTCCCGGTCTCCCGCTGGATCGATTGGCGCCACCCTGGCGTTGATTAACATGACACCAACCTCTCCTGATTTCACGGTCCCCTTCGCCCCCCTGCTCGCGGAGATTCGCGCGCTTTACGGCCCCGGCCCCATTCCCCTGCACCGCCCGGTGTTCGAGGGCCCGGAGCGGCGCTGGCTGGTGGAGTGCATTGACTCCAACTTCGTGTCCTCGGTGGGGGCGCGGGTGACGGAGTTCGAGGAGCGGGTGGCGGCCTTCACCGGGGCGCGGTTTGCGGTGGCGACGGTCAACGGCACCGCGGCGCTGCACGTCGCCCTGCATCTGGCGGGGGTGACGGCGGACAGCGAGGTGCTCACCCAGGCCCTGACCTTCGTCGCCACCTGCAATGCCGTGCGTTACGCCCACGCCTGGCCGGTGTTCGTCGATGTCGACCGCGACACCCTGAGCCTGAGCCCGGTGGCCCTGGCCGCCTTTTTGGACCGCCACGCCGAGCGCCGGGCGGAGGGGGTCTATAACCGTACCAGCGGCCGGCGCCTGGCCGCCTGCGTGCCCATGCATACCTTCGGCCTGCCGGGGCGGATTGCCCAGATCGTGGCCATCTGCGACCACTGGGGGCTGCCGGTGGTGGAGGATGCCGCGGAGTCGCTGGGTAGTTGGGTGGCGGTGGGGGAGGGCTGGCGCCACACCGGCACCTTCGGCCGGCTGGGGATCCTGAGCTTCAACGACGACATGCTCATCACCACCGGCGGCGGCGGCATGATTCTTACCGACGATCCGGACTTGGCGGCACGGGCGCGGGAAATGATGACCACGGGGATGGGCACCCAGCCCGGCGAGGTCGTCCTGGACGAGATGGGTGAAAACGATGGTTTCCTCATGCCAAATCTGAACGCGGCCATAGGCTGCGCCCAGATGGAGCGCCTGCCCGCCATGCTGGCGATCAAGGCGGACATCGCGGCGCGCTACGCGGCCCTGCCTTCCATTCACCTGATCCCGCCCCTGCCCGGGACACGCCCCAATCATGGGCTTAACGCCGTGCTGCTGGACACCCCGGCCGCGCGAGACGCCCTGTTGACCTTCACCAACGCCCAGGGGGTCATGACCCGCCCCATTTGGCGCCTGATGCACCGCCTGCCCATGTACCAGCACTGCCAGCACGATGGCCTGGCGAATTCGCTGTGGCTGGAGGCGCGGGTGGTGAATCTGCCCTCCAGCGTGCCGGAGGGGGTGATGGGGGACTATACGGCGCCGTGAGGCGCTGATGGTCCTCACCGCCCGGCCCGCCGCAGCCCCGTGTTGGAAGATCGCTCGGTCTTCCTGTCGCCGTGTTTCCTAACCCCGGAACCCCGCCATGCTTGATGTCCTGCACCTGATCGGCCGCGATCAACCCCTGTTTGACGCTGACCTGGCGCGCCATGAGGCGCTGCTGTCAGAGCTGGTTTCAGCCGGGCGCTTTCTGGTCATCGGCGGCGCCGGCTCCATCGGCCAGGCGGTGGTGCGGGAGATCTTCAAGCGCCAGCCTAAGGTGCTGCATGTCGTCGATATCAGCGAGAACAACCTGGTTGAGCTGGTGCGGGATATCCGCAGCACCCTGGGCTATATCGCCGGAGACTTCCGCACCTTCGCCATCGACTGCGGCTCGGTGGAGTTCGCCGCGCTGCTGCGCTGGGCCGGGGGCTATGACTATGTGCTGAATCTGTCGGCGCTCAAGCATGTGCGCAGCGAGAAGGACCCCTTTACGCTGATGCGGATGGTGGAGGTCAATGTCCTCAATACCATCGCCACCCTGGACCAGGCCAAGGCGGGGCTGGCGAGTAAGTACTTCTGCGTCTCCACCGACAAGGCGGCCAACCCGGCCAACATGATGGGTGCCAGCAAGCGCATCATGGAGATGTTCTTGATGCGCGCCAGTCTGGAGTTGCCCATCTCCACGGCGCGCTTCGCCAACGTCGCCTTTTCCGACGGCTCCCTGCTACACGGCTTCAATCAGCGCTTCGCCAAGCACCAGCCCTTTTCCGCGCCCCATGACGTGCGACGCTATTTCGTCACCCCCCAGGAGTCAGGGGAGCTGTGCCTGCTGTCCTGCCTGCTGGGGGAGAACCGCGACATCTTCTTTCCCAAGCTCAGCGACAAGCTGCACCAGATCACCTTCGCCGAGATCGCCCGGCGCTACCTGCGCGCCCAGGGCTATGAGCCCTATGAATGCGCCAGCGAGGAAGAGGCGCGCGGGCGGGTGGCCGAGCTGGTGGCCCGCCGCCAATGGCCCTGCTACTTCTTCGCCAGCGACACCACCGGGGAAAAGGATTTCGAGGAGTTCTACACCGAGCGGGAGACCCTGGATCTGGCGCGCTTTGCGAGCATCGGCGTGATCAAGAACGACCCGGTCTTCGACCCGGCCAAGCTGACGCTGTTTCTGGAGCGGATCAGCGCGCTGAAGGCCCGCGGCCTGTGGACCCGGGAGGAGCTGGTGGAGCTGTTCCACGCCATGATCCCGGAGTTTGGGCATAAGGAAATGGGCAAGTTTTTGGACGAGAAGATGTAGGGGTAACTCAGCCCCCCCGCCTGCTGCGCGCGCGCCCCCCCCCTTCGCCAACGGCCCCCTCTTTCTCCCTCCCCCCTGGTGGGGGAGGGCCGGGGAGAGGGGGATCTCAGCCCCTGAAACCACCTTTCATTGGAGACCCGACCGTGGACAAACTGGACGGCACCCGCATCGCCGATTTTCTGCTCTCGACGATCTTCATCTCCTGGGTCCTGCCCCTGTGGGTCATCGTCATCCCCATCCTGCGCCTGACCGGCGAAGGCGAGGTCTTTTACCGCCAGCCGCGGGTGGGCAAGGACGGCAAATTGTTCGACCTGCTCAAGTTCGCCACCATGCTCAAGAACAGCCCCAACATCGGCACCGGCGAGCTGACGGTCCACAACGACCCGCGGGTGCTGCCGGTGGGCCGCTGGCTGCGCAAGAGCAAGATCAACGAGCTGCCACAGTTGATCAACGTCTGGTTGGGGCACATGAGCATCGCCGGCCCCCGCCCACAGACGCCGCGCTGTTTCCAGGCCTATCCGGACCACATCCAGGCGGAGCTGATCAAGGTGCGCCCCGGACTGTCGGGTATCGGCCCCATCCTCTTCCGCGGGGAGGAGAAGATGATGAAGGACGCCGCCAACCCAGTGGCCTTCTACGACCAGGTGATCATGCCCTACAAGGGCGAGGTGGAGCGCTGGTATATCGACAATCGGTCGGTGAAGAATTACTTCCTGATCATCATCGCCACCATCTGGATCATCCTCTTCCCCAAAAGCCGGGTGGCGTGGCGGTGGTTCAAGGGGCTGCCGACGCCGCCGCAAGCGCTGGCGGCGTATCTGTGAGGGAGTTGCCCTGAGGGGCCGCGATTAACCAGGAGGCGATACGGTTAGGCTGCCGACGCCACCGCAAGCGCTGGCGGCGTATCTGTGAGGGGGTTGCCCTGAGGGGCCGCGATTAACCAGGAGGCGATACGGTTATGTTTTGGATTTTTGGCAAATATGCCCGCGAGCGACGCTTGATCAAAGGCCTGCGCCGGCGGCCCCTGGACCCGGCGGTGGTGGCGCAGGTGCGCAGGTTGACCGAGCAGGAGCAACGGGGAGACATCCCCTCGAATTTGCTGTGGAAGATGCACGTCCTGGCGAAGAAACGGCTACGGGACTTGCCGGAGACTGATCCGTGTTACACCATGGTCCAGGAAATAAGCCGTGGTGCCTTGTGGGAGGTCCAGACCCGGGCCATGCATGATTGTCTGTAGGTAAATGTCATGACCGATGCTTGGTTGAAAACGATCGAGGCGACCTTCGAGCGCGATTTTGGGCTGCACGGGGTCCGGGCGGAATTCGCTTATGGGCCGATTCCGCACCAGGCGGCGCTGACGGTGTACGTGCCGACGGAACCGAC
>ERZ1645187.1309-NODE-1309-length-23008-cov-17.188951_pt1 | contig 23008 bp, 17 predicted proteins | sample MGYA00575352_ERZ1645187 | MGnify/ENA primary metagenome ERZ1645187 (study PRJEB40837, sample SAMN11349314) | freshwater sediment metagenome | isolation source: river sediment | host: Sediment | place: India: Wazaribad , New Delhi | collected 2017-02-21 ... | reverse complement strand
AAGGAGATACTTTGAATAATATAGTAGTTTCAATAAATGTATGTTCAATATTTCCCCACGCCCGGCGTAGTCTGTGACTAGGCCGTTAAAATAAATGTTAAAAAAGTAAATTTTCAATCGGTATTACAATCATAATAACTTCAATGACAACAGGATAACGTAATGAAGATCAATCAGCACCGTATAACCTTACACTTCAGGTCATCGGCCGGATGTTTTGTCCATAAGACAAACTTTACAAAAAAAAAGACCGCCGAAGTTCAGCGGTCTTAATGATATTGTTGGGTGCGCCGTGCTACTTCCTCATCATGATGAGAATATCAAGAATTTTTATGGCAGCCTCGGCAATAATGGTACCCGGACCAAAAATTGCCAGTGCACCGGCATCATAGAGGTATTGGTAATCCTGATGCGGAATCACACCACCCACGATGACCATAATGTCTTCGCGTCCGAGTTTCTTAAGTTCGTCAATCACCTGTGGCACAAGAGTTTTGTGTCCGGCAGCGAGGCTCGAAACACCCAACACATGTACGTCATTTTCAATTGCTTGTCTGGCAGCTTCGGCTGGGGTTTGGAAAAGCGGCCCGATATCTACGTCAAAACCAATGTCGGCATAGCCCGTGGCAACAACTTTGGCACCTCTGTCATGGCCATCCTGTCCCATTTTGGCAATCATAATACGCGGGCGGCGACCCTCAAGTGTTGCAAACTCGTCAGCCATTTCAGTCGCTTTTACAAAGCTTTTGTCTCCCTTGCTTTCTGCTGAGTAAACACCGGAAATAGAACGTATCACAGCTTTGTAGCGTCCAAATACTTTTTCGCAGGCCATGCTGATCTCGCCCAGCGAAGCTCTTTTGGAGGCCGCATCCACGGCCAGTTCGAGCAGATTTCCTTCACCTGTGCGGCAGGAATTGGTAATTGCATCGAGTGCTTGTTGCACCTCGGTTTCATTGCGGTTGGCACGAAGCACTTTCAGTCTTTCTATCTGGCTCAGGCGCACTGCTGTATTGTCAATATCCAGAATATCAATAGGATCCTCTTTTTCAAGACGGTATTTGTTCACGCCGACAATCACATCTTTGTTCGAGTCAATGCGTGCTTGCTTGCGGGCGGCAGCTTCCTCAATGCGCATCTTTGGCAAGCCTGTTTCGATGGCTTTTGCCATACCGCCCATGGCTTCAATTTCTTCGATATGTGCCCATGCTTTTTCTGCAAGCTCGGCAGTCAGTTTCTCAACATAAAACGAACCTGCCCACGGATCAACAACTTTGGTGATGTTGGTTTCCTCTTGCAGATATATCTGGGTGTTGCGTGCAATACGTGCCGAAAAATCTGTTGGCAGGGCAATGGCTTCATCAAGGGCGTTGGTGTGCAACGATTGGGTATGCCCCAAAGCAGCGCCCAGTGCTTCGATGCAGGTGCGTGCAATGTTGTTAAAAGGATCTTGCTCCGTCAGGCTCCATCCCGAAGTCTGGGTATGTGTGCGCAAAGCCATTGACTTTTCAAGCTTCGGCGCAAATTTCTTTACGATTTTTGCCCAAAGCAAACGCCCTGCCCTGAGCTTGGCAATTTCCATGAAGTGATTCATCCCCAAACCCCAGAAAAACGAAAGCCGCGGCGCAAAGGCATCCACATCCAGCCCTGCCTTGATGCCGGTGCGGATATAATCAAGCCCGTCGGCCAGGGTGTAGGCAAGCTCGATATCGGCGGTGGCTCCGGCTTCCTGTATATGGTAGCCCGAGATGGAAATCGAGTTGAACTTAGGCATCTTTCTGGAGGTATATTCAAAGATGTCGGCAATGATGCGCATGGACGATTCAGGAGGATAAATATAGGTGTTGCGCACCATAAACTCCTTTAAGATGTCGTTTTGGATCGTTCCGGCAAGTTCTTCGAGTTTTGCGCCCTGCTCCAGCGCCGTCACAATATAGAAAGCCATGACGGGCAGCACAGCGCCATTCATGGTCATTGAAACCGACATTTTGTTGAGCGGAATCTGATCGAACAGAATCTTCATGTCGAGGATGGAGTCAATGGCCACGCCGGCTTTGCCCACATCGCCCACCACGCGCTCATGATCCGAATCATAGCCTCTGTGTGTGGCAAGGTCGAAGGCTACCGAAAGCCCTTTTTGTCCCGAAGCCAGGTTTCTGCGGTAAAAAGCATTTGAATCCTCGGCTGTTGAAAAACCGGCATACTGGCGGATGGTCCAGGGTTGCATCACATACATGGTTGAATATGGGCCGCGCAAAAATGGCGCTTTACCCGCGGCGTATTCCAGATGATGCATCCCTTTGAGGTCATCGCGGTTGTAGGTCTGTTTCAGCTGTATATGTTCGGGGGTTTCCCAATCGGCCGAAATGCCATTTTTCAACTCCCAGTCGGCTGTGCCAAGCTTATTCTTGGGAACATTGCCGATGTTTATATTTTTGAAATTAGGTTTCATGATTCAATCTGAAATTACATCTTACTTTGTATGCCAAGTTTTTCCTGAAACATTTGCAAGGTCTCAAGCACATTGGTTTTAACATGTATAAAATACTGCATGCCGGCCGATTTCAACGTTTCGGCCAAAGGAAGCGGATATCCGGCAAGCACCACAATGCTTTGATGATTGAGTGCTTCGTATGCACGCAACGCATTTTCTTCATATTCCTCATCGGAGCTGCACAAGACCACAAATGCCGGTTTAACTTTTTTCGCAGCTTCAATTCCCTCTTCTATGGAAGCAAAGCCGGAATTATCAACAACCTCATACCCGGCGCAGGCAAAGAAATTGGAAGCGAAATTGGCCCTTGCTTTGCGCATGGCTAAGTTGCCAAAGGTGAGCAGCCAAACCACAGGACGCGGATTTGTTTTGCTGAACTCATCGGTGGCATAGCGCATTTTCTCGAAAGCCATCGCACCACGATAGGGCTTCAGCGTTTCAATAACAGCTTCGGGATGGGTCTTGTCTTCCGGCATGAAAACTGCCGGATCGAGCGCTGTTGAGATGCTTTCGGTAAAATTGGGATATTGGTTGGTGCCAAGTAAAATGTCGCGGCGCGATGCAATATTACTATTGCGGTTGGCTGCACTTTCAGCAACTTTTTGCTGCACAAACCCATCGTGCAACGAAGCCACAAAACCTCCCCGTGCATCAAGTTCAAGAAAAAGTTTCCAGGCTTTATCAACCAACATAGAGGTCAGATTTTCGATGTAGTAAGAACCCGCTGCAGGATCAACCACCTTGTCGAGGTAAGATTCTTCCTTGAGTATGAGTTGTTGGTTACGCGCGATGCGTTCTGCTATAACGCCTGGTGTTTCAAAGGCTGTATTGTAAGGCAAAACCGCAAAAGAATCAACACCTCCGATGGCGGCCGACATCGTTCCGGTGGTGGTGCGCAGGGCATTCACCCAGGGATCGTAAACAGTAAAATTCCAGCTTGCGTTGCGGGCGTGGATAAACATGCGTCCATTGCGCGCATCGTTGAGGCCGTAGGCATTCACAATTTGCGCCCACAGCAGCCTGATGGCTCTGATTTTGGCAATCTCCATGAAATAGTTGGAACCGACAGCAAGGTTGAACTTCATTTTCGGCGCTACTTCACCAATAAACAATCCCTTGTCGGTAAGCCGCGTGAGGTATTCAGCTCCTGCTGACAGGCTGAGTGCAATCTCTTCGACGATATTGGCACCGGAATCAGCAAAAACATGGCCGTTCACGCCAATCACCCTGAAGTTTGGCAATGCCTGTGCTGCCTTTATCATGGCATATGCCTTGTCAAAATCGGCAGCTTCGCTTTCAAACCATACGCCTCTGCGACTGAATCGCATCAACGGATCATAGTTTACCGAACCAAATATTTTATCGAGCGGACGATTGTATTTTCTCACAAGCTTATCCATCATCTCAACGAGTTCGAGATGTTGCTTCGAGCCCAGGAAGTTAATCTCGGCAATGTCGGCCCTGATATTTTTCAGCAGCAATTCGATGTCTTCGATGCTGTATTCTTTCTGGCAATCGAGCTGAAAACCAAGTGCATCAACACCTTTCATCAACACATCAAGCGCCACTTCGTTGGCGGCAACAATGCTGTCAACCTTAATATCCTGCCTTACCAACCAGTTATTGTCGGCTGTTTTATTGCCTCTGACGAAAGGAAAATCGCCCGGAAAGGCATCTATCCAGGGAATTTCGTTGAGGTTTTCGGCACGGTAATACGGTTTAACAGCCAGGCCTTCGGGTGTTTTCCAGATCAGCTTTTTGCTGTAGTCGGCGCCCTTAAGATCCTTGTGGATTGTTTCTTCCCACTGTTCAGTGGTAATGGGCGGAAACTCGCTGAACAAATTTTCACTTTTTTGATCCATTTTTTCTGAATTTTTCGTTGCAGGGTGTAATCCAACCGGTTAATACACCTAACAGGGCGCAAAATTAGCACATTTAGCCAAAGCTGCTATATGGATTTGAAATTATTGTTAATTAATTCACAATTCATTTGCAAATCAAAAAGATAAATTGCTTTAGGATCGGAGTTTTTCCTGCAGGGAAACGAAGCCTTCGCCCAAAATCTCATCAGCATTAAGAATTGTTACAAATGCTTCAGGATCAACAGCATGAATGAAACCTTCGAGGGTTGAAAGCTCGCTTCGGCGCAAAACCACATAAATGATGTTGCGTTCGGTGCCGCCATACATTCCTTTTGCTTTGACAAGTGTGGCGCCTCTTCGCAAGCCCGAAAGAATCATACGTCCCACTTCGTCATACTTTTCTGTAACGACAAGTGCCAGCTTCTCGTTTGTCCAGCCTTGCAACACCGTGTCAATCGTTTTTCCCATCAGGTAAATTGCAATCAGTGAGTAAAGAGGGATGGCCCAATCCATAAAAACCAATGCCCCGCCAATAACAATCACTGTGTCAACAGTCATCATCAGCTGTCCGAGCGGTTTTCCGGTCCACTTACCCAACATCATGGCCATCACATCCGTTCCGCCACAGCTGGCTTTGGCTTTGAAAAGCAAGCCAACACCCAAACCGATGATGGCTCCGCCATAGATGGTAGAAAGCAGTACATCATCAGGAATCAACGGCGCGTTTCCTGAAAACAAGGCAAGCAAATCCATGAAAGCGGAGGTGAGCATGAAACCTGTAAATGTTTTAACGCCAAATCGCGGACCAAGTACCCTGATGCCAAGCAAAGTGAGCGGGATATTGAAAACCAGGGCCATCATACCCACCGGTGTCCCGAAATGATGGTGCAACACAATAGAAATTCCATACACGCCACCGGGCACAATTTTGTGTGGCGTGATAAAAAAAACATAGCCGGAAGCAATTAAAAACGCCCCCAAAACAATAAAAGAATAAGCCCTGAACCAGGCAACTGAAAAAGGTTTGTATCTGACAATGAAAGTCATATCAGCTTGAAACTTTGTCTTTCAACGATTTGAATCCTTCGCCCAGAATTTCGTTTGCATTGATCACCGTTACAAAAGCACGGGGATCAATCTGGTGGATATATTCCTGCAGCATGGCCATCTCGCGGCGGTTTACCACGGTGAAAATAATGGTTTTATCGCTGCCGTTGTACATGCCCTTTCCTTGAATAAAAGTACCTCCCCTATTGAGGTCGTTGATGATCTTGTCTCTGATTTCTTCGTATTTGTCCGAAATGATAAACAAGGTTTTGTCGTAATTGATCCCTTGTAAAATCGTGTCAATTACCTGACCGGTGATAAAAATCACGATCAGCGAATAAAGAGGAATTTTCCAGTCCTTGAACACCAGCAAGCCAACGAGAACAATCACCGAATCAACATATATAAGCAACTGACCAACAGGCATTTTTGTGTATTTGCTGATGATCATTGCCACGATATCCGTTCCGCCGGAAGTGGCTTTTGATTTAAAAATCAGTCCCAGACCGATGCCAAGCATCACACCGCCATAGATTGAAGAAAGCAATGGTTCGTCCGGAACAAGTGGTTCGGTGCCATAAAACATGGTGATGCCGTCAACAAAAATTGCCGTGAGCATAAAACCCACCACAGTTTTATATCCAAATCGCGGCCCCAAAACACGTATGCCGATGATCGTCAGTGGAATATCCATTGTCAATGCTGTCATCCCGACGGGAAGATCAAACAGGTAATGCATAACAATTGCAATACCATAAACTCCTCCCGGAACAATTTTGTAGGGGGTGATAAACAACACAAAACCCGCCGCAAGGATAAACGAGCCAATCACAATAAGGTTGTAATTGATAAGCCAGCGTTTTGAAAACACCTTATCTTTTTGGATAAAAGCCATAACAATAAAAGGTAAAAAATGAAGCAGCAAAAATAGTCCAAATACCGTCATCCTATCAACAACCAATACGACGAAAACCTATAATACTGATTTACTGTCATATATTCATATGCAAAGAACTGAATAAGCACAAGCCCATAGGTTGGAACACAATAATTTTGGGGATAAACTGTTTATGCTTTGAAAACCCCGGAAAGTGCGCAATAATAATACTGCTATCATTTATTCTGACAATTCATGGTGTATGCCTAAAAATTACTATTTTAGCCGCCTTGAAATAATAAGAAAAAAAAGCTTGATCAAGTTGATGTTCAGATATTTAGGTATTCTGTTACTGCTTATGTTATGCGAATTCCCTGCAATTTCGCAGCAAGCTCCCATTTTCACCCATCATACTTATACACATGCCTTTACAAATCCCGGCTTTTCGGGCATGGGCGAAGGTATCTGTCTGAACAGTATTGTCAGGCAGCAATGGGCAGGTTTCAAGGATGCTGAAGGCAACAAAGTTGCACCGGAAACTTTCCTTATCACAGGAGACATGCCTTTGAAATTTCTGCATGGCGGCACAAGCCTGGCCATCGTTCAAGACAAGCTGGGTTTTGAAAAAAACGTTGGTGTTCAGATAGGTTATGCCTATCATCTGGAAATGGGAGCAGCGAAGTTAGGAATTGGAACAGCACTTAACTTCCTGAACAGAACCGTTGATTTCTCCAAATTCAAGCCACATCAGAGCGGCGATCCTGTTTTATCAACATCCGAGCAATCGGATATGTTGTTTGATTTGAATCTTGGGGTTTTTCTCGAAGTTCCTGACAGCTATTATGTTGGATTTTCGGTGACAAGCCTGCTTGAGTCAAAAGGGAAAGCACTGACAGAGAGCAGCAGCAGTAGTTTTGTTGGCGACCGCACCCTTTATCTTGTAGCCGGCTACCAGTATGTTGCACCCTGGAATCAAGCCATAGAATTTCATCCGTCGGTGAGTGTTATGAGCAACATCTCAACCATGCAGATGAACCTGACCGGAACCGTTGTTTACAACAATAAATTTTGGGGTGGCGTGAACTACAGGCCACAGGAGTCAATCGGACTGATGGTTGGTTTGAGTGTCCTTGACCTCAGGATCGGCTATGCCTACGACATCAACACCATGGGAATCGGTGTGCCGGGCAGTCATGAGATCAGTTTGGGCTACTGCTTTAAAATCAATACCGAAAAGAACATCAAAACCTACAGAAACACACGTTATTTATAGCGGCAACACAACAAAACGAAAAAAATGGAGTTATTGAAGCCACATAGAACAGAATCGAAAGAACTACAGTTGAAAACATATTCTTTTAACGCAATGAAGCATCTACTGTTACTCGCGTCAGCCCTCATCATGCTGGCGGGTTGCAGCAACACCAATTCAGGGGAACTTGTTGGTGTGCGGCAAAAATCCAAACCATTCTATCAACCCGACCCACATGGCATGGTATTTATCCCGCAGGGAAGTTTTACCATGGGTGCCGGAGGTGAAGACATCACCTATGGTCAGTTGAACCAGCCAAAAACAATTTCTGTTTCAGGATTTTTTATGGATGAAACCGAAATCACGAACAACGAATACCGTGAGTTCGTGCATTATGTCCGCGATTCCATTGCCAGAACCATGTTGGGCGAAGTCAATCCTGATGTGTACCTTATCAGTACGAACGAAAAAACAGGTGAAGAATACGATCCGCCGCACCTCAACTGGAAACCCGCCATTGAGTGGAACAGCAAGGAACAGGAAGTGAGAGATGCGCTGGAAGCCATGTTCCTGCCCGATCTTGAACGCTATTTCCGTCGCAAGGAAATAGATACACGCAAACTTAATTATGCATATTACTGGGTTGATCTTCAGGCTGCAGCAAAAAAAGAATTTGATAAAAACGCTCAATATGATTACAGAAACGCCGGTTTGGCCAACCGTCCGCAGGGACTTACCAACCGTTCGGTTTATGTGAAACGCGAGATGATCAATGTTTATCCCGACACATTATCATGGATACATGACTATTCTTATTCATTCAATGATCCGCTTACAGAGAAATATTTCTGGCATCCGGCCTATGACCATTATCCAGTTGTAGGTGTCAACTGGAGTCAGGCACGGGCTTTCTGCGTTTGGAGAACCGAAAAGCTGAACAGCTACCTGCTTTCAAAAAAAGGCGAAGTGGCGCTTGCAGAGTTCCGCCTTCCGACAGAAGCTGAATGGGAATGGGCAGCAAGCGGCGGCAACGCACTCAACCCTTATCCGTGGGGAGGCCCATACACACGCAACGATCAGGGCTGTTTTCTGGCCAACTTCAAACCATTGCGCGGCAACTACATCGCTGACGGAGGCTTACGCACTGTCATCGTCGGCCATTATCCGCCAAACGATTTTGGATTATACGACATGGCCGGCAATGTGGCCGAATGGACCAACAGCGCCTTTGACCCTGCAAGCTACAACCTCACCTGGGACATGAACCCCAACTATACCTATAACGCTGCCGAAAACGATCCGCCTGCAATGAAACGCAAGGTAATCCGGGGTGGTTCGTGGAAAGACATTGCTTATTACCTCCAGACAACATCGCGCGCTTATGAATATCAGGACACCGCGAAAAGCTATATCGGTTTCCGCACCATTCAACCTTACCTTGGCCGCAACAAAGGAGATAATCCGCTCAAAGCTTCAAGAGTATATAGATAAATAAAGAATATTTTTCATTTTAAAGTCACACAAGAAAATGGATTTCAATAAGTTAGTAAGAAGTAAAAAGTATAAAAACTTCATGTCGAAGCTCTATGGTATTGGAGCTGCTGTTGTTATTATCGGCGCGTTGTTCAAAATCAACCACTATAACTACGCCAATGAAATGCTGATCATTGGGCTGGGAACAGAAGCCCTCATCTTCCTCTTTTCAGCTTTTGAACCACCACACGTTGAGCCCGACTGGAGTTTGGTTTATCCACAGCTTGCAGGGATGTATGGCGATACACCGGTAGAGCGCGAGCTTGCTTCGAAAAAAACAGCCACCCAACAGCTTGATACCATGTTTAAGGAAGCCAACATCGAGAAAGAAACACTTGAAAGACTGGGGCAGGGATTGAAAAAGCTAAGTGAAAACGCTGTTCAGATGGGACAGATCAGCAACGCTGTTGTTGCTACCAATGAGTACGTTGACAGCATGAAAAACGCCACCAAATCAGCTGGTGAATTGTCGGGCTCCTACAAAAAAGCATCTGAAGTGCTCAGCAAAGATGCCACAGCCTCTATTGATTACCTGACAAATATGAAATCGGCTTCGGATAGTGCATCCAAACTGAGCTCAGCTTACACACAGGCAGCCAATGTGTTACAGTCAGAAGTCAGATCAACCGAAGAGTTTGCAAACACAGTGAAAACAGCCTCGGCATCGGCAAAACAATTGGCCGAAGCTTACAACAAATCAGCTTCAATGATTAAAACATCGGTTGAAGCATTGGATTTTGGCTCTGTTGAAAGCGCTTCGTACAATAAACAGCTGCAACAAATTGCCAAAAATATGGCAGCGCTGAATGGTGTGTATGAGTTGCAATTGCAAGGCACGGGCAAAGCTGCCGAAACTGCTGATAAACTTTACAAAACCATGACTGAGTATCTTGAAAAAGTGAATCAGACAGCTACAAATACCGGCCAACTCAACCAAAACATCGCAGAACTAAACAATAAGATCAGCGCGATGAATAAGGTGTATGGCAATATGCTGACAGCGATGAACGTCAAAGCATAATTTTAAGTAAAAACGTTAAGATAAATTTAGCCCATGGCCGGATATAAAGAAACCCCAAGGCAAAAGATGATCGGTATGCTCTATCTGGTGCTTACCGCCCTGCTGGCACTCAACGTGTCAAAAGACATTCTTGATGCCTTTTTGGTGGTCAACGAAGGAATGGTGAGTACCAATGAACGTTTTGCCAATAAGGTATCGAACGTTTATGCGCGATTCGAGAGTCAATTCAACCTTAATCCCGGAAAAGTCGGGGAATATTGGAACAAAGCACAAGAGGTCCGCACCAAAAGCCAGGACCTGATTGAATACCTTGAAGACGTGCAGATGGAAGTGGTGATCAAGTCGGAAAAGAAGACCAAGGATGAGGTGCTTGCTTTGTACTACACAAAAACCCAGATGCCTGACAATAGAAACGCAGGTGCAATGCAGGAAAAATATATGCTTGACCTGTCAAAAGTTCCATCGCGCGATAAATACGACGAGGCAACAAATTACATGATTGGACCGAACAAAAACGGAGAAGCATATACGATGGCTCAGAAAATAGAGAATTACCGTCAGTTTATTCTCGGAATTGTCGGCGATCATAATGCTGACAAGATTGGCCTGAACACAAATGAGAAATTTAAGGACGCTTCGGGGGCATCACAAGACTGGATGTATTACAACTTCTACCACACCATTCTGGCTGCGAATGTAACCATTTTGAATAAAATCATTTCTGAAGTTCAAAGTGCTGAATTTGACGCCGTTAACAGGTTGTATGAAAATATCTCCGAGAAGGATTATAAATTCGACAGGTTATCGGCAGAAGTCATTCCGAACTCAACCTATATCCTTAAGGGTCAAAACTATGAGGCCACTGTTTTATTGACTGCCTACGATTCAAAAACACAGTCAGAAGTTAAAATAGTACGAGGCGCATCTGCTATTAACGACGGAAACATTGGCGGAGCGCAGGTTTTCAGGAGCGAAAACGGTGTTGTAAAACTAACTTTCCCCGGCCAGGCCGAAGGACCGCAACGCTATGCCGGGGTCATCGAGGTGAGAGACCCTCTGACGCAGGAAATAAAGCGACATCCTTTTGAGGCCCAATACATTGTTGCTCCTCCTTCGCTCACAGTGGCTCCCTTGAAGATGAATATCCTCTATTCAGGTCTCAAAAACCCAATCTCAATCAGCGCCCCCGGCATCCCCAACGAGCAAATTGTTCCTTCAATTACAAAAGGAAAAATCGTGAAAGGCGCCAATGGAACCTGGGACGTTGAAGTACCAACCGGTGAACGCACCACTACCATCAGTGCTGTTGCAAGCGTAGAAGGCAAAAATCTTCCGCTGGGCAGCTTTGAATTTCGCATCAAGCGCGTGCCCGACCCCATTGCGAAAATTGCAGATATTACCGATGGCACCATCGAGAAAAACCGTTTGCTGGCATCAAGAGCCATCATTCCCGAAATGGTTGATTTTGACTTTGAAGGATTCCACTTCGAAATCGTTTCATATGAGCTTTCAACCTATCGCGGCACCGAACTACAGCGCAGCGGCAGCATCAAAGGCAATCAGTTTACAGATGCAGTTACCAATATGATTAAAAATGCAGGTCGCGGACAACGTTTGTATTTTGAACGTATCCAGGCCAAAGGTCCTGACGGAACAATGCGCACTCTGAATCCTATCAACCTCGAAATCAATTAATCACACAGATCAATGAATATGAAAAAGATCATCCACAGCCTGTTCGTCCTCATCCTGATGAGTTGGGGAAGTTTCAGCCTTCATGCCCAAATTATGGATGAAAGTCCTAAAGATGGCCTGTTTGCTGACAATGGTTTGATTGATAAAGCCCCAATCCCGCTACCAACAATCAGAATAGCCGATGTGACCTGGCAAAAAAGGGTTTGGAGAGAAATTGATTTCCGCCAGAAACTCAACCAGCCTTTCTACTATCCGCTTGAATCGCATAACAACTGGCGCAGTTTTATCAATGTGGTGATGGACGGCTTAAAAGAGCGGCAGTTCAGAGCCTACGATGTTAGCAATACCGATGAATTACTTGTGCCAATCAACTACAACGAGATCATTGCCAAGCAAACCGACACCAGCTATGTGCGTGAGCGGCGCCCTTATCCTCCTTATGAGGAATATGATACCGTAATCATCCGTCAGTTTGACCCATCCAAGGTGATGCGTCTTCGACTGAAAGAAGATTGGTATTTCGATAAACAGCGCTCCCAGCTGATGGTACGCATCATCGCATTTTGCCCTGTTATGATTGTTGAAAAAGACGGCAAGGAGTTTACCCAGCCGCTGTTTTGGGTTTCCTATGAGCAAGCCCGCAAAGTAATGGCACAGGCCATGGTTTTCAACCGTCACAACTCGGCTGAGCGACGTACTTACGATGAGATTTTCCTCAAACGCATGTTTGACAGCTATATTTATAAAGAAGAAAATGTTTACGACCGCCGAATCAATCAATACGCCACCGGTTTGGATGCATTGCTTGAGTCGGAACGCGTGAAAATGGACATCTTCAACTTTGAACACGATCTTTGGGAATATTAATCCCCCTTTCCATTTTATTCCCAGAAAGAGGCCGCCGGTATCCGTCAGCCTCTTTTTTTTGTGCCTTAACAAAAAGCTGCGTAATTTAGCAGGGCATACAAGCATGTATCAGATCAAACGCAATATCGTTAATATCAAGTGAACCTACTCACCGACAAGAAGATAGAATTCCTAAAAGGCGTTGGACCAAAAAAAGCGCTCGTTTTGCAGAAAGAAATCAATGTAACGACTTTCGGCGATCTGTTGTTTCATTTCCCTTTCAGGTATGTTGATAAAAGCAAAATACATAAGGTATCTGAAATAAATGACGAAACTGTTTATTACCAATTACTTGGAACAGTTTCAAACCTCAAGGCACACGGAGCGCCACGCGCCACACGAATCACTGCTCAGCTCACCGATGATAGCGGAAGCATCGAACTTGTTTGGTTCAAGGGACTCTCCTGGGTAAAATCACGTTTCGAAACCGGTAAGTTGTATGTGATTTTTGGCAAAGCCAGTTCGTTCAACAACAAATTCAATTTTGTTCATCCCGAAGTTGAGGATTATATGCCCGATGATTTCACTTTTGGTGAAAGCTTGCAGGGTGTATATCCAACCACAGAAAGCATGAAAAGCAACGGCCTCGGCACCAAGGTGATAGCCCGGCTTGTAAAAACAGCACTCTTTCAGTTGCAAGGCACCATACAGGAAGTATTGCCACAATCGCTGCTGCAAAAATATCAGCTGCCCGCCAGAGAAGCCTCACTATTCAACATTCACCTGCCCGGTGATGGTGTCAGACTGCAAAAATCTATTGAGCGACTTAAATTCGAGGAGTACTTCTTTTTTCAACTGCAATTGCTGCGAAACAAGCTTCAAAACGAAACACAAGCTAATGGTTATGTCTTTAAAAGTGTCGGGCAGCTCTTTAATACGTTTTATACCACCCACTTACCATTTCCACTCACCAATGCTCAAAAAAGAGTGATTCGTGAGATTCGGGCCGATTTAGGATCGGGCAAGCAAATGAATCGCCTGCTGCAAGGCGATGTTGGAAGTGGCAAAACAATTGTAGCCCTGATGGTGATGTTGCTTGCGCTGGACAATGGCTACCAGGCTGCATTGATGGCTCCGACAGAAATACTTGCCAATCAGCATTTCGACTCGCTCAAATCTTTGCTCGAAGGACTACCGGTGACAGTAGAGCTGCTGACCGGCTCGAGCAAATCGGCACAACGCAAAAAAATCCACACACAACTTTCCGAAGGAAGTTTAAACATCCTTATCGGCACTCACGCCTTGATTGAAGATGTGGTTGTTTTCAGAAACCTGGGCCTGGTGATTATTGATGAACAACATCGCTTTGGTGTGGCACAACGGGCCAAAATGTACGAGAAAAGCGAAAATCCGCCGCACATTCTCGTGATGACCGCCACACCCATTCCACGCACCTTAGCCATGACACAATACGGCGACCTCGACTATTCTCAAATTGACGAAATGCCACCCGGACGCAAACCCGTTGAAACAATCCACCTGTACCACGAAAAACGCCTCAGGATGATTGGTTTTCTGAGAAAACAAATCGCTGAAGGCCGCCAAATCTATGTCGTTTATCCACTTATCAAAGAATCTGAAAAACTCGACCTTATCAATCTGCAGGAAGGATACAATGCATTGCTGCGCGATTTTCCCGAGCCCGAATACCGTATTTGTATGGTGCACGGACAGATGAGCGCCGAGGACAAAGCCTTCGAGATGCAACGCTTCGTCAAAGGACAAGCCCATATCATGGTGGCAACCACTGTGATCGAAGTAGGCGTTAACATTCCCAATGCCAGCGTGATGGTGATCGAACATGCCGACCGCTTTGGGTTGTCGCAGCTTCATCAGCTGCGCGGAAGAGTGGGTCGCGGGGCCGATCAGTCGTATTGCATCCTGATGACCGACTTCAAACTCACTGCCGACGGGAAAAAACGCATGAAAACAATGGTTGAAACAACTGACGGATTCAGGATTGCCGAAGCCGACCTTCAACTGCGCGGCCCGGGCGAAACACAAGGCACACGACAATCGGGAATCCTGGAGTTTAAACTCGGTAATCTCGCAAAAGACGAACAGCTTATTAAAAAAGTGAGAACCGAAGTGACTGAATTATTAAAAAATGATCCAAAACTTCAACTGGCAGAAAATCAAACAACAAAAAAACACTTCGAAAAATTATTCAGCAAAACCTTCGACTGGGGTCAGATCGGCTGATCATATCGGTGAAAAAATACCGTTTTCATTACAGTTTTCATCCTGCCATCAGAATTATACCGTCGCATAAACATGACAGATTGACATTTTATACCTAATTTTGCCACTCAAAATATTCCTACACCTATGAAGATTTCCTATAACTGGCTGAAACAATACCTCAATGTTGAACTCGACGCCGAAAAAGCAGGCCACGCGCTCACTTCGGCCGGCCTCGAAGTGGAAGATATCACCTTTTATGAAACAGTAAAAGGTGGTCTGGCAGGCGTGGTTACCGGCGAAGTTGTTGCATGTGAAAGGCATCCCAATGCTGACAAACTTAGTCTTACAAAGGTTGATATAGGAGCCGGCGAACTGCTTTCGATTGTTTGCGGCGCACCCAATGTGGCTGCTGGTCAAAAAGTGTTGGTTGCAACCATCGGCACAACACTTTATCACGGGGATGAGTCGTTTCAAATTAAAAAAAGCAAGATCAGGGGTGAACTTTCAGAAGGAATGATTTGTGCAGAAGACGAATTAGGCCTCGGAAACTCACACGACGGAATCATGGTACTCGACAAAAACACCGAGATCGGACGTGCTGCTTCCCACTATTTCCCTGTTGAAAATGATTTTATTTTCGAAATCGGCCTCACTCCCAACCGCTCCGATGCCGCATCACACATCGGTGTAGCCCGCGATTTGGCTGCCATTCTGAACCATCAACACCAAAATAAAAATCACCAGCTTAGCTTGCCCGATGTTTCGGCCTTTCAAACCGAAAATCATTCGCTGAATATCGAAGTTGAGGTTCCCGACACAGAAGCTTGTCCGCGCTATTCAGGGGTAACGATCAGTGATATCAAAGTTGGTCCTTCGCCCGATTGGCTCGCCAACCGCTTGAAATCCATTGGCATCAGACCCATCAACAATGTGGTTGACGTGACCAATTATGTGCTTTTTGAAACAGGCCAACCGCTTCATGCTTTTGACGCATCAGCTATCAAAGGACAAACAGTTGTTGTGAAAAAGCTTGCCAAAGATGAAACTTTCGTCACCCTCGATGGCAACAACCGCAAGCTCAGTGGCAATGATTTAATGATTTGCAACAAGGAGGAAGGCATGTGCATCGGTGGAGTTTTTGGCGGATTGCATTCAGGTGTGACCGAGTCAACCACGTCAATCTTTCTCGAAAGCGCCTGCTTCGATCCGAAAACGATTCGTAAAACAGCCAGATACCATGCTTTGCAAACCGATGCTTCCTTTAGGTTTGAGCGCGGCACCGACCCCAACATCACGATTTACGCCCTCAAACGCGCTGCATTGCTGATCAAAACCGTTGCCGGCGGGAGCATTTCATCCGACATCAAAGATATTTATCCAACACCCGTCAAGCCTGCAGAGGTAATCCTGAAGTTTGAATACCTTAACCGCATCGCCGGACAAAGCATTGATCCCGCTCAGGCACTCAGTATTCTTGACGATCTGGGTGTAAAAACCCTGTCAGTCAATGCGTATGAGGCATTGGTTCAGATTCCAACATTCAAAGTAGATGTGTATCGCCCGGCCGATCTGGTTGAAGAAATTTTGAGGGTTTATGGTTATGACAACATACAGATTCCCGAAAAAATTAATGCCAGTCTGAACATAAGCGAGGGCCATGATCCTGACAAAATTCAACATGCTGTGTCGGATATGCTCGCAGCACGTGGTTTTTACGAAATGATGAACAACTCGCTCACACGTTCAGAATATACAACCAAACACCCGGCATTTGACGAAAGTCGTAATGTATTGATGATGAACCCATTGAGTAAAGACCTCGATGTTTTGAGACAAAGTCTTCTGTTTGGCGGACTCGAAACCATCGCCTACAACCAAAACAGAAAAAATGCCGATCTGCGACTGTTTGAGTTCGGCAAGGTTTATCAGTTTGATGCAACAAAAAAAGAAAACAACCTTTCTGGCCTTGAACCTTACAGCGAACATCTTTGTCTCGACCTTTTTATCACTGGAAATGCCGCACAGGAAAACTGGAACAGCAATAGCCGCAGTCTTGATTTCTTCGATTTGAAAGCTGAAGTTGAGAGCATTATGAAAAAGCTGCGTATTCCTACCGATAAAATGCAAACCACGACCTTTAGCGACAACATCTTCGAACATGGCCTGTGCTATACGTTGAACCAGGAAACAATGGTTCGTTTGGGTCAGCTAAATGCAACGACAATAAAAACATTCGATATCAAAAAACCGGTTTTTTATGCCACGATAAATTGGACTAAGTTGTTAAAACGTATTCCCACAGGGCCGGTACGTTTCGGATCTTTACCAAAATATCCGTCCGTACGCCGCGATCTGGCGCTTGTTGTTGACACAAGTCTGCGGTTCGAAACACTGGAGGCAATAGCCTACAAGACTGAACCAAAGCTACTTATAGAAGTCAGGATTTTCGACATCTACGAAGGCGACAAAATTCCGGCAGGAAAAAAATCCTACGCCCTCGGCTTTACCTTACAGGATAAGGAATCAACGCTTACTGACAAAGTGATCGAGAAAACAATGCAAAAACTGCTCACCGCCTTTGAACAACAAACAGGCGCTGTTTTGCGTTAGAACCATGTTTAATATATCTTTGTGATTGACAATCAATAGTTTTTAACAGGTATGGATATACAGTCTATCAAGCAGCGCTTTGGCATCATAGGTCATGATCCTTATCTGGAAAGAGCCATTCAGGTGGCTGTTCAGGTGGCCCCCACCGACCTCACCGTGCTGATAACCGGAGAAAGCGGTACAGGGAAAGAAGTTTTTCCTAAAATCATTCACCAGTCGAGTGCGCGCAAGCATGGCCCGTACATTGCCGTCAACTGCGGTGCAATTCCCGAAGGGACGATAGATTCCGAACTTTTCGGGCACGAGAAAGGCTCTTTCACCGGCGCTCATGAAGCCCGAAAAGGCTATTTTGAAGTAGTGGATGGCGGCACAATTTTTCTTGACGAAGTGGCTGAACTTCCGCTCTCTACACAGGTGCGCCTGCTTCGTGTGCTGGAATCGGGCGAGTTTTTTAAGGTTGGATCATCAAAAGTCATCAAAACCGATGTCAGGGTTGTGGCAGCTACCAACGTAAACATTCCCGAAGCCATCGAAAAAGGAAAGTTTCGTCAGGACCTTTACTACCGCCTCAACACAGTCCCAATTATGATTCCACCGCTCAGGGAGCGCAAAGATGATATACTGATGTTGTTTAAAAAGTTTGCATACGATTTTGCCGAAAAATACCGGATGCCAGCCCTGCAGCTCAGCGACGATGCCGTTGTGATGCTCGAAAACTACCGCTGGCCGGGAAACATTCGACAGCTCAAAAACGTAACTGAGCAAATCAGCATCATCGAAAAAAGCAAAACGGTGACTTCTGCTACGCTTTTTCATTATATACCAAAAGATGTAACCACCTCTCTTCCAATTTTATACAATAAAGAAAGAGAAGACGAAAAAATTTCGGAGCGCGATCTGCTCTACAAAGTACTCTTTGATATGAAACGCGATCTGCTGGAGCTGAAGAAAACTGTGGCCGGATTGATGGAAAACGAAGACCTTGAGTCCTCGGCCCAAAACATGTTAAAATCAATTCCGGTTAAAGCCAACAAAGATTTGGACAGTGTGCAAATCGGACAATTTGATCTGGAGGATGACGACGATGATCAGCCGTTTTATCCAAGCGAGATCATCACAGAAAGTCTTTCTTTGCAAAAAAAAGAAATGGACATGATAAAGCTGGCGCTCGACAGGCACAACGGGAAACGGAAAAACGCCGCCAAAGAGCTTGGAATCAGCGAAAGAACGCTCTATCGCAAAATAAAAGAATACGGCATTGATGCATAAGGCTTTATATAAAACCCCGAAAATGAAAACGAAAGCCATACATATCGCACTCTTCTTTGTCATGCTGATGCAGCAAAGCTGTGGCATCTATTCCTTTACGGGAGCCAGCATACCGCCCGAAGCCAAAACCTTTTCGGTTCAGCAATTTCCCAACAACGCCCTTTTGGTCGAACCCTTGCTGAGCGATCAGTTCTCAAATGCATTGCGCGACAGATTTATGAACCAAACCAGTTTGCAAATGATCAATGCAAATGGCGATCTGGATTTTGAAGGCGAAATAACCGAATACGTCACTTCGCCGGTTGCCATCCAAAGCGACCAAACTGCTGCACTCAACAGGTTGACAATCACCGTGAATGTGCGTTTTACCAATAAGTTTGACGAATCAAAGAGCTTTGAATCAAAGTTTTCGCAATATGTTGACTATCCAAGCTCTCAGGACCTCAACTCGGTGAAAGATGGTCTGATGACCGAAATCATTGATATGCTCGTTGACAATATTTTCAACAAAGCTGTAGTAAACTGGTAACACACACTGCATGAACAAAGCCGCGTTTTTACGTCATCTTAAAGAGCCCGAATTGCTTGGAAAAGACAGCCTTGCGGAATTGATGGATCTCGCAACCCAATTCCCCTATTGCAGCACTGCCCATGCGTTGCTGACAATGAATCTGTTCAGAGAAAACCATATTCTTTATGATGCCCAACTGAAAACAACGGCCGCATTGATGAACGACCGCAATATTCTAAGGCTGCACATCACCCGGATTGGCCGACTGAAAGACCGGGTTGTTCTGCCTGACGAATACCTGCCTAAACAAACACCTGAACCACGGGAAGACACATCAATTCAGGAAGCCAAAGCCGGAGAAAACCCTTCAACGGAAACATCGCAGCCACAAAACACCCCCCCGGCCGAGCCTTCAGTTTCGGAAACAGTGACTCTGCAAACGGAAAACAGTGTTGCGTCAGCGTCAGAAGCAGGCATCAATGAAAATGCTGCAGCGCCGCTTATCGGGCAGAAAGAAGAGAACAGCGTTGAAGAATTAGATGAATTTGACGAGAACGAAACCTTGCGGCGAAAATCGTTGGAAGAACTTAAAAGGCTGGTAGCCGAACGCATAAAACTAATCGAAACCGAGAAAAAACGATTGGCCGACAGCACCGGCGATCAAGTGAATAAATCAGATATCATTGAAAAATTCCTGCGCGAAAACCCATCAATCAGCCGGCCGCAACAAAATGAATTTTACAATCCTGAGCTGGCCGTTCAAGCCAGCATTACCGATAACGAAAACATTGTGAGCGAAACCCTCGCCAATATTTACCTGCGTCAGGGGCATTATGACAAGGCTATCAATATCTTGGAAAAATTAAGTTTGAAATATCCGGAAAAAAGTAGTTACTTTGCAGCCCTTATTGAAGAAACCAGAACGAAGAAAAATCATTAAATCTAAGGAAAATGTACGTTGTTATTTCCATCTTAATCCTGATAGTCAGTGTTTTAATGGCATTGGTGGTATTGGTTCAAAACTCTAAAGGAGGCGGGCTTGCTTCCAATTTTGCTGCTTCAAACCAGTTCATGGGTGTGCGCCAAACTGCTGATTTCCTTGAAAAAGCTACCTGGACAATGGCTGTTGCGCTTTTAGTTTTAAGCCTTGCAGCATCGGTTGCTATTCCAAAATATCATGCCGAAGCCGGTCAGGCAGACACTGAGCTGCGTCAGCAAATTGAGAAAACCGCTCCTGTTGATTTCAAAGCTCCGCCTGCTGCTCAGGACGAAGAATAAGAAATTATTTTCACGGCAAAAAAATGTCAGAATGTCACTTCATTCTGACATTTTTTTTGTTTAATGGCTTTGGCATAAAATATGTCCACACACTGACAATACGTAAAAAATCATCAAACGATAAAAAATCTAATATAATGGGAAAATTAAGTATCAAACCTTTGGCCGACCGTGTTGTGATTGAACCGGCACAGGCAGAGCAAAAAACCGCAAGCGGAATCATCATTCCTGATACCGCCAAAGAGAAACCTCAAAAAGGAACTGTTGTGGCTGTTGGCCCCGGAACAACAGAAAATCCACTTACCCTCAAAGAAGGCGATGTGGTGCTCTACGGAAAATATGCAGGCACCGAATTTACCATTGATGGCGCCAACTACCTCATCATGCGCGAGTCGGACATCATCGCAATTATCTGACATTAATTACAAATCATCATTAAAACTTAAATAAAATGGCAAAAGACATCCTATTTAATCTCGAAGCACGCGACAACCTCAAAAAAGGTGTTGACGCACTGAGCAATGCCGTGAAGGTAACACTCGGACCTAAAGGCCGCAATGTGATCATCGAAAAATCCTATGGCGCTCCACAGATCACCAAAGACGGTGTTACTGTTGCAAAAGAAGTTGAACTGAAAGATCCGGTTCAAAATATGGGCGCTCAGATGGTGAAGGAAGTGGCTTCCAAAACCAACGACATCGCCGGCGATGGAACCACAACAGCTACCGTGCTGGCACAAGCCATCATCACCACCGGATTGAAAAACGTTACTGCCGGCGCCAACCCGATGGACCTCAAAAGAGGTATTGACAAAGCCGTGATCGAAGTGATCAAAGCACTCCATGCCCAAACCAAACAGGTGGGCGACAGCAACGAAAAAATCAAACAAGTTGCTGCAATTTCGGCCAATAACGACCACACCATCGGCGCTTTGATTGCTGAAGCAATGACCAAAGTGAAAAAAGAAGGCGTGATCACTGTTGAAGAAGCAAAAGGTATCGAAACATACGTGGATGTGGTTGAAGGTATGCAATTCGACCGCGGATACATCTCTCCCTATTTCGTTACCAACACCGAAAAAATGGAAGCAGTGTACGAAAACCCTTTCATCCTGATCTACGACAAAAAAGTATCGGTGATGAAAGACCTGCTACCCATTCTCGAAAAATCACTGCAAACAGGCCGTCCTTTGATCATCATCGCTGAAGATGTTGAAGGTGAAGCACTTGCAACATTGGTTGTAAACCGTTTGCGTGGCTCACTGAAAGTGGCTGCAGTGAAAGCTCCAGGCTTTGGCGACAGAAGGAAAGAAATGCTCGAAGACATCGCCATCCTCACCGGTGGTGTTGTAATCAGCGAAGAAAAGGGATACCGCCTCGAAGACGCTACCCTCGACATGCTTGGCACTGCCGACAAAGTGTCTATTGACAAGGAAAACACCACCATCGTGAGTGGCCATGGCGAAAAAGAAAGCATTGATGCACGCGTTGCACAGATCAAAAAGCAAATCGAAGTAACTACTTCCGATTACGACAAAGAAAAACTTCAGGAACGTCTGGCAAAACTTGCCGGTGGTGTTGCTGTGATCTATGTTGGTGCAGCCAGCGAAGTTGAGATGAAAGAAAAGAAAGACCGCTTTGACGATGCTTTGGCTGCCACCCGCGCCGCCATCGAAGAAGGCATCATCCCGGGCGGTGGGGTTGGTTTCATTCGCGCCATCGGTGCCATCACCGACATGAAAGGCGACAACGAAGACGAAACCACCGGAATCGCCATCGTAAAACGTGCTCTGGAAGAGCCGCTGCGTCAAATTGTTGAAAACGCAGGCCTCGAAGGTTCTGTTGTTGTGAACAAGGTAAAGGAAGGCAAAGATGATTATGGATTCAATGCCAGAACAGAAGTATATGAAAACCTCTACGAAGCCGGTGTGATTGACCCCACCAAGGTTGCACGTGTTGCCCTCGAAAACGCCGCATCTATCGCAGGTATGTTGCTGACCACAGAATGTGTTTTGGTTGAGCACAAAGACCCCAAGGAAGCTCCTGCAATGCCTCCAATGGGCGGCGGAATGCCTGGCATGATGTAGTCATCACAAGCTCAAATTTTTTGGAAAAGCGCAGAGAAATCTGCGCTTTTTTTTATTTTTCAGAATAAACGAACATCGGATTCGCGGCTGCCTTTATATCGCACCCCTTCCTTTAGGGTTGCGAAAATCCAGATAAAAACCCGGTAAAAATCAAATTAAAAAAAGTCAAATTATTATCGGAGTAATGTTTCTTTCACTACTTTTAGAGCGAAATAGAAGCGTGTTTTTCAATGCTTCTCATAGAAACTATTACAGTGAAATTAAAACAAAAACAATGATTGAATTCTTTCAAAACCTCGACCCGCTTCTGCGCATGTTTTGGTTCGTTGCACTACCTACAAGCCTTATCTTCGTTTTTCAAACCATCAGCACCTTTATGGGGGTTG
>ERZ1645187.1308-NODE-1308-length-23009-cov-116.780213_pt1 | contig 23009 bp, 15 predicted proteins | sample MGYA00575352_ERZ1645187 | MGnify/ENA primary metagenome ERZ1645187 (study PRJEB40837, sample SAMN11349314) | freshwater sediment metagenome | isolation source: river sediment | host: Sediment | place: India: Wazaribad , New Delhi | collected 2017-02-21 ... | reverse complement strand
CGTCGATGGCGCCGACCGCCTTGCCGGTGCCGGCCTGGATGTCGGTGACCTGACGAGAGATCTCTTCCGTCGCTTTGGCGGTCTGGCCGGCGAGGTTCTTCACCTCCGAGGCGACGACGGCGAAGCCGCGACCCGCCTCGCCGGCACGCGCCGCTTCGATGGTGGCGTTGAGGGCGAGGAGGTTGGTCTGGGCGGCGATCGCCTGGATCAGGCCGACGACGGTGCCGATTCGGGTGCCGGAGGAGGCGAGCGTCTCGATGGCGCCGGCCATCTGGGCGGTCATGGCGTTGGCCCGCTCGACGATGCCGGTGGCGGCGCCGATCTGACGGCCGATCTCGCCGATCGAGGCGTTGAGTTCCTCGGCCGCGCCGGCGACCGACTGGACCATGGTCGAGGTCTCCTCGGCCGCCGCCGCCGCGCTCGTCGCCTGATCGCGGGCGGAAGCGGCGATGCCGGTGAGAGACTCGGCGGTGCCGAGCATGCGGGTCGAGCAGCCGCCGACGTCGCCGAGCATGGATTCGGCCGACGTCTTGAAGGTCGAGATGGCTCCCTCGAGGAACGCCGATTGCCGGGCGCGCTCCTCGAGCAGAACCTCTTGGTAGACGCTGATGGCGAGGTCCATGTCGAGCATGATCGCCTTGTTCATCGCCTGGAGGCGCCCGACCAACGCCCCCTTGCGCAGGCCGGCGGCGGCGACGAGGAGGGCGGTCAACTCGTTGAGGACATACTGATATCCGCCGATGTACCAGCGCGGCTCGAGGCCGATGCGATGGTGGGCGAGGCCGATGGCGCGGACCGACTCGGCGTAGTCCTCGTCGAAGCGGCCGGAGAAGACGCGGGCCCAGTGGCGACTCTGCGCTCGGGCGAGATCGGCCGAGCGTGACCCGACGAGACGGGAGAGATCGGGCTCGCGGCCGAGATGATCATAGAAACGGCGAAGAATACTCTCGAGATGAGGCTCGATGAGTGCCCACACTTCGGGAAGCTGCTTCAGCGTCGCCGCGTCGATGCGGGCGAAGGCCAGTCGGCGGCTCAGATCGTCGTTTCGGGCCATGTCCCCCTCCGCTCGTCTCGGTTCTGCTTGGTCGCGTTCAGGTTCCGATCGTCTGGTCGGCGCGGAACCGAATCTCTGAGATTGACGCTGCGTAATAAAATCGCTTCGAAGCGCTCGCCGAATACGCCCCTGATTGAAGTAAAAGGTGAATGGTTAATGATTCGTTAATGGAATGACGAGAGAAATACTTGTGACGCTGGGTCGTGACGCGGAAATGTCGAGATCCGGTGGAATTCTACTCTGACTCGGGCTCGAGGGCAGGGGGCGCGCGCGGGTGAGCCGGGGGCGCCGGCTCGGGGGGGCGAAGACACCGACTTCACCGGATGTTAGGGATGTTCCGAGAAAGATCGGACCGGACATCGACCGTGACATGCGCGGTTTCTTCTCGGGGGCACGATGAATTCGAAGGCGTTCGACGAGGGTGCGAAGGTCGGTGCGGCGAACGGAATCGTCGCCGCCGCGGCGACCATCGTCGGATTCCACGTCGCTGCCCTGATCGCCTTCGCCTTGTCGCGCACCTACGGCGACGTCGCGGCGCTGTGGCCGGCGACGGCCTTGGTGGCCGTGGCGATACGGCGCAATCCCGGCGTACCGCTGGCGTGGACGTTCGGCGGGCTGTGGATCGCCGCCTTCGCCGCGATCGTCGGATTCGGATCTCGGCTCGATCTCGCCGCGATGCTCGCGTGCGTCGACGTCTTCGAGGTCGCCGTGGCGCTCGTCGGGCTGCGGTGGCTCGGCGAACGGCGGCTCGACAAGTCCATCACGGTCTTCCTCGGAGCCTTGGCGATCGTCGGCGTGTTGGCGCCGCTCTTCGGGGCGAGTGCGGGTGCCGCTGCGGTGTCTTGGTTCCTCGGTGCCGACTTCCGCACGGTGTGGAAGACCTGGTGGATGGGCAATCTCTTCGGCGCCGCCCTGGTCATGCCGATCGCCGCTTCGCTGACCCGAAAGCGGCTCGCGGCGCTGTGGAGCGATCGGACGCTCGCCGAGGCGACACTGGTGACGCTCGGTGCCGGCATCGCGGTCGCGGTCACGGTGACGCGGATCGGCCAGCCCAATCTCCTGCTGGCGATTCCGGTGATGATCGCCGCCGTCCGTCTCGGGCCGCTCGCCAGCGCCGTGCTCGGGTCGGCGACGGTCGTCTCGGTGACGGCGGCGGCGCTTCTCGGCGTCATGACGCCGATCCCGGGTGGGGCACCGGCCGCAGTGGTCGGGCCGTGGTCGGCGGCGGCGGTGCTGTTGCCCTATGTCGTCTCGCTGGTGATCGACGGTCTGACGCGGGAGCGGGAGAAGATCTCGGCGCGCGAGACCCATCTCAGCAGCGTCATGGATCGCTCGCCCTTCGGCATGGCGCTGCTCGACGTCGAAGGTCGATGCTATGCCGCCAACCGGGCGCTGTGCGAGTTCCTCGGCTACGAGGTCGAGGATCTCATGGGCAAGCGCCCCTCGGACATCACCTACGGCGACGATCGTGATGAGGTGGTGCCGCGGATGCGGCGCATGCTCGCCGGTGAATTCGACGAATACGCCCTGGAAAAGCAATTCCTGCACAAGAACGGCACGCCGATGTGGACCTTCATCGCCGTGTCGCTGGTCCGCGACGAGCAGACCGGCGCGCCGCTCTACATGATCGCCCAGATGCAGGACATCTCGGCCCGCAAGGCGGCGGAAGCGGCGCTCGAGGAGAGCGAGAGCCGCTGGAACTTCGCTCTGGAGAGCGCCGGGCAGGGCGTCTGGGACTACGACTACTCACGGCACAGCACATTCTATTCGCCGATGTGGGCGCGGATGCTCGGCTACGAGCCGGAGGAGGTCTCCACCGAGTCGGACGCGTGGCTCGCCCTCGTCCATCCGCACGACCTGCCACGGTTGCTGCATCAGGAGCAGATCCATCTGGCGGGCGAGACCGATCAGTTCGAATGCGAATTCCGCATGCGCCACAAGGACGGCCATTGGCTGTGGATCCTCGACCGCGGCAAGGTCATCGCCCGCGACGACGAGGGACGGCCGCTACGCATGGTCGGCACCCACACCGACATCACCGAGCACCGCTCGCTCACCGAGGCGCTGGTGGAGGAGAAAGAGCGGCTGCGCATCACTCTCCATTCGATCGGCGACGGGGTGATCTGCACCGATGCCGCCGGCTCCATCACCTTCATGAACCCGATCGCCGAGCAGCTCACCGGCTGGACGGCGCAGACCGGGCTGAAGCGGCCGGTCGACCTCGTCTTTCGCCTCGTCCACGAGAGCGGCGATCGGCCGATCGAAGGCGCGGTCGGGCGCTGCCTGTCCCGGCTCGATCGGGTGTCGCACGAAGAAGGCGTGCTGCTGGTGGCGCGCGACGGCGCCCGGGTCGACGTCAAGGCCTCGGCCTCACCGGTGCGCACGCCCTCCGGCGAGGTGCTCGGCGCCGTGCTGGTGTTCCAGGACGTCACCCGCGCCCGCACGCTGCAGAAGGAACTGGCGCAGATGGCGACGCAGGACGCGTTGACCGGTCTGCCCAACCGCTCGTCTTTCGAACAGGTGCTCGCCGACGTCTGCACCATGGACGCCGGGGAGAACGGCCATGCGCTGTGCTTCCTCGATCTCGATCGCTTCAAGATCGTCAACGACACCGCCGGTCACGCCGCCGGCGACGCGCTGCTGCGCGAGGTCGGGCGGGTGATCCGCGAGCAGATGCGGCGGAACGATCACGTCGCCCGGCTCGGCGGCGACGAGTTCGGCATCCTCATGGCCGACTACGGCATCGACGACGCGCGGCGCATCGCCGAGCGGCTGCTCGATCGCATCGGCCGGGTGCGCTTCTCCTGGGACGGCCGGGTCTACGAGGTCGGGGCCTCGATCGGCATCGCCCACATCGACGGCGACACGCCGCTGGTCGCCGACGTGATGAGCCGGGCCGACGTCGCCTGCTATGCCGCCAAGGCGGCGGGGCGTAACCGCGTCTCGGTCTATCACCCCTCGGAGGGCGACGCGCGGCGCCACCACAACGAGCTCCACACCGCCGCCGGCATCCGCGCCGCGCTCGATGCCGATCGCTTCGTCGTCCACGCCCAGGAGATCCTCGATCTGCGACCGGCCGGGCACCTGCAACGGCACTGCGAGTTGCTGGTGCGGATGCGGGACGAGGACGGCGCGCTGTTGTCGCCCGGGGCCTTCATCCCGGCGGCGGAGCGCTACGGGCTGATGGGGTCGATCGATCGCTGGGTGATCCGCCGGGTGTTGCACACCTACGGCCGGGCGATCCTCGACGTGCCGCGCCTCACCGTGTCGATCAACCTGTCGGCCAATTCACTCGAGGATCCGAGCCTCGTCGACTTCCTCGCCGACGAGTTGGCGCGCTCGGTGCTGCCGCCGCATCGGCTGCGCTTCGAGATCACCGAGACGTCGCTGATCAACAACCTCACCAACGCCTCGCGGCTGGTTGGAAACCTGCGGGCGGCCGGCTACGCCATCATGCTCGACGATTTCGGCGCCGGAGTCTCCTCCTTCGCCTATCTCGAGCATTTCCCGACCGACTATCTCAAGATCGACGGGGGCTTCGTCCGCAAGATGAAGGACAACCCGATCGATCGGGCGATCGTGGAGAGCATCAACGACGTCGGCCACAAGATCGGTGCGGTGACGGTCGCGGAATTCGTCGAGGACGGCGAGACGCTCGACATCCTGCGCGAGATCGGGGTCGACATGGCGCAGGGCTATCACATCGCCCGGCCGATTCCGCTCGAGACGATGCTGCTCGACTGCGCCGCCGAGAACGGGCGGCTCGCGGAACGGCTCAAGGCGTGAGATCGCCGCCGTCGCGAAGACGATGCGTTCGCCGATGCGACGTCGCGTCGCCGCCTCGGGCGACTTGATGCCGCCGCGTTCCGGGACCATGTCGGAGGGGTAGGCTCCGCCGCTCCGGCGGCGTCGAGCCGTCTCTTTTTTGCTTCCCCACACACCCGAGGTTCTCATGTCCCGTCTCGACGATGCCGCTCTCGACCTCCTGTTCCGCGAGGCGCGGACCCAGAACGGCTGGACCGATGCGCCGGTCTCCGACGCCGAACTCGCCGCCGCGCTCGATCTCGCCAAGATGGGGCCGACGGGCGCCAACTCCCAGCCGCTGCGCGTCGTCTTCGTCCGCAGCGCCGACGCCAAGGCGAAGCTGAAGGCGGTGCTGTCGCCCGGCAACGTCGACAAGACGATGGCCGCGCCGGTGACCGCGATCGTCGCCTTCGACCCGAAGTTCTACGATCATCTGCCGAAGCTCTTCCCGCATGTCGACGCGCGGGCATGGTTCGCCGGCGATCCGGTCGGCGCGGAGGTGACGGCGCGCACCAATGCGACGCTCCAGGCGGGCTATCTGATCCTGGCGCTGCGGTCGCTCGGTCTCGATTGCGGGCCGATGGCCGGCTTCGACGCGGCCGCGGCCGATGCCGCGTTCTTCCCCGGCGGTGCCGCCAAGTCGCTGTTCCTGATCAACATCGGCCACGGCGACGCGACGAAACTCTTCCCGCGCAGCCCGCGCCTCGATTTCGCCGAGATGGCCGAGATCGTCTGAGGCTCGGAGGGGGCGTCGCGCGGTCCTCCGGGTCGGGTCCGCCTCCGCCGGCATCGGCGGCGGCGGATCGGCTCAGCGCTTCGCCGCCTGCCTCTCCGGCTTCGGATCGACGCAGGGGATCGGCGCGTCCCAGGGTGCGACCTTCGATCCCTTGGTCACTTCGAGGTCGGTGGAGGCCTCCGCTTCGGCCGTCTTGCCGACGTAGAATCGGAAGGTGCCGGGTTCGACCACGTAGGAGCCGTCGTCGACGTGGAAGCCGAGGGTGGCGACGCGGATCGGGACGGTCACCTCACGGCTCTCGCCCGGCGCCAGATCGACCTGGGTGAAGCCCTTCAACTGACGCTGCGGCCGCGAGCGGCTGGCGACGAGGTCGTGGGCGTAGACCTGGACCGTCTCGCGCATCGGGCGGCCGCCGGTGTTGGTCACGGTCACCGTGACCTTCACCGTGTCGGCGGGGGTCGCGGTCGTGCGGTCGAGACGCGGGGCGGAAAACGTGGTCGTCGAATAGCCGAGGCCGTGGCCGAAGGGCCAGCGCGGCGTCCAACCGACGTCGATGTACTTGTTCGTCCACTTGTCGTCGGCCGATGCCGGACGGCCGGTCGGCAGGCGGTCGTAGGAGAGCGGCAGCTGGCCGGTCGAGCGCGGCCAGGTGAGCGGCAGACGGGCCGAGGGCGAGACGTCGCCGAAGAGCACCTCCGCCGCACCGATCGCCCCGTAGGTACCGGGGAACCACACCATGGCGATGGCGTCGACCCTGTCGATGACGTTCTCGATCAGCATCGGCCGCCCGCCGGTGAGGAGCAGCACCACCGGCTTGCCGGTGGCGGCGAGCGCCTCGACGAGCTTCACCTGCGGGGCGGAGAGGGCGAGATCGGCGCGGGCCGCCGCCTCGCCCGATTCCTCGTAGGTCTCGCCGACCACGGCGAGCACGACGTCGGCCTCGGCCGCCGCCTTCACGGTCTCGGCGATCACCGCGTCGTCGGTCTCGGCCGGGAAGCGGCAGGGGCCGCAGGCCGCCAGTAAGTCGACACTCGCACCGGCCTTCTCGGCGCGATCGGTGATGGCTTTGCGCAGCGTGACGATGTCCTCCATCTGGCTCAACGCCGGATGAGGGCCCATGTGGTCGCGCGGGCTGTCGGCGAGGCCGCCGACCAGGGCGATGCGCTTCACGCCGGCGAGCGGCAGGCGATCCTTCGGATTGTGGAGGAGGAGCGTGGTGCGCCGGCCCATCTCGATCGCGCGGTCGCGGCCGATAGGGGTCAGCTTCGCCTGGGCCGCCGCCTGCTCGGCCGGATCGGCGTGCATGCGCTCGTCGAGCTTCGCCTCGAACTTCAGCCGCAGCACCCGGCGCACCGCCTCGTCGAGGCGGGCGGTCGGGACGCGGCCCGCGGCGATCGCCTGTCGCATGTTGCGCTGGTAGAGGTAGGACGCCATGTCGAGATCGACGCCGGCGTTGAAGGTGGCGACGGTGAGATCGATCGGTTCGGCCGACAGGCCGTGGTTGGCGAGCTGATCGATGGCGCCCCAATCGGAGGTGACGACACCGCCGAAGCGCATGTCGCGGCGCAGGATGTCGGTCAGGAGATGGCGGTTGGCGGTAGCGGGGACACCGTTGAAGGCGTTGAAGGCCGACATCACCGTCTGCGCCCCGGCGGCGATGGCGGCGCGGAACGGCGGCAGCACGTGGTCGCGGAGGAAGGGTTCGCCCATCTCCACCGCGTCGTAGTCGCGCCCGCCCTCGCCGAAGCCGTAGGCGACGAAGTGTTTGGCGGTGACGACGAGGCCGCCGTCGCGGAAGCCGCGCACCCGAGCACCCGCCAGACACGAGGCGAGGTGGACGTCCTCGCCGGCGCCCTCGACGACCCGACCCCAGCGCGGGTCGCGGTTGATGTCGACCATCGGGGCGTAGGTCCAGTTGGTGCCGGCGGCGGAGGATTCCAGGCCGGCCTGCTCGGCGGCGGCGCGGTTGAGCTCGAGATCGAACGAGGCGGCCTGGGCGAGCGGCGGCACGAACAGGGTGCGGTTGCCGTAGATGATGTCGGTGCCGTGGAGGAGCGGGATCTTCAGCCGCGACTTCTTCCACGCCTCGACCACCTTGGCGAATTCCTTCGCCGTGCCGAAGTTCATGACGTTGCCGTAGGCGCCGGACGTGACCTTGTCGAAGTCGAAGACCTCGGCGATCGAGGCGAGCGTCACCTGTCCGATCTTGTCGTCGAGGGTCATGCGCCGCATCAGGGCGTCGATGCGCCGATCGATCGCATCCGCCCGCGCCACGCTCGCCGATCCCAGAGCCGCCGCCAGTGCGAGACCGATTCCCAACGACTTCCGAACCATCGATCACTCCCGATCCCCGCCACGCCCCGCGGTCGCGGCATCGGCCATGCGCGCATGCTCGCGGCGGCATGCGGCGGCAAGATGGTCGAAATCAGAGGAATTTCGCAAGGGCGTCGACGCGGTCGTCCGCCGTTTCCGAGGGTGGGTCGCGCCTAGCGGGCGGTGGGCTTCGGCTTCGGTTTCTTGGCCTTCGCCGGCTTGCGGGCGCGGGCCGCGGCGGCCTCGCGCTCGGCGGTGTAGGCGGCGAGTTCGCCGATGCCGTCCCAGTTCATCGAGAAGCACTTGGCGTAGTTCGCCTTGGGAATCGCGGGGTCGGTGGCGCATTCGTGGAAGGGGCGCAGGTCGTCGGCTTCGCGATAGTAGGTGTAGGGGGCGATGAGGAAGCGTCCCGATCCGTCGGCGAGGCCGCCGTAGCGGTCGATGCGGCCCTTCAGCGACGGATCGGCGGCGATGATCGCCTCGCGCAGCGTCTCGCCCTGGATGAAGGCGTCGGGCAACTGGTCGAAGGGGCCGTCGTAGGCGTTGTTCACCCGTGAATTGCCCTCGAAGACGCCGATCAGCAGTTTCCGTTCGGTGCGATGGTCGCGGTAGTAGGCGAAGCCGGTGCGCTTGCCGATCAGGGTGCGGTCGTCGTCGCGGGTGCCGAGCAATTCCTCGGTGACGGGCGGGGTCTCGTCGAGCACGTAGTGGAAGACCTTCGCCTTGGGGTTCCACACCAGGAAGAAGCGCACCGCCGAATCGTCGAAGATCGGACCGATGTGGGTCTCGTCGGGGAGCACGGCGCCGGGCGGCGGCGTCACGCCCTTCATGTCGTTGATCTCGAAGACCACCGAGCGGCCGTCGGCGGTCAGCCGATAGAGGAAGGGCTCGAGCTTTTCGAGGCGCACCCCGTGGCTCTCGTCGAGGCGGAGGTAGTTCATCTCCGGCTCTTCGCGCCATTCCGAGAGGTCCTCGAAATAGGCGAAATGGACCTTGCCCCGATCACGGTCGGAGGCGTCGAGGCGGATGTTGCCGGCGAACTTCACCCCGTGATGGACGAAGGAGAAGTACCAGTAGCTCTCCGTCGGCCACACCTTCACCCGATCCGGCATCTGCGACAGAACCCAGCCGAACATCGCCCGCGTGTCGCCGATCGGCAGGTCGCCGGTGCGCAACACGTCCTCGACGAAGCCCTGATGCGGCACCAGCCGCGGCGCCTCGCCGGCGGCGGGCGCGGTCGTGGAGGCGCCGAGGAGGAGGGCGAGCGCGAGGCCGGTGCGGACGGTCGGCGAGGCGGGGGATTTCATGCCGAAGCTCCAGGAGCGCGCCCGACGGGCGTTCGGACGGGACGACGGCCGCGGGCGGGGCTCGCGGCCGTCGGGTCTCTTGAGAACTCCGGCGGGGCCCGAGACGTCGGGGCCTCGCCGGGGTGGTCTCGGGTCCTCAGCGGACCCGGCCGATCGGGGGGAGGAGCGGCGGCACCGAAGGTGTCCGCCCGATCTCGTCCCCCACCGGCCGGGTCGCCGGAGCGATCACGGCCGGAACGCCGAAGGCCGCTGCTGGACCCTGGCCGGTGGCGGGCGCTGGAAGTGCGCCGGCGGCCGGACCGCCGAACCCGGCGGGCGATGGACCGCGGCCGGCGGGCGATGGATCGAACCGGCCGGGCGATGGACGTTCACCGGCGGGCGATGGATGGATCCAGCCGGGCGATGGATGCCGACCGGCGGGCGATGGATGGAGCCCGCGGGGCGGTGGATCCCCACCGGGGGCCGCTGGATGGAGCCAGGTGGGCGATGCACGGATCCGACCGGTCTGTGCAGCGATCCCGGGGGGCGATGGACCGAGCCGACCGGCTTGTGCAGGGACCCCGGGGGGCGATGCACGGACCCGACCGGTCTGTGCAGGGATCCCGGAGGGCGGTGGAGCGACCCGACGGGCTTGTGCAGCGATCCCGGGGGGCGGTGGATCGACCCGCGCGGCTGATGCAGCGATCCCGGCGGACGATGCAGCGACCCGACCGGCTTGTGCATCGAGCCGAGCGGCCGATGCAGCGAGCCCACGGGCTTGTGGAACGACCCGGCGGGCCGATGGATCGAGCCCGGCGGCTTGTGCCACGAGCCGACCGGCCGGTGGAGGGACCCGATCGGGCGATGGAACGAGCCCAGCGGCCGATGGACCGATCCGACCGGGCGATGATACGAGCCGGCCGGACGGTGCCAGGAGCCGATCGGTCGATGGATCGGCCGGCTCATCACCACGTCGTGCGAGCGCCAGCGATTGTGGCTGCGCCAGCGATCGTGGCTCGCCCACGGGTCGTGGGAGGCGATGCGGAAGTGGCTCGAGGTCGCTCCGTGCGAGGCGACGGTCGCGTGAGTGAGGGCGCGGTCGTGGCCCTCCACCACCGTCACCACGCCGACCGGCGCCGGCTTGACCACCGGCAGCAGGTCGACGCCCTTGGGGGCGCGCGGCGGGTTGCAGATCGCATGGATCGCGACGTCGCCGATCAGGGTGGCGTCGTTGCGGGTGAACTCGGCCTCGATCGGATTGCCGGAGGCGTCGACGTTGCGGTCGGCGTCGATCATCCAGGCCTGTTCGGGGCCGATCGCCGGATAGGGTTCGCTGTTCTGCGGATAGTCGGCGAAGGCGCCCTTGGGCACCAGCGCGTCGACCGCGTCTACGGAGAAGCCCTGCAGGCCGTGGACTTCGGAGCCGTCGGCGGCCGCCGCTTGAGCCGCGGCGTTCTCGGCCTTGCCTTCGGCGGCACCGGGCATGCGGCACGGACCGTCCGGCGAGCACAGGGCGTCACCGGTGATCCAGACGAATTCGCCCGGGGCCTTGCGGTCGATCTCGGAGAAGTCCGCCTTGTAGCCGTAGCCGAAGGCGGCGCCGCCGGCGCCGTTGGCCCTGAGATACGGGATCCCCTCCTTGCGGCGGTCGTAGAAGCCGACGTCGTAGCGGCCGACCGGCCGCCAATCGCCGGCCTGATCCATCTCGTAGCGCAGGGTGCGGGCCTCGTGCGGCCAAGCGAAGGCCTCGACGACGCCGAGACCGAGGTTGCGTTGTCCGCCGCGCTCGGAGACGAGCATCACCGGCTTGCTCGAGCAGTCGGAGAAGGTGATGTCGGCGACCGGCGAACCATAGCCGGCCCGGGCGACGTCCTCCGGCTTGGCGAAGAAATCGGGCAGCAGGAATTCGCGCCGGACGTCGCCGGCGACGAAGGCGCCGTCGGGCGCCAGACCGACCGACCACACCGACCCGCGCTTCTCGGCGTCGGGCAGGCCGTCCCAGGCGGTCGAGGTGCCGGGGCCGCTCCACACCGCGTAGTAGAGGCGGCGTGACGACGAACCCGGTTCGAGGCGCACGGCGAGACCCCAGACCCGGCGGCCGGCGGCCGCGAGGTTCCAACAGGACGGGGTGCGCTCGAACGGACCGGCGGCGCAGCCGGTGTAGGTCGCCGACGTCGCCGGATCGAAGGCGATCGCCGCGAGGCTCGCCGTCTGGCCGGTCGTCGCGTCGAGGAACGACGGTCGCGCCATCGTGCCGTGGTCCCAGACGCCGAGATCGGCGCCGGAGGCCGCGTCGAAGCGATGGATCGTGCCGCTCTCGAGGTCGGAGACGTAGAGCTGGCGGGCGGTCTTGTCGTAGGCGAGGTTGCCGAGGGCGGCACCGGTGTTGGCGCGGCCGCCGAGCTTCACGTCGGCGAAGGGCTTGGCCCTGTAGCCGTCGGCGGCGTCGAGCCGCCAGATCGTGCCGGGGCCACCGCCGGGACCCCACATGCCGGGCATCCATTGCCCGGTGGCGGGGGAGACGTGGAGGCCGAAGGCGGAGGTCGCCGCCAGATAGATGTTCGGCGGCGAAGCCTCGTCGAGGGTGACGCCGAAGACCTGACCGACCTCGGCGGCGGTCACCGGCCGGCGCTGGGGTTCGTCGACCCAATGCTCGCCCTGCGGCGGGCGGCCGGGACGGCGGACGTCGACGATGCTCGCCACGGTGCCGGAGGCGTCGATCTGCGGACCGCCGGGGCCGGCGACGGCTCCGGAGAAACGGGTGAGGACGGCCTCGCCGGGTTGCAGGCCGGCCGTCTGTGCCTGGACGGCGGATGCGGTCAGGCCGAGTGCGAGGAGGGACGCCGAGGAAGCGAGGGCGAGAGCCCGTCGTCGTTGGGTCGTCCGAGAGGCGGAATGGGAGCCCCGCCACGAGCCGAAAGCTTCGGGCATGTTCGTCTCCTTCCACGGGTCGCCATTGTCGTTGATGGTTTCTGCGACGACCCCATTTTCCGCTCTTTTTCGTCCTTCGTCGATCGGTGCTCGTACAGAGAGTGAACGGACGTGATTTCGCCGTGATCGCGCCGGGCGGGCACGAGACGTGGCGAAACGGTGACGGATCCGACGGATCAGTAGTGCGGCGGCGGCGGTTCGGGCGGACCGCCGCGAGAGAGACGGCTCTCCGCCTCGCGCAATTGGTCGGTGAGGAGGCCGACCTGCCGCTCCAGGCGTTCGATGCGCTTCCACTGGTCGACGACGACGCCGTCGAGGACGGAGGTGGTGTGTTCCTGGTGGGCGAGGGCGGCCTCGACCGCTTCGAGGCGGCGGGCGAGGGTGTCCATGTCGATCATGGTGGGTCTCGTGGAGAGCGGCGCGGCCGCGGGTCTCTTCGATGGCCGATCGCGACCGGGCTGTCCAGAGCCGGCGGCGGGGCGGCGCCTCAGCGGCGGCGGCGGAGCTTCTCCCAGCGCTTCACCGTCCGGTCGCGTTTCAGGCGCGACAGGCGGTCGAGCCAGAAGACGCCGTCGAGCTGATCGATTTCGTGCTGGAGACAGACTGCGAGGAAGCCCTCGGCCTCCTCGGTCTTCTCCACCCCGTCGAGATCGCGGTAGGCGACGCGGACGCGGGCCGCGCGCTCGACCTCGTCGACGACGCCGGGCATCGACACCGAGCCCTCGGCATGGCGGATCGTCTCGGCCGAGGCTTCGATCACCGTCGGGTCGACGTAGACGCGGACGCCGTCGGCGGCCGAGAGCTCGAGCACCACGAGCCGCAGCGCCACCCCGACGTGGGGGGCGGTGATGCCGACGCCGGGGGCGGCGCGCATGGTGTCGAGGAGGTCGTCGGCGAGACGGCGCAATTCCGCGTCGAAGGCGGCGGGGGCCTGCGCCTTCGCCTTCAGCCGCGGGTCGGGCCAGCTCACGATCGGGCGTATCGCCACGGCGTTCTCCTCGCTCGGGGGACGCGCCCGAGGTAGAGGAAGCCGGCCGCGGTGTCCACCGCGACCGGCCCGATCGATCCCGCGAGGCGGCGAAGCGTCAGAGCTTCAGCTTGCGGGCGATGTCCTCGGCGGCCCTGCGCTTCTGGGCGACGGCGTCGTCGAGCGCCGCGTCGGTCTTGGCGAGGTCGGCGAGCCGATCCTCCTGCTGACGCAGCGTGTCGAGGTAGCGCCGGCCGAGGTCGGAGGACGAACCGGCCGAGGCGAGGTTCTTGCGGATGCGGTCCTGATCGTCGGCGATCTTCTTGCGCTCCGCCTCGATCTGCGCCTTCTGGGTCTTCGCCTTGGAGATGTCGCCGACGACGTCGGCGAGCCGATCGATCGCCTCCTTCAGCGCCGGCCCCTCGTTGGCGAGGCCGCGCACCCGGGCGAGCATGTCCTCGGCGGGCAGCGTGGTCAGCGTCACCACCTGCTGGTCGATGCGCTCCAACGCCAGTTCCGCCTTGACGGTCTGACCCTTCGGGGCGCGGACGTGCCAGCGCAGCTTGGTCGGCGTCGTCTCGACGTCCTTGATGTCGGCGGCGGGGGTCCACCCGGTCTGGCGATCCTCCTCGATCAGCACGTCGCGATCCTCGTCCGGCGGGGCGGTGACCTCGTAGGCGAGGACGTGGCGCGACTTGATCGTGGTGGTCAGTTTGCCGTCGATCGCGGTGCCGAGCACGGTGCGGCGGACGCCCTTGTCGTCGCGACGGACGTCGGTCTTGGTGTCGAGGGCGAAGGTCACGAACTTCTGCGATCCGCGCGGCAGGAGCGGCATCAGCGTGTCGCCGACATGGCCGGTGGAGCCGTCGGCGGCGAGTTCGAAGGCGGTGACGATGCCGGGCGGCAGGCCGGTTTCGCCGTCGTTGCGGATGCGGGCGGCGGCATAGGGACGGCGCGCGTCGAGGTGGGGCTGGTAGAGCCACACCCGTTCGACCGCCACCTCGCGGTCGACGAAGGGCACCATCATGGTGTGGCCGGTGGCGAGCGTCACCCGCGCCGGGAAGCGATAGAGGAGCTGCGTCGCCGCCTCCTGGGCCTCGGCGGTGGCGCCGCCGGCCATCGGTGCGGCGGCGGTCTCCTCCTCGGCGACCGGCATGCCGCCGGGCGCGGCCATGCCGAGCGGGCGGGCGGCCTGGGCGCGCTGCATCGGCGCCGGCGCGCCGGCCCGCATCGGCGGGGCCGGCATCATCGCCATCTTCGGCTGCGGCGCCGCCTCGTCGGTCTCGATCGACGGGGCGGTGGAGCCGGCGAGCGGCACCGTGCGACGTTCGCCGTAGACCGAGGAATAGAGAGGCTGAGTCAACGCCACCGGGTTGCCGGAGACCAGCGTCAGATCGACGTCCTTCCAGTCGCCGCCGGTGAGGTTCTCGAGCACCGCCCAACCCTGGAGCCGGGCCTTGCCCGCCTCATCGCCGTCCTTGGGCAGGACGAGGCGCCAGCTGGTCTTCCAGATCGGGGCGGCGACGACGTAGCCGACGGCGACCTCGCGCTCGCCCTCGCCGCGCAGGCCGATCGACAGGCGACGGCGGTCTTTGGCGCGGTTCTCGGTGAGGCCGGCCAGCGCCCGGTCGATCTGGGCGCGGGTCTGCGGATCGGTGAAGGCGAGAGCGGTCACCTCCTCGAGCACGGCCTGGACGATGCCGCGGTCGGTGGTCAGCGACAGGCGGTGGCGGACGACGGTGCCGCGCTCGCCGGGCAGTTGGGTGGTCTCCTCGTCGACCGCCAGGATGCGGCCCTTGGCTTCCACCGGGCCCTTGATCTCGACCTCGGAACCGATCAGCGCGGCGAGCAGGGCGGCGGGATTGCCGAGGGCGGCGCGGTCGAAGGGCAGGTCGCGGAAGAGCTGGTCGAGCGGCTCGCGGCCGGGCAGCGACACGGTGCCGACGGCGCCGACCGCGTCGAAGACGGTGAGCGACTTCAGCACGTCGTCGACCTGGTCGAGCCGCACCGCCAGATCGACCGCGCCGGCCCCGGAGACCGGACCGGAATGGGTGAACTGGGCGAGACCGGAGGTGGAGAGCACCACCCGCTTCAGCGGCAGCTCCGCCGCTCCCGCCACCGAACCGGCGGCGACGAGCGCCGCGGAGGCGAGGAGCGCCGTGCGCATCGGCCGCCGGGGCGGGCGATCGGGGGAAACGTTCGGTCGACGGGTGGGGGTGGCCATGGTCGTTTCTCCTCTCCTGTCCGGCGGGGTGGGGCTCATGGCGCCCGTGACGGCCCGTCGGGATCGCCGCCGATGCTGCGGAGGATCGTGTCGATTCTCCGCTCGCGGTATGGCGGCGCCATGATCTCCCTGCGGCGGCCGATGGCAACGTCGTCGCAGGGGGAGGGGCGTCACCCGCAATGGTCGCGACGCGACAGCGAACGGCCGGCGGTGTAGGTTCGCGGGATCCGACCGGCGGATCGGCGTCCATGACCGAAGCGATCTTCGAGACCCGCGCCCTCACCAAGATCTACCACAGCGGTGCCGTGGAGGTTCCGGCGCTGCGCGGGGTCGATTTCGAGGCCTCGCGCGGCGAGTTCGTCGTGCTGCTCGGCCCATCGGGCTCCGGCAAGTCGACTTTCCTCAACATCATCGGCGGGCTCGATCGCCCCACCTCCGGCGTGGTGCGCTTCACCGACCACGACCTCACCGCCATGGGTGACCGCGAGCTGACGCTCTATCGGCGCGACCACGTCGGCTTCGTCTTCCAGTTCTACAATCTGGTGCCGAGCCTGACGGCGCGGGAGAACGTCCAGCTCGTCACCGAGATCGCCCGCGATCCGATGCGGGCGGAGGAGGCGTTGGAGATCGTCGGCCTCGCCGACCGGATCGACCATTTCCCGGCGCAACTCTCCGGCGGCGAACAGCAGCGGGTGGCGATCGCCCGGGCGATCGCCAAACGACCCGAGGTGCTGCTCTGCGACGAGCCGACCGGGGCGCTCGATTCGGAGACCGGCGTGCGGGTGCTCGAGGCGATCGATCGGGTCAACGCCGAGTTCGGCGCCACCACTCTGGTCATCACCCACAACGCCGCCATCCAGGAGATCGCTCACCGCGTCGTCCACTTCGCCGACGGCCGCATCGTCTCGACCCGGGTCAACGCCGAGCGCAAGCCGCCCTCGGCCGTCGTCTGGTGAGCCCATGAGCGCGCTGCGGCGGAAACTCCTGCGCGATCTGATCCGGTTGTGGCCGCAGGCGCTGGCGATCGCGCTGGTGATGGCGGCCGGCGCGGCGACGCTGATCCTCGGGGTCGGCACCCACGGTTCGCTGGCCGAGACGCGCGCCGCTTACTACGAGCGCAACCGCTTCGCCGACGTCTTCGCCGACCTCACCCGGGCGCCCGACGTCTTCGCCGACGAGATCGCCCGCATCCCCGGGGTGGCGGCGGTGGAGACGCGGGTCTCCAAGCTGTCGCTGCTCGATCTGCCGGACATGGTCGAGCCGGCCTCGGCGATGATGGTGTCGCTGCCGGACGTGCGCGAACAGCGCCTCGATCTCCTCCACATGGTGCGCGGTCGTCTGCCGACGCCGGACGACGAGCGCGAGGTGGTGGTGAGCGAGCCCTTCGCCGAGGCCAACCGCTTCGATCTCGGCTCGAGCTTCTCGGCCCTCGTCGACGGCCGCAAACGGCGGCTCGAGATCGTCGGCACGGCGCTGTCGCCGGAGTTCGTCTACGCCATGGGGCCGGGCGACATCATGCCGGACGACCGCCGCTTCGGCATCGTCTGGATGTCGGAGCGGGCGCTCGCGGCGGCCTGGGATCTGACCGGCGCCTTCTCCACCGTCCACCTGTCGCTGATGCGTGACGCCTCGGAGGCGGAGGTGATCTCGCGCCTCGACGGCCTCCTGTCGCGTTACGGCGGGCTCGGCGCCTACGGCCGCAAGGACCAGACCAGCCACGCCTTCCTCGACGCCGAGCTGAAGCAGCTCGAGGCGATGTCGAAGATCCTGCCGCCGATCTTCCTGGTGGTCGCCGCCTTCCTGGTCAACATGACGCTGACCCGGCTGATCGCGCTCGAGCGCGAGCAGATAGGGCTCCTCAAGGCGCTCGGCTATTCGGATCTGGCGGTGGGGCGGCACTATCTCGAGTTCGTCGCGGCGATCGCCCTCGTCGGCGCGGCGATCGGGGTCGGCGCCGGGTCGTGGCTCGGCATGGGCATGGCGCGGATCTATCGCGACTTCTTCCACTTCCCCTTCCTGGTCTTCCGTATGGATCCGGCGACATGGGCGGTGGCGGTGGGGGTGACGCTGGTCGCGGCGCTCGGAGGCGCGGCGGTGGCGGTCGCCCGGGTGGTGCGGCTCGCCCCGGCGGTGGCGATGCAGCCACCGGCGCCGGCGCGCTATCGCCACGGCTTCGCCCATCGCCTCTACCGCCGGCTGGCGCTGCGCCAGACCATGGTCATGGTGATCCGCCACATCGGCCACCAGCCGCTGCGCAGCTTCGGCTCGGTCTTGGGCATCGCGCTGGCGGTGTCGGTTCTGGTCGGGTCGCTCTGGGTGTTCGGGTCGACCGAACTGATGATCGACGTCACCTTCCACCGCTCCGACCGCCAACACGCCACCCTCGGCTTCGCCCGGGAACGCGGCGCCTCGGCGCTCGCCGAGGTGGCGGCGCTGCCGGGGGTGACGGTGGTCGAGCCGTTCCGGACGCTGCCGGTGAAGATCCGCCACGGCACCATCGAACGCCGGGTGGCGATCTCCGGCCGGGTGCGCAACGCCGATCTCAGCCGCGTCCTCGACGCCGATTTCCGCCCGGTGAGCCTGCCGGAGACGGGGATCGCGCTCTCCGACATGCTGGCGGCGATCCTCGGGGTGCGGGTCGGCGACACCGTCGAGGTGGAGTTGCTGGAGCGCGACCGGCGCCGCGCCGACGTGGTGGTGACGGCGATCATCGCCGGCTATCTCGGCCTCGGCGCCCACATGGACCTCGAGGCGGCCAATCGGCTGATGCGCGAAGGCGCCGAGATCTCCGGCGTCCACATCGCCTACGACCCGACGCGGCGGGAGGAGCTCTTCGCCCGGATCAAGCAGACGCCGGTCGCCGGATTCGTCGCCCTCCAGCCGATCGCGCTGCAGAAATACCGCGAGACGCTGGAGCAGAATCTGCTGGTGATGGTGACGATCTACGCCACCCTCGGGATGATCATCGCCTTCGGCGTCGTCTACAACTTCTCCCGCATTTCGCTCTCCGAGCAGGGGCGGGAGCTCGCCAGCCTGCGTGTCCTCGGTCTGACGCGCGGCGAGGTGTCGGGCATCCTGCTCTCCGAACTGGCGATCCTGACGCTGCTCGCCCAACCGCTCGGCTGGGGGCTCGGGTGGTTGATAGCCGAGGCGATGGTGGCGGGTCTGCAGAACGAACTCTACCGGGTGCCGCTGGTCGTGCTGCCCGAAGTCTACGCCTGGGCGAGCCTGGTGATCGCCGTCTCGGCGCTCGCCTCGGCGCTGGTGGTGCGGCGGCGGATCGACCGGCTCGATCTCATCGAAGTCCTCAAGACGCGGGAATGAGCATGGCTGGGAAATGGCGCACGAGGGTGGTCTGGGGGCTGGTGAGCGCGGGTGTCGTCGCCGCCCTCGCCTGGGCGATGGCGCCGCGGCCGGTGTTGGTCGATCTCGACACCGTCGGGCGCGGGGTGCTCGAGGTGACGGTCGAGGACGAAGGCATGACCCGGATCCGAGAGGTCTACTCGGTCTCCGCTCCGACCGCCGGCAAGATGCTGCGCAGCGCCCTCACGGTCGGTGATCCGGTCATCGCCGGCGAGACGGTGGTCGCCCGCTTCGAGCCGGGCGATCCGCTGTTCCTCGATGCGCGGTCGCGCCGGGTGGCGGAAGCGGCGGCCGAGGCCGCGAAGTCCGCAGTGGCGTTGGCGGAGGCCCAGGTCGAGCAGGCGCGCTCGCAGCTCGCCTTCGCCCGCGGCGACCTGCGGCGCGCCGCCGAACTCGCCGAGCACCGCACCATCGCCGAACGGACGCTCGAGAAGGCACGACTCGACGTGGCGACCAGCGAATCGGCCGTCGCCAGCGCGTTGGCGACGCTCGAGGTGCGCCGGCGCGAGTCGGAGAGCGCTCGGGCACAACTGATCCAGCCGGGCGAGGGCGGCGGGCGGACCGGCGAATGCTGCATCGACGTCAAGGCACCGGTGAACGGTCGGGTGCTGCGCCTCCTCGCCGAGAGCGAGCAGGTGGTCGCGGCGGGCAGTCCCCTGGTCGAGATCGGCGATCCCGGCGACCTCGAGATTTCGGTCGACCTGCTGTCGCGCGACGCGGTCAGGGTCGAGGCGGGCGCGGCGGCGCGGATCGAGAGTTGGGGCGGGGAGGGCAGTCTCGCCGCCCGGGTGCGCCGCATCGAGCCGACCGGCTACACCAAGATCTCGGCGCTGGGCATCGAGGAACAGCGGGTCAAGGTGGTGCTCGATTTCGTCGATCCGCCGGACAGATGGCGCCGTCTCGGCCACGTCTTCCGCATCGTCGCCCGCATCGTGGTGTGGCGCGGCGAAGACGTGGTGCGGGTGCCGATCGGGGCGCTGTTCCGCTCGGGTGACGACTGGGCGGTGTTCGTCGTCGCCGACGGGCGGGCGCGTCTCAGGCCGGTGACCATCGGCGAGCGCAATCAGCGCCACGCCCGGGTGCTCTCGGGCCTCGCCGCGGGCGAACGCATCGTGTTGCACCCGAGCGACGCGGTGCGCGACGGCGTACGAGCCGAGGCGCGGCCGAAGTGAAAAAGTCGGGACGCACGAATCCCCCAGGTGCCGATTCGGCGAAAGTGTCGCCTGACGGAACGGTTCGTCACCGTTGGTTTCGGAACGGGGGAAATCGGGGATGAGGCAAGCCGAAAACGAAAAAGCCGCCCGCAGGCGGCTCGATCGATCCGTCCGAGGACCCTCGGAGGAAAATGGCGGGAGTGACGGGGCTCGAACCCGCGACCTCCGGCGTGACAGGCCGGCACTCTAACCGACTGAGCTACACCCCCGCTGGCGCCGGCCGGGGCGAACCCCGTCGGCGATGGGGCGTCGTTTAAGGTGCTCGGACGGCAGTGTCAAGCGCCTCTCGACGGCGAAGTTTTCGCCGCCACTCGACCGCTTGTGGATAAACCCGGCGGCGGGGACCGGTGCCGATGCCGAAAAGTCGCGGCGCAGAGCCGGCGACGGCGATGTTCGCCGGCTCGTCGCAGCGTCTCGAACGATCGCACGATCGCCGAGGCGAATTCGGGCGAAGACGGGGCCGGGGTCCGCGTGACGGAAAGGCAGGGCGGAGCGCCGGCGCCGCTCCGGGGAACCTCGCCGGTGGTGAGCGGGGCCGTCTCGCGGGTGATCGCGCCATCGCGTGCTCAGGAATCGTCAGGGCGATGGCCGTAAAGAGAAATTCGTACTCGTCATCGCCATTCGCCCTCGGGAATCGAGGGGATGGGAGGGGGCTCGGCGGGCGCCCTCCTCCGACCAAAAGAGCGGGTCAAGGCGCTTGCGTCGCAGGGGGGGCTGCGCTAAGCGTGCCGTCGTGACGACGGGTCGCAGTCGCGATTTCGTCCAATCCTCGCCACGAAGGCGTCGCGATCGACGGGTCGCCCCTGCGCGCCGAGGAACCAGAGAATTCCGCGTCCGCGATCGGCCGATCGCGGTACGCTTCCCGGATCGGGGGAGAGGAACGGGGTCGCCATGCAAGGCCTGCTCAGCGAATACCTGCCGATCGTCGTGTTTCTCGCGTTGGCCTGCGTCATCGGCGTGGCTCTCCTCGTGGCGCCGTTCCTGGTCGCCTACAAGAAGCCCGATCCCGAGAAGCTCTCGGCCTACGAGTGCGGCTTCAACGCCTTCGACGACGCCCGCATGAAGTTCGACGTCCGGTTCTATCTGGTGTCGATCCTGTTCATCATCTTCGATCTCGAAGTGGCCTTCCTGTTCCCGTGGGCGGTGGCCTTCGGCGATCTCGGCTGGTTCGGCTTCTGGTCGATGATGATCTTCCTCGGCGTCCTCACCATCGGCTTCGTCTACGAGTGGAAGAAGGGGGCCCTGGAATGGGACTGATCCAACCGTCCTCGCCGCTGGTCGCCCCCGCTCCCAAGGGCATCATCGACCCCAACACCGGACGTCCGGTGGGGGCCGACGATCCGTTCTTCCTGAAGATCGACGACGAGCTCGCCGACAAGGGCTTCATCGTCACGGCGACCGACGAGCTGATCAACTGGGCTCGAACCGGTTCGCTGATGTGGATGACCTTCGGCCTCGCCTGTTGCGCGGTCGAGATGATCCAGATGGCGATGCCGCGCTACGACTGCGAGCGTTTCGGCTTCGCGCCGCGCGCCTCGCCGCGTCAGTCGGACGTGATGATCGTCGCCGGCACGCTGACCAACAAGATGGCCCCGGCGATGCGCAAGGTCTACGACCAGATGCCGGAGCCGCGCTACGTCATCTCGATGGGCTCCTGCGCCAACGGCGGCGGCTACTACCACTATTCCTACTCGGTGGTGCGCGGCTGCGATCGCATCGTGCCGGTCGACGTCTACGTGCCGGGCTGCCCGCCCACCGCGGAGGCGCTGCTCTACGGCGTGCTGCTCCTGCAGAAGAAGATCCGTCGCACCGGAACGATCGAACGCTGAACGGGATGGGGCGTCGCGCTCGCGAGGCCCGGAAAGGTCGAGGAAGCATGGCTCAAACGCTCCAGTCTCTCGGCGAGACCATCGCGGCCAAGCTCGGTTCGAAGCTCGCCGGTTGGTCGATCGGCGTCGACATGGTGGTGCTCGAGGCTGCGCCCGAGACGATCCTCGACGTGCTGAAGACCCTGCGCGACGACCCGGCGCTGAAGTTCGTCGGCTTCACCGACGTCTGCGGCGTCGACTGGCCGGCGCGCGAGAAGCGCTTCGACGTGGTCTATCATCTGCTGTCGCCGACGCTGAACGCCCGGGTGCGGATCAAGCTGGCGACCGACGAAGACACGCCGGTTCCGTCCGCGACCGGGCTCTTCCCCGGCGCCGACTGGTTCGAGCGCGAGGCCTACGATCTCTACGGGATCCTGTTCTCGGGTCATCACGATCTGCGTCGGATCCTGACCGACTACGGCTTCGACGGGCATCCGCTCCGCAAGGATTTTCCGATGTCCGGCTACGTCGAGGTCCGTTACGACGAGAGCGAGAAGCGGGTCGTCTACGAGCCGATCAAGCTGGCTCAGGAATTCCGCAGTTTCGACTTCCTCAGCCCCTGGGAGGGACCGGACTACGTCCTCCCCGGCGACGAGAAGGCGAAGGCATAAACCGCTGGAGGACGAACGACGGACATGAGCATCGGCCCCCTGGTCCTGGCTCTCCTGTTCGTCGTCCTCCTGATCCCGATCGTGACCACCGCTCAACAGGTGGGGGCCTCGATCTGGGAGAGAACATGGGGTCGCAACTGGCGCTGGATGGCGCTCGTGGCGGCCGGGTCGGTGATCGGGTGGCTGATCGCCAGGTTCGGAAATCTCCCCTGAGAGGGGGAGGGACGATCGATCGAGGGACCGCGCGATGGGCGCCGAAGCGACGGTACGCAACTTCAACATCAACTTCGGTCCGCAGCACCCGTCCGCGCACGGCGTGCTGCGCCTGGTGCTGGAGCTCGACGGCGAGGTCGTCACCCGTGTCGACCCGCACATCGGCCTGCTGCATCGCGGCACCGAGAAGCTGATCGAGAACAAGACCTACGCGCAGGCGACGCCCTATTTCGATCGGCTCGACTACTGTTCGCCGATGAACCAGGAGCACGCCTTCGTGCTCGCCGCCGAGAAGCTCATCGGCCTGACGGTTCCCAAGCGCGGCCAGCTGATCCGGGTGCTCTACTGCGAGATCGGCCGTCTGCTCTCTCATCTCCTCAACGTCACCTCGCAGGCGCTCGACGTCGGCGCGCTGACCCCGCCGC
>ERZ1645187.1307-NODE-1307-length-23012-cov-6.495317_pt1 | contig 23012 bp, 32 predicted proteins | sample MGYA00575352_ERZ1645187 | MGnify/ENA primary metagenome ERZ1645187 (study PRJEB40837, sample SAMN11349314) | freshwater sediment metagenome | isolation source: river sediment | host: Sediment | place: India: Wazaribad , New Delhi | collected 2017-02-21 ... | reverse complement strand
CGCCGCGTCCCTGCGAGACCGCGCCGGTAAAGCCGGGACGCAGGCCATTCACCTAATCCCAGATCGTCGTGTCCTTGACGCCGAATTCATGGATTTGATATTCGCCGACGCCGAGGCACAGCAGCCCGTGATAGACCGACGAGATGCCCGCATAGTCAGTGTAAGGCGCATCGCTGTGATCAGGATTGCATTTAATCTTGCCGTATTGGACGGGGATCGGCTGACCGGGGCGCGCGACATTTCCGCCAAGTGCAAAGTCCTGCATCGGGCGCGGGCTGCGCTCAGATTTGGGACGCATGAAATGCGAGATCAGCAGGCCGCCGCCGACGAGCATAACGGCTGAAATGATTTTCGCCGCCGCGCCATTCGTCGCGAAGCCAAGCGCGCCGGCAATCGGTCCCGCCGCGACGTTGGCGACGACCATCAACGCGATCATGGCGACGACGCCCATGACCTGTGAGCCAGCATTGCCACCGCCGCCTAGCGGAGCGGAGACAAACACCGTGCGACCCGCAACAATAGGCTGTTCCCACTCCGCACGCAGGCGCGCCACTTGCTTGCCTGTGTCGTCAATCTCGTAGACGACAATCGGATAACCGCGCGACTCCCAGCCGACACGATCCACAAAGCAACGGATCGTCTCGCCATCCTGCGGGCGATCAGCCTCTATCTCTGCCGTCGCAAGGCAGACGTGCAGGATCGCGCCGTCAATGCTGTGCGGCAGTGATCGCGGATCTAGCATCAGGAGACCGTCCAATATTTGCAGGAATAGCCGCGCATTTCGAGCATAGGCAAATGCTCGAAAATCACGCCAACGCCATCAAGCGCGTGGATGCACCCGCCCTCGGGATCGAGCCACACGCCGACATGTCGGCCCGTGCCATTGTCCATCATGACGAGTGCGCCATCGACCGGGCCAGCGACACGCTTGCAGCCGCGGTAGAGCGACATAGCGCCACGGCGCGCCGGTAGATGCGCGCCGAAAACATTGGCCAGCACGAGACGCGCGAGCCCATAGCAATCGTATTCGTGCGGACCTTCCGCGCCGATCTTGTATGGCTTGCCAATCAGCGATCCGAGAAAAGCCGTGCGCTCGTCAGGCTGCATAGGCGAGGCCGGGATATGTTTCGAGATCGTAGGACAGGCGGCAAATCTGGATATTCGCCAGATCAGCGCCGGACGCCCTGCCCTCGACGCTATCAGCCGTGATTTTGACCGAGCGCATGTAGAGCGTGTATGCGACGCCGTTGAAAATCACATCATCAGGCGCGGCAGTCGTCGAAAGCGTCACGACGATAAAGCGCAGGCGCACCGTGAGAGGTGCTTGCGACGATGACGCCGCCTCGACATAGGGCATGATTTCGCGCCCAATGTTGTCGATGCGGATCGGGATTTCGCCGGCCTGCCCCTCGGCCTGCGTCGGCCATGTGAACCTAAACGGAATGGCCGTGAACGTCACGGATTGGCCAGCGTTAAGCGGCGCGGTCGCCTCCAACGTAAACGTGCGGTCCTGCAAATCGTTGACGCAGCGGATCGATGTTGCATTGCCGCTCTCGTCAACAAACGACGGATGGATCAATTCGATTGTGGCGAGGTCGATGCGATTAGGCGGCGCAACCGCCATCGCCTCCCGCCACTCAATCGGGAGTTCGTCGGAGATGCCAGCCATCAGAGATTTTCAACCTGAATCGCAAACGAGACGGACGTGACGCCGTATGCAAATTCGCGAAACGTCGGCGCGCTGCCCTTTTGGAACGCCACAGTTCGCGAGACATAGGCCGCGCCGTCCCAGACGGTCATGGTGAAGCGAGACGCGCCATTGCCGAGATCGACGGTGTAAAACGATTTGAACGTCGCGAGTTCGCTCGCCGTCATCTGCACGTCGAATGTCATCGACGACAGGCGCAGCGTGTAGGGCGAGCGGCGGCGCGTCGTGCCTGCGTTCATCTCCGACGCGAGCGGCGGCAAATCCCATTGCGGGACTTGCCATGAGCCAAGCGTCGGCTTGTAGGGGATAGACGGATATGCGGGGAGCGGCATTTATCAGCCCGCCTGTCTCGCGCGCATGGCGCGGGTTATCGGCCCGTTGCGATCCAGGTCGCTCATGATCGCGTCGCGGACGATGAGCGAGATTTGGTGCTCTCCATTCGCGCCGCGCGTCTCTTGAGCCTCGACGCGCGCGCCAGAGCTGTTGTTGTTGACCGTGATGTTGACGCCGCCACTGCCGCCGCGATTGTCATTCGCACCGCGCGCCGCGCCGGCCATCGCGGCAGACGCCTTGATCGCGTCGGCGACGTTGCGTTGCTGCATCGCGTTGAGGATGATTTCGCCGTCGTGTGCGATGATCGGGCGCGCGCCAGCACCGACCATGCCGCCCGCCGCGAAATGAGGCGCGCCAGCCCATGCAATCGCCGGCAGCATTGCTCCATGCGACGAGCCATCGCCAACCACGCCGCCAACGTCCTTGGACGAGCCGAAAATGTTGCCGAACAGATCGCCCAGCAGGCCGCCGCCAGCAGAGCCGGAACGGCCGAACAGGTCGCGAATGATGCTGTCGAGCCCGAACGAGATCAGCTTATCAAGCAGACGATTGAGCGCGTTTTCCAGCGCTTCCGTGCCGCTCTTGCCCGCGCGCAAATCAGAGATAAACGTGCCAAGCGCATCGCGCGCGCCGGATCGCACCGCGTCCATTGAGTTGATCATGTCGCGCTGCTTGTTGCCGAAATCCTCGGCAGCTTTTGCACCCTGACCGGCCCGCACAGCATAGGCGTCAATCGACGCTCGCAGCGCATCCGTGATTGGGATGCCGGCCTTTGTCATTTCATTCAGCATCTGCTGACGCGCGGATGCCTCGGCCATTGCCGCCGTTGATTTCCCAAGCGCGCCTTCTTGCGCGCTCAGCAATGCCGCTTGCCGGGCCAACTCTTCGTTGGCCATGCGAATGCGGACGACCGAATTTTCCTCAACCCACGAATTGATGTTGGTTTGCGTGCCGGCGGCGCGGCTCATCGCGGCGGTCGATGCGAGCGCGTTGTCATTGACCGGGCGGGTGATGCCATCCCATTGGCCGATGCCGACCTTCGCCGCACCATACCAAGCGCCCCAGCCGTTGCGCTTGGCTGCGTCAAGAGCAAACGCAATCTGCTGCTGCACCGTCGCGGGATCGCGCGCGTCTAGGCCGGTTGCTTTCGTGAAATCATCACCCATGCCGGGTTTGCCGAGCGCGCCAGGCTGGAGCCCGCCGTAATGCAGTTGGAACGGGCCAAAGCTCGTCCCCTTGTCGCCCGTGTACCCGTGAAGCCCCTCGGACTGTGCGACGCGAACAGCGACATTTGGATCGATGCCGCGCGCAATCGCCGCCTGCCTGATCATTTCAGCAACATCGCCAGTCGCGGCAGGCGAGGCAGTGACCTTGCTGCTCGTCGTTGTCGCGCCGGGGATAGCGCCCGCCATTTTACCGAGAGCATCGGTCACGCGATCCGCAGCAGACGCCGTGCGCGTGAAGCTGCCACTGATCGCAGCTTCATAAGGCTTGATCGCACCGGGCGCATTTTGCTCGATGAATTTGCGGTCCTCGATTTCCAACTGCCGCTTGTACTTCTCGAACGGGTTCAACCCGACGAGCGAGGCGTTATCCGTTGCCGTGCGCTGATAATCGCGCGCGGCCTTGTTGCCCTCCGCAATCATCTTGTTACGCTCAGCCTCAGCCACAGCCGAAGCCTTCGACAGGTCGCCGCCCTCGCGAATGGCGTCGATGCGGGCGCGCTCAGCCTCTACTGCGGCGCGCTCGGCAAACGTCAGCGCCATGATGGAGCGGACAGCAAGCGCGCCGTCCTCGCGGACTTTTTCGGCAGATGTTTTCAAATTGTCGAGTTGTACCGTAACCCGCGCCATCGCCTCACGTGCCTGATCGGCAGTGACGCCCATGCGCTGCAAAACTTCGGGGTCACCAATCGCGCGCTCTAACAGGCCACGCTGGTCAGCCAACGCCGACCGCTGGCCAATCTCAGGCATGGCCGAGCGTACAGCGTCCGACGCGCCAAGCGACAACTTCGACGCTTCCGCTTCCAACTTCGCGCGGATTGATTTCGCGACCTCTGCCGTCGCGGTTTCCCACGCGCGCATAATGTCGCTGTCAGCAGCCTGCGCTTCGGCGGCGCGGCCACCCGGCACACGCTGCAACAGGCCGGTAAATGCGTCAGGCTGACGCGACCGCGACTGTATTTCATCGCGGCGGCGCAACGCATCCTCAAGCTGCGCAAGCGGCGATGCGCCGTAGACCATGCGGTCCACAGCACCACCAATGCCAGCCCATGCGCCAGAGGCCGCGCCCTTGGTCGCTTCCCATGCCTTGCTCAGCGCGCCCGTCCGCGTCGTCAGGTCGTCCGTCGCCGTCGCCATCTTGGCAAGCAGCGCCTGTTGCGCGCCGAACGTGTCGCCCTGCGCCATCAGCGAGCGGATCAGTTCCTTTGTGCGCCCATCCAGCATCCCAAGACGCTGATTGAGCGTGTCCGCGCCTTTGGCCGGATCAGTAAACGCCGCTGCCAACTCTTTCAGCGCGTCGTCGAGTTCTTGGCCGGTCCCCTTGGCGTATTTTTTGGCCGTGCCAAGCAGCGGGGCCATGAGATCGCCAGACAGGCCAGCCGACGCCATCGTCGCCACGCCGTCGATGGCCGAGCCGATGCCCATGCCCGAGCGCGCCGCGCCAAGCGCCGCGATCTGCCGCAGGCCATCAACCGTCACGCCAGCCGCGCGGCCAACGCCGTTGAGAGACAGCGTCAGCCGGTCTTGGTCCTGCCGAAACTGATAGGCTGCAAGGGCCGCCAAACCGAATACGGAGGCCACAGAGCCGAGACCGACGACAGTCGGCGTGATATATGCCCCGAGCGCGCGAAACGTCCCTGTGACGCCCCCAAACGCCTGCGTGACCTGTCCGCCCTGTTGCATCAGGATCGTCATCGGCGAGATGCCGGACGATGCCGAGGCAATCACGTCATTGATCGTGTATTGCAGCGTCAGCAACTGCTGACGATTGAGCGCCGCGCCCTGCGCACTGCGCTGCATGCCCTGCGCCAGATCGTCGCTTGTCTTTGTCGCAATCGCGTGGCGATCCGACAGCAGCGTGAGGACGCGCGCCGCCTGGTCAGTGCCAATCGCGCCCTCGGTCAATGCGCGGTTGACGATGGCCTGACCACGGGCCAACGCCGCCTGCGCTTTTGCCGCAGGGTCAATCGAGCGGGACAACACGTCGAATTGGCGCGCCGCCGACAGCGTGGAGCGCGCCACATTGTCATTCGACTGCACGAGCGCCGCACCCGAGCGGTTCAGCCCGTCCTGCGCAGCCGTGACGCGGTCCAGTTCCGATTTGACGCCATCGACGCCGAGCGTCTGCGCTTTGATCGTCAGGAGGCGGATCGTTTCCAATGTCGCCATTTAATCCGCCTCCTGTTTTTTGTTGACGTGCGACAGCCACGCCGCGTCCATCGCTTTGACCAAGCGGCGGAAACGGTCAAAATCATCGCGGGTGTCGATGCCGTAGCGCGCCGCGTAGCGGTCCAGCGCCATGAACGGGATTGGGCCGGCAGCGCCGGGGCCGAACGAGCGGTCCCCGCTCAAATCCCAAAATGCCTGCCAGTAAAATTGCTGCTCAGGCGGAACCTCTGGACGATCTGCGAGAGCCCTGGGGATCGGCTCGTCATCGTCCGTCACACTGGCGAGCCAATCAACATGCTCGCCCCACTGCACGGCCCATAGAAGGGCCGCGCTTAGTTTTTTGCAGCGGCCTCGTCGGAGGCAAGCTCGTCGTCGCCAACGACAGCAGCAGCCCACATCACTGCATCACGCAGCGGTTTGAAATCAGGATTGGGCAACACCGACTCCGCGATTTCGCGCGAATATGCGAGCGGCGAGCCATCGTCATTTTCGAGGCCGCGCCAGTCGATCAGCACCGCCTCAATCAGCAGCTTGATCTCAATGGCGTCGCGCGTCTCAAACGAGATGCCCTTGACCTTATCGGCGCGCGGGATTTCCTCGCCAAGCTTGGCAGCGAGCTTGCGATAGTCCGCATTGCCGAGCCCTCGCACCTTGAGCGACACGCCCGGAAGATCGGGGATATTCACCCACCGGCCCGCCTCGATGGCTCTCGAATTGATGGCAATTTTTGACAGCTTCACGCGTCATTTCCCTTCGTGATTTTGGGCGACGATTTGCCGGTCGCGGGCGCGTCCGCGACTTCGACCGCGTGGCCCTTGGTGATGATCAGATCGACGAAATCAGCCGGCAGATCGGACACGATTTCGCCAGCGGCGAAGGCGCGCGCGCCCTCGCCATCGGGATAGCCGGTAAACGGCTCAATGATCGTCAGGCGGCGCATATCAGGCCACCGCGCGCGTGATTTTGATCGAGCCGGCCGTCGTCGCATCGTAGACCGCGCGGAACGGAATACTCATCATCACGTCGTCGTTATTGCCGCCGATTTTTCTCGATCCGTCGAGGAACGTTACAGCCGGAAGCGAGAACGTATATTTCTTGTTGGCCACCTGACCGAGCGTGAACGAGATCGCGCCGCCGCCATGGTCAAGCACTGATTGCAAAAGCGCATTGGATTCAAAATACGCTTCAATCGTGCCGGTCACGTCGCACGTTCCAGCGCCGAAGGAGTCCGCGTACAGCGATCCGACCTTATCGCGCGCGCGAAGATTGTTGGCGATGTTGAGCGACAGGCTCTTGATCTTAGGAACCGGATTGATGCCAGCGATTGCGAGGGCAGCGACTTTGTCCGCCGTCTCAATCGCAGTCGTCGGCGCGGCGGTATAGGTCGCCCCTGTGATGATCGTCGTCGCAAGCGTCTGCTGCACGCCGACGATATTGACCGAGCCAGTGACAGCACGACGCGCCGCGATGTTCAGCGACAGACTGTCAATCATGCAGCCGGTGTAACGCTGATAGACATTCGAGCCGGTAACGTCGATGGTTTCCTCAAACGTAAACGACGGTTCCGCCGCGCCATTGACCAGCACGTTGGTCGCCCACGAAGCACGCAGCGCGCCGGCAAGCAGATTATCGAGAGAGTCCGCGCTGAACTCGAAATCATAGGAGCCGGTCACGTCCTGCGCCGTCTGGTATTCGGCGCGGACGTTGCGATCCAACGTGACCTGTTCGGATTTAACCGTGCTTTTCTTGGTCCCCAGATTGCCGTTGGTCCGCCGCATTTCAATAAACGTCGGCGTCGCGGGCGTCGTGCCGAACGCAGCCTCGGAGATATAGGCGACCCGCGAACGGGACGTGGATGCGATAGCCATTTGCGGGTTCCTCTTTCAGGCTAGGCGAAAATGTCGAATTGATACGGGATGGCGACGCTCAGACGCAGATAACCGCCCGCGTCTGCCTCATCGTCGATGGCAGCGGGCGGCGCTTCCCACGTCAGCACGCCGTCGAACGTGGCGGTGCGAAACAGCGTGCGAAGCTCGTCAATCCATGCGAGATACGGATCGAGCCCGAGGCCAACGGGGACGGAGAGGACAAGCCGGAATGCGCCGTCCTCGCGGTACACATTCGACCCCGGCGATCCGGTCGAGATCATCGCCTCGTTGGAGACGGGGAACGTGAGCGCAAGGAATGCAGACCCGTCAGCCGGGACCGTGCCGCCGATATTCGGGCCGATGACAGGCGTATGGGTCCAATTGGCCGCAAGGCGAGCGGCAACCGCGCTCATGACGGATGCGCTGGACATGCGGGCCTTTCAAAAATGAGAAAGCCGCCCGGAGGCGGCTTCTGTTGGTGATGTTGGGGGTATCTCACTTCGCAGTGGATATGGCGTTCTTGATCACTTCGGCGTCAATCGTCCGCTCGACGCTTTGCCACCATCTTTCATCGATGGCCTCCTGAGCTTCCCACCAGACGCCCGCGATGATGCTTGGCGGCATGTCTGGATAGCGGCGCTTGAGTTCGGATTGAGCGTCACCGCCGTCCTTCCCAATTTCGATGGCCTCAGCGATAAGCGCGGCCATGATCTGATCGCGCATCGGACTCATCACGCCACCTCAGATAAGAGAGGCGGGAACGCTTTAGCAAGGACCGTCAGACCCTTTGGCGTCACCCGAACTTGCGTGGGTGACCACTCAGTTCCGTCAGGCCTCTTTCCGATAAAAACCTTATGCTCCAGGTATCCAGCAGCAATCTTGGACTGATAGGCGAGATCGTCCTTTGACCCTGCGCGGCGGTATGTCCACCCGTGTGTTCTCATCCACTTGTTGAGCGTGAACGGCGGGATGCCAAGCATCTTGGCCGCTTCGGTGCGGTTGAACGTGCCGTATGCATCATCGTTGAACAAGAACGGGCAATGGCCAAACTCGCAGGCGCTAGAGCGCGGGCTTATGCTGTCGGCCTAACCCCATTCGAGGCGTTCAAACGAGGACTGGAGGTAGAAAACCAAACGATCCTTGGCCGCGAGAAAATAGTTGGATCACGCATCATCAACGAGGCATCACGGCTCGATATGTGTGAGGCATTCAGAAACGCTGGAAAGATCCTCACAAAGGACGAAGCGCGACAATGCCGATGATTACCGCCCCACGATCAAAATAGCCGGCTGGCGCATCGCCTTTTGCATTTGCGCCCGCCGCTTCCGGCCAGAAAATCCAGCGGTTTTCTTGCCCGCCCATATGTCCAGCGCAGACCCGCTGCCAATCGGCGCGCGATAGGTAAACTTGATCTGCGCTTGGTTGCCATAGCGCCGCCGCGCCATCGCCGCCACGGCCTCAAACACGCCTTCTGGAGCCTGCCGAGACTGGCCACGCTCGATCTTGCGCGCGTATGGCACGTCCGACGTAACAATGACCTCGCGGCCCGCCGACAACTCCGCAGCAGCCGCGCCGGAAACCTCCACGTTGTCCGCGTAGATACGGATGCTGTCCCTAAATGCGCCGGTCAAAACTGGCGCATGCTTGACGACCTGCTCGACGATCCACGTTACAACGTCAGAGCCTAAATCCCAGCTTGCGACAATCACGCCATCGGGGCGCACGGTTTCAACCGGCTTGCCGAGCGAGCCATCGACAATCACGTCGCGCGCCACATCGCGGCCCAACGCCCTGTCATTTTGCGCCTGCGCCTCTGCAATCGCCGCGCGCGCCTCTTGCGCCAGCAGCGCCGACCGCTCGGCAGGCGCCAGGCCCTCGGCGAGGCTCACCAGCGTATCGCGGTCGAATGCCTCCATCCTGACCGAGACAGCCATTACGCGCCTGCCAGCGTCAATTCATAGGCCACCAGCACGCCGGCAAATCTCCGCGTCGCATCGTCTACCGATTTAACGACGAGCGTTTTCCCAGCCCAAATGATCCGATCACGATTGACGATGAGCGGGAGAGGGAAACCCGCATTTTCCAAGTCGGACGCCGACACAATCGCGCGGCGCTCGCCTTGCTGCACAGCGCCTGCAACGTCAGACGCTTTGAAACCCTTGATGACCGCGCGAACCTGAGCTTGGACAGGCGCGTCGGCAGGCATCACGCGCGAGATCGTCAAGACCTCGCCAAAGCCATCGAAATCAGCGCGAAAATCAGCAGCCGAAATCATTGCAGAGCCCAATTGCGATATGGTTCAAGCAGCGCCGAAACTGCCGCCTCCGTCGCCGCGGCTGCATCGCCAGACACATCATATTCGCGCGAGCCCACGCCATCCACGACGATCTTTTTCAATGCGCCATTGCCCGCCGATTTGGCTACATGCTGACCGACGCGCATCAGGATCGCCAGCATGAGCGGACGCTCAACAGGATCAAATCCAACGACCATCCGCACAGTGATTTTCGTGCCAGGCTTGATCGCAGGCCACGCATAGCCAGCCTTGATCGTAATCGAGCTTTCGAGCCCGTGCGAAACAAGATCGTAGTTGCCAGCGTCCACCGTCTGCGACGCGCCGGCAGCATCCACATACGACACAGATGCAATCGACGCGACGGGCGCGATCCGCACGCGCGCGAAATCTGCGAACGCATCACAACGCACGTCAACCGTCTGCCGCTGTATCACGACGCCGCAATAACGCTCGATGCGCTGGCGCTCAGCCGTGACAAAAATGTTAAGCTCATCGTCGCGGCTAAGATCGCTCAAGCCACAATGTTTCCGCGCCATCTCGACCGTGACAGGCTCGTCAAGAGCGGGCGTGACGATGGACGGCGCATACCACATCAGACGTTGCTTTCCTTCGAGCCGCGACGCTCCACAGGGCCAGATTTAACGGCCCGCTCGACCTTATCCGGCACAATTGCAACAGCGTAGCCAGCGGCGATCAGACGTGCTTCTTCCGCCGCGTCGAAACGATCCGTAATGTCGCCGGGAGCGAGCGCAAAATCAACGCCAGCAAGCCCAACCAGAATTTTAACAGCCATCGCCGCACCTCTTGTTGTCGCTGCGGCAGGATTGCCCCGCCGCAGCGCGCGTTACTCAGATCAGGCGTTGATCAGGTGCTTGACGGCGGCAGTGTCGCCAAGCTCGCCGTCGAAGCGGATCAGGCCAGCGATGCCGAGATCTGGCCAGAAGCGCTCACGAAGCACGCCGATGGCAGGAGCGCCGACGCGACGAACGAAATACTTGCCGAAATCGCCGAACAGCATGACCTTCTTGCCGGTCGCAATCGAGTCCATCGCCTGATTGATCTCGTAGCGATAGCCCAACAGCGTACCGGGCGCGCCCTTGGTGATGTCGCCCATCTGCCAAATATACGTTCCATCCGAATCCTTGAGCTTGCGGATCGCCGAAAGCGTGGAGTCGTTGAACATGAAACGCGCCTTCGGCGACAGGCGATAAGCCGGGTCAACCGAATGCAGCAGATCGATGATTTCATCGGCAGTGATCGCAGTGGCCGACGCGGCGGTCTTGCCGAGCGACGACGCGGTAACAACACCATTCGGAGCCGACGAGCCCGAGCCCGTGGTCAACTGGCTGTTGGCGATGCGGCCAAGACGCTCTCCAAGCAGAGACGCGAGAAGCGTTTCGACTGAGAACATCGAATCCGCTTCAAGCTCCATCGACCAGCGAACAAACTGCGTGTCGAACGCATAAGCGTCGAGAGACTTCTGACCGATGGTCACGTCCTTCGCGCCGGTATCCGTGAGCGCCGATCCTTCGGTGTGCGCCACGGCCGTCACAGCCGTGTCGTCAACAGTCGGGACCTTGATCGGGTTGCCAGAGGCGGTGTTGAACACGGTGCAGATGTCCGTGTCATACATCGGACCCCACGCCTTCATGCTCGTCACGATCATATCGGCGAGTTCAGTCGGGACGACGAAGCCGCCCGCCGTGGTCGTGCCGACAGTCTGGGCGCGCGTCTCCTGAGCGACGAGGCCGCTACGCAGGATGTTGCGCTCCTCGGCCGACATTTCGCCCATGTCGCCGCCGCGACGCAGGAACGAATGGAACACCTCACGATAGGACGCCGGAGCGCCGCTATCCTGAGCGGGAGCGGTCGCATTACCCGGAGCCGGACGAAGGCGAGCGCGGCTTTCCTCGGCGCGCGCCTCGGCAGCGGCGAGTTTTTCTTCGCGGTCAATCTGAGCCTGGATCTTGTCGAACTCGGCCATGGCCGTGTCGTGCTGGCGCTCCAGTTCGGCGGCGCGCGCTTCATCGGTCGCGGCGCTGATCTGGTCGAGACGTTCGCGCGCCTCGGCGACGATGATGTTCTGACGTTCAGTCAGTTCCTTGATGCGATTTGACATTAGCAGACCTCAATAAAAAAAGCCCGCACGAGGCGGGCTGTTATGGACGTTGGGCGCTGCTTGTTGCTACGCCTTACTCCGCGACTTCATCTTGATGTCGAGGGTCATCTTCATGCCGATGCGACGAGCCGCAGCGGCGAAATTATTCTGGCGGCGCTCCTTGCGCGCGTCGTCAAGCGAGCGCAGCGCAATTGACGTGCCATCATATGCAGGCTCGGAGACGATGGAGACCTCACGCAGATCAACGGCCTTGATGGTGCGCTTCGGAGGCTCGACGTTGAAATCCCATTCCTCGCGGGTGACGCGGAAACCAAACGACATGCCGGTAATATCGCGGCGCGCAATCGACGTTTTTGCATCGCGCCCGTCCGTCGTGTCGGGGAGATCAATCTCGACTGCGAGGCCCGTCTCGTCCTCACTCAGCCGCAGCGTCCCAGCCGATGTGCGGCCAAGAACGCGCCCACTATCGTGGCCAAAATAGGCGCGAACGTCAGACGTTTTAAGCGTGTCGGCGAATGCGCCCGGTGCGATCATCTCGCTAAAACTACCGCCGATGTCTGCCCACTGGCCAAACACCGCCGCATAGCCGTAGACGGTCGAGGCATCGCCCGCCGCGCGCTCCTCAACGCCGACATGCGCGCGGCGCTCAATCGTTTTGGTGTCGTCGCTCATCTAAATAAACCTCTCACGCGGGTCGCGCGTCGCCGCTGCTTTGCGAGATAGTCCCAAGCGGGACAGTCGCGCCCTGCATAAACAGTTTGTCCGCAGCCGGGTCTTCGTGCGCCGCTTTGTTCTCCAGCCCTCGGCCCTCATTCGGCGTCAGCAGGCCGCTTTGGATGGCGCGCGCAAGGCCCTCAAGCCGCGTCTTGAAATCGCCGCGCATCAGGCCATCCAGATTATGCTCGACGTAGCGCGCGCCATTCGTGCGCCCGAACAATTTCAAATTCAACTCACCCTCAAACGCCGCCGCCCATTGGCCGATCAGGTGCTTGACGAGGTGCAAATCCTGCTGCTCAGCATTGGTAAACGTGGCGTGCGACAGATCCTGCAAAAACACGGGCGGCAGCTGAAACCCGCGCGCGATTTCCTCAACCTGAAACCGTCGCGCCTCGGTCATCTGCCCCTTCTCAGGGTCCAGACCAACCGCCTTTAATTCATGTCCCGGAGGCAACGGGAATATCGGCTTCGACGACGACTTCGCGGCCTCAATCGCGCGGCTGACGTCAGCCATCGCGCGACGTAATCCGTCAGCGCCTTGCGGGAGCGGTCCGGTCAGCGCCAGCGGCGGGACGCCGCCGCCAGCAAAAAATTGCGCACCATAATCATTCATGGCGAGCGCAAGCTGGACCGCCTTCGACGCAAGCGAGATCGGCCCGTAATGATCCGTCTGGTTGGGCTTGAGCATAAACGCAATGTCGATCACATCACGAGCCGGATAGATCGAGCCATCATGCGTGTATGCGGTCGTCATGCCCTGCCGCTGGACCGTGACCTTCTCAGGATTCATCGGCCAGATATTTTCAACGCCGGTCGCGTTGCGTTCGATCCACGCGAGGCCGCGCCCGCCGGTAAAAACTTGTTGCCAAAAATATTGGCGGAACTTGAACCCATCCATTTCAGGGTTGGGGTTCTCATCGATGATCATGCCGAGTTTGCCGCCGACGCGCTCGGGTCCGCGATCCGTGCGGCGATAGACGTGCAGAGGCAACGCGGCCAACGTGCGCGACAAAAATGCGACCGCAGCCAAGACAGCAGGCACACGCAATGCACTGTCAATCGTGACCGCAGGCGCTTGGCCAGCTAACCCAAAAAACGCGAGGATTTCCGGCGAACTGATCGGAACAGTAGGGTTCTCAAGCGAGCGCGCTTCATGTCGCGCCCTACTGATTTCGAGCCCAAACAGTTTCATCGCGCCACCAAACTAAATTCGGGATCGTCCCACGGCGACGCCGCAGACGTATTGTCAGGCGCGTCAGCACTCGCCACGCCAATCGCCATCGTCAACGCGACCATTCCGTCGATGCGCCCTGTCGATTTCGATTTACTCAATTTGCGATTGCCTGCCGGGTCCGACTGCACCACTGCATTCATCGCGCACATGTTCATGACCGGATGCCCGCCATGTGCGATTGATCCATTCAGCAGCGCAGATTCAAGGTCACGAAGCGCCGGACTGATCGACTGAAAACCCTGCCCAAACGGCACGAAAACCGCGTCAATCAACGACTCTGACAGACCAGCCTTGAGCAACCACGGCTTAAAGTGCCGCCAATTCCACCGATCAAACGCGATCTTGCGAATGTCGTATCGCTCGAACTGAGACGCGGCCCAATGCGCGACAAACTCATAGTCAACCGAGCGCCCATGCGCCGTCTGCAAGTAGCCCTCGCGATGCCATACGTCATAAGGCGCGCGATCAGATCGCGCCTTTTCAGCGAGCCCGTCGCCAGGCAGCCAAAACGTCGGCTGCACATGCCAAACACTGTCACGCCGGCCGATAAACACGCAGGACGTTAGGTCGCGCGCCTCCGAAAGGTCGAGCCCGCCATAAACTGGCACGCCTCGCAGATCGTCAGCAGGGCCTGCACAAGCAGCCCACACGCCGCGCGAAACAAACGGCGCATTCGCCTCAATGCGCTGATTTAGAAACAGCCACCGGAACGAATTCTCATCCGCCGGATTGCGCGCCGCAATCGCCGCGAAATCCTCCAGATCACGCACGGACCTGAATTCGCCCATCGCAGGATTGGCAGCGGCCCAAGCCTCTCGGTCCTGTATGTCGCATCCGTCAGGCGCGGTGTAGAGCCGGCTCACGATGCGCGGGTCTTTGGATTTCTCCGCGTCGTCGAGCCACACCGAAAACAAATCAGCATCCGTCGCCGCCTGCGTCGAGATCGCCAGCAACAGCGGCGCATCATGCGCGCCCTGTGCTGTGATGATCGCCTCGACAAAGGCGTCCTTCGGCCCTTTGACCTGTCCGACCTCATCGAGGATCGCAACAACAGGGCTAAGACCGTGCGCCGTTCCCGCCTCGGCAGAGATCGCCTTGTATTCCACGTTCATCGTCAGGCCGATGATCCGCTTCGTTGACGGGATCACCTTGACGATCTTGTTCAGGTCAGGATTCAGCCTGACCATCTTTTCCGCAAGCTCGAAAACAAGCGCCGCCTGCTCACGCGAGCGCGCGCCGGAAATGATCTGCGAATTGATCCGCGCCTCTGGCCCAACCAAATGCGCCAACACAATCGCGGCGATCAGCGCCGTCTTTCCGTTCTTCCTCGCAATCGACAGATAGGCGCGCGACGTTCCTGCTGGGTTGTCGTAAACGGCCAGGACGAACTGACGCTGGAACTCAAGCAGCTTGATCGGCTTTCCGACATGCTTGCCGCTCGGGACGTAGCAATATCTCTCGATAAACGCGACGACCTTTTCGCCGCGCGTCAGGCCACCTCGCTTAGGACGCAAAATTAGTTCGGGCGCGCGAGAAGATCGTCATCAAGCGGGCTGCCACTCTCGATTTCCTTCGCCATCCCTCTCCGCTTGCCAACGTCGCGCGCCTCGCCGCCCTGCGCGCGCGCGTGAAGCGACAGGCTCCGGCGCATCGAGAGGATCGTCCCCGCGTGCATCTGCACGATGGATTTGCGCGGATTGACCACAGGCGTCCCGCGCTCCGTCGCCATGACGGACCCCTCGTCACGCAGCATCCGTTGCTCACGCGCCAGATCAGCCATGGTCCGCGCCAGCATCGCGGCAAGCTCAAGTTGATGCGCCGTCCACTCCGACCGCGCAAACTCAGAAATCACGCTCGCAAAGAATGGCATGTCGCCAGCATCCAGCGGCACATTCTGCGGCGGCGCGATCTGTTTCGCAGCGCCGATCATCACGCCGACCGCCGCCGTCGCACTGTCAACTCGCTGGCGCCTCGGCCTGGCCATACAAATTCCTGTGTTAGCGTTAGGGCTGCTGCCTAAGGCCGGTTCCCCTGTCCATCCCCTCAGAGATTAGACCACCCCCCTACCTGTTGGCGGGGTGCCTCGGGTCAACCGGGAACCCGTCGAGACCGACGCCCTTGTCGTAGCCGCGCCGCTCCTCAGACTGCTTCGCCGACGAGTGACAGCGGTATGGCTGCGCATCGCACAGCGATTGCAGATTGCCCGGATCAAAAAACAGGCCAACATCGCCCCGATGCGGCGCGATGTGATCCACGACAGTCGCCGGCGTTATGCGGCCCTGTGCTAGACAAAACACGCACAGCGGGTGGTTGGCGAGGTGTGCCGCCCTTACCTCGCGCCAATGATGCGAGCGGTAGAGGCGGCGATATGCGATTGCCTCTGTTGACCGCGCCCGTGATCGCATCGCGCTATGTCAACCCTTAACCTGTCGCTTTGCTATCACGGGGCGCATGGTCATGCGGGCTGTCGCCCCGTGGTGCGCCTGCGTCGGGATAGACCCGCTCGCCAGCCCGTGGCGCGTCGATAAACTCTCGCACTGTCTGACGCCGCGGCTGACGCAGGACGCCCGCACCATTGTCGCCACTGGCCCATGCTATCGCGCCCTTGAGGCCAGCGACGATCTTGCAAGCAGCGCTACCCATGGGACGCGTCATTTTCTACCCGCGTGAAGCAACCGGCTCACGTCACTGGACACGCTGCCGAGCAGAACAGATAGGTTGGTGCTGAGCGTATCGAGCTTCATTCCCTCGGCCCAATCTCGCCCTGCTTGGCGTAGTCGATGAGCGACGCCCAGTCATCGTTTGCGGCGCGCTTGTCCATGTCAGCATGGATGTGGGCGGCGATGCGATCTAGCTCGCCCTGCCTCGCCTGCTCATACCGGCGCACGGTCTCTCGCTGCTCAGCGAAATAGCTGGCCTGTGTAATGGGGCGGGCGTAGGGCATTCGTGCGCCTCGAATAAATGGCTCAGCTTCCCGGGATTCACGCCCAATGAACCGCGCGGCTGTGCATGCCGCATTGCGTTGGGCCGGCGCGTTGACTGCCTCGCAGCATCCCGAGCTTGTTGCGCCACGTGCTGATTGACGCGGCGGGGAGTAGGCCCTGTGAAAACGAAAAAACGCCGCCCTCAGACAGAGGTGGCAGCGTATATATCTCACATCATCACGCGTGCAGGCGCGCGCGTCAAGCCCTATGCCTCCTGTTTCCCACAGCTTCGTCAGCCACCAATTGAGCCAATCCAACATAAGCCCATTGCACCCGCTGCCAGTCGCAATAATCGCCCGCGCAAAAATCTAGCGTCGCCTCGCAAACCGCCTTCCCGCGCATCATCAGCCTGTCGCGCAATCTGCTGTAGCGCTCCACGGCGTGAATATCCGCCATCGTCGCGTCTTGCCCCGCAGCGCAATCCGGGTCCGTCGCGCCGCCCCCCATGGCCCGCTCGACACTTGGCGAGGCGATGCCCTTGGCGAGGATGGCGCGGCGATAGTTGGCAACGATGCGATCAACCCGCTTGGCCATCTCGTATTGTTTGGCGTCGATATTGCCAGCCACATGCGCCAGCCCGTACGGAGTGCCTAGCTCGGGCCGGCTAAACGCGGCCCGAGCGATCTGCGCTTGCGTAGGAGCCATCGACCTGACTGCCTGCCCGTTCGGCTCGCGCCTGACATTTTGCGCCCGCTTACGTCCCGCCATCAATCGCCCCCATGCTCACGGATTGCATTAGAGCGCCACTGACGCCCTATTCCTATGCCGGCGCTACCCTTGCCGCTAAAACCCACTTCCCGCGACTATCCATTGGCCGGAATTGATTGGCTGGCATGTCCAGCGTCGCCAGTCATGCCGCATCCCTCCGACTGCCCACGCCCAGCCCCATTTTCGCGCGAAGCTCGTCGCTCATCTGCGGCGGTGGCGATGTCGGCGCGGCCTCCTGCGCTTCGTGCAGCCATTCGAGCGCCTCTTGTCGCGTCGGCTCACGCTCTCGCTTGGCAGTCGGATCGGCAGCTAGGCCAATCTCCTCGGCAAGCTGACGCCACTTGATCCGCATCCGCTCCTGCTCGGCTTCGTCGGGCTCATGCGTCACGTCCGCGTCAAGCACTGCGTCTAGGTCCGCCAACTCCGCCCGGATCCATCGCGTCTGCGTCGCGATATCGGCGACAAGCTCGGCAATCGACGGCGCGAACGCAGCGTTAGCCCCGCCAACCTCGCCCCGCATGAACCGTTCGCAGCTCGCCTTGATGGCCCATGCCGGAAACGCCTTGAGTTGCGAGACGTAGAGCGCCAGCCGCTTCTTGGCATCATCCTCGGAGCCGCGAACGGACTGGAACCCGGCGAACATGACCGAGACAAGCTGCCCCGCCTCTTGCGGGCTTACCGCACCCATTGCGCCACGCAGATCGGCGCGACGGCCCATCATGGCTGACCGGTCAGCCCCTGACGGCGCGCACCGCGACGAGATCGAGAACCCTCCCGTTACCCGCGTCTGCTCCACGCGGTTTCGATAGATCGCCAGCGTATCGGCTTGCTGACGGCTCGGAGGCATAGGGGCCAGCGGCCTGCGTGATGTCGTCGTAATCTGCTGCACGTCCAAAAGCTCCAAGCTCAGCGGCTATTGCGAGGTAGGGGTTTTGGCTTTGCGACGGCCCTGCCCGCTGGCGGTCATTGGCCAGCCATTCGAGTTTGAAGCCCTGCCATCCTCGTTCGATCATTGTCCGCGCGGCGGCGTTGGGATCCGGAGCCGACGACAGCGCCTTGGCCAGCCCTTCGGCGGCAATCGCGGTTAGCGGCTTCCGCATCCGATTGCGATGCTCGATGACGCCATCGGCCATTTCCGGCGAAAGCGCGGTTTCGAGAATTTTGCGAGGCGATGGCTTTGCGGATTTTTTTGGCGCGTCCGCGCCTACATCCGAACGTAGTGAGGATGTATCTGTATCTGTATCTGTATCTGGGGCCGTTGCGTCACGCTGCTGCAACGTTGCATCGCCGTTGCATGTTGTTGCATGGCTGTTGCGTTTAGCCTCGCGATGGCGCTTTGACCGCTCCGTGCTGCTATCAGTGTCGAATTGTCGCTTGCCCCACGCGGTCAACTCGCCATTGCAGATAAGACCAATTTCATCAAATGCCGCAAACAGCGCGTCGATTTGCGCGACAGGCTCGCCAAGGATGGCGGCAACGCGGCGCGGCGTTGTATCGTATGATGCAGACCTTGAGTGAGCGCACGCCTCAAGCAGTGTGTGCCACGCAGCTATGGCAACAGATCGCGAGACACCAGCCACAAGCGCCGACTCGTGCAGTTTGGCGTCAGATACAGTCCCCTCGTAAGCGCGATACCATCTGCTCATGGCCCAACCTCCGCCCCGCCCGCAGCATCAGCCACCAAGCGCGCCTCAAAGCGCCGGCAGGCGTGCAAAATCGTCGTGTGGTCACGCCCGCCGATCAGACGGCCAATCGTCGGCAGCGACAAATGGCCAACATCGCGTAAAATCCAGGCGACGTGCTGCCGCGCGTAGACGATGGAATATTTGCGCCGGGGCGAGATAACATCGCCCCATGTCACATCGTGAGCGCTCAGCGTGCGCTCAATCGCGGCGCGAAGGTCCGCATCAGCGATGTTGCATCCGGCCATCCGATTAGCTTCGCGCCGCTCAATGTCCGCCAAAACCGCGAGGCGGATCGCCTTGTCCTTGATCTTCTCGGCATGAGCGCGCGCCGCCTCCTGCCGCTGGCGGGGGGTCATGCGCTTTGGGCTCGCCGTCATCGCCTCAGCAGCACGCGGGATCACCGCGCGCTGAATCGGCGCCGGCACGCCAAGCCGTGCTTTGCGGGCCAAAATCTCATCGCGTGTGGGAATGTGGATTTCATCACGCTGCATTGCTGGCACCTCTTGCGAGCGCTGCTTTGATTTGCCGCTCGTTACGCTGGAGCCATTGGAGGGATCGGTAAGCGGCGCAAAGGCGCTCACCTAGCTTGACCATCGCGGTGATCTCCGCGCCCTGCTCTGCGGCCTGCCTGTTGATCGTGGCGACCAATGCGATAGCCTCTGACACGCCGTCAGCCTGATCATCGATTGGCATGGGGCGATCACGTTCCCCATTTCTATCGGCGATGGTTATCGGCGCGCGGCCATACATTACGCAGCGCCCGCGTGGTCAAAAAGGCCAACAATCCGGCTCGCATCAAGCGTCGCGATATTTTTGACAGCCTGCTTGAAATACGAGGGTTTCAACTCAAACCCGATACCGCGCCGGCCCATTTCAACCGCTGCGTATACCTCGGAACCGATGCCGAGGAACGGCGTCAGAACAACGTCGCCCGGCATTGACCATAGATCGATGCACCGCTCGATCACGTCCAATTGCAACGGCGAGATGTGCTGCTCGTCCTTCTCATCGCGCCCGCCTCGATATTGCAGCGTGCGCGTCTGGTTAATATCCATCCAAACTGGCGACGCGTACCGCTGCCATATGAGGATCGAACGCCACGTCTCAAACGGCCACGGGTCGCGGCCCTCTGCTCGCGAAATGGATGCGTGCTTGTCATAGGCGGCACGAGACACGTCCAACCCATCGCCGACAAACTGCTCAAGCATTCCATGGATAGGCGCTGGGTTTTCTCCCGGCTTGCGAAATGTGACGACATAATCAGCCAACCCCTGCCCGCTGATCGCGCTGTCCTTGGTGACTTGCTTATGCAGCAAGCGGATGCTTTTCGTCCGCTGCTGCGCGACGACAGGATCTTTCCAGATGCAGACCTCAGAGTGGAAAACCCAGCCCGCATCTTCATACGCTCGGACAATTTCGCCCCGAAAATCGCGCATGCCAATGTTCCCGTGACGGATCTTCGACATGGGCAATTGCATGCAATGCACCGAATGCAAGCGCCCCGGCATTGTCACGCGCAAAAGCTCGGCAATCAGGAATGCGTAATGTTCCCAGAACGCGCCGCCTTCGTTGTTGGAAATGTCGCGGTCGTAGTTGCTGAATTTATAAAGCCCCTCGAACGGCGGGGAATGAATGCCGAAATGAATGCTATCGGAAGGAACAGCGCGGATAAGCTCGCATGAATCCCCCTGATAGATCGCGTAGCGATCGGTGACGACCTGATCTACGGCATTGATATTTTGATGCTGTTTCATCACGCGGCCTCAAGCCAAGAAGGAACGATAAAGGGCTGTTGCGGGTCATAGTCAGAGCGCGTCCGCGCCAACCCGCGAATGTTTTGCGATGACAGGTCAGCCATGTGCATGACGAGAGATGCCGCCATGCGCTCAGCATCGGCCTCTTTGCGCTTGAGATTGGCGACGACTGCGCCCTCAATCTCAGACGCGATAAAATGGATGTTGACGGGCTTTGTTTGACCGAAACGCCAAAACCGCCGGATCGACTGAAACACTTGCTCGAAACTGTCATTCAACCCGACGAAACCAGCATCCGCGCAATGCTGGAAATTCAGACCGAAGCCCATGATCGACGGTTTGGACACGAGGACGCGAATTCGCCCCTCCACGAAATCCACGATCTTGCGCTCTTTGACGTGATCCGGCTCGGCCCCGCGCACCTCAACAGCGCCATCAATTGCCGCTGCAAGCGCCTCGCTCTCCGAGTTGAGGTGGCACCACCACATAAACGGCTTGTCGTGTGGCGTGATGCTCGCGGCCATGGCGACGCGCTGCGTTACCGTGTCGCGGCGAGCCGATAGCCGTTCCTGCATCGTCCGGGCTTCCATCGGGAACAACAGGCCGGTTTCGATGCTGGGCGCATATTCGACGCCAACGGTATGTTGGTGCTGTTGCAGCGGCGGCAGATCGTAGCCGTCATTCGGATAGCCGAGATCAGATGGCTTGCGGATCATGACTGACCAAGAAGCCATCCACTTCCAAAACTCGCCTTCGGCGTGGCCTTTCAGCCGCCATTTCTGCGTGTCGCCGCCGTCATGCGTGAAGAACGTCGCGAGCATGTCGGTGTATGACATAGCCCCCAGGAATTCGGCATGATTGCCAAGCTCCATAAAATCGTTCGGCGCCGGCGTAGCTGTCGCGGCAAGACGGAATGGAATGTCTCGGCACTCATCAATCAGCCGCGTGCGGAAATGCCCATCAGTCGATTTCAGAATTGAGCTTTCGTCCAGAACGACGCCGCCGAATTTCGACAAGTCGAAATGATCGATCTTTTGATAGTTGGTGACATAGATACCGCTGGAGATTTCCGATTGCGTTGCCACAAGATGCGCGTCGATACCGAATTTGCGGCCCTCGCGAATGTGCTGCGCAGCAACAGCCAGCGGCGCGAAGATTAGAACAGGCTTGCCGGTATGCGCTGCGACGCGCGACGCCCAAACAAGCTCCATCAGCGTCTTGCCAAGGCCAGTGCCGGCGAAGATCGCGGCGCGGCCACGACGCAATGCCCATGACGTAATATCGTGTTGGTGCGGCTTGAGGATGGACGGCAGAACGCCAACATTGGCAATCCCCGTCATCGGATCTGCAATGTTTTTGCGGTTGAGAAAATCATGATAGGCGTCGCTCATTGCGGATCTCCCTCGCCTGTCCAGATCATGAGAATGGAATAGGCCCCATGCGTCGGGCCAAGGTCCGCCGCAAATGCCCATCCTCGCGCCTCATAGGCTTCGCGCTCGGCATGGCGGACGTAGCGATAATATTCGACCTTCATCGCGCCACCTCGAACGGACGCACAGTGACCGCCACGCCATCGCCGCCGTCAGCCCATGCAATCGTGATTTTGCGCGCTAGACTGTCGTCGCCAGTCACACGATATGCGACGAGGCAATCCAACAGCGGCTTGATGATACCATCCAGATCGCGGCGTCTTTTGTCCGGGCGATAGGCGATAATATCGGCCTCGTATTCGCCCATGACGCGACCGGGCTTTTGCTCAGCGAGCATCCATCCCGCCTCGGTCAGCCATTGGGTATAGCGAGACGATTTGACGCGACCACGCCCCGGCACGTTGAAAAACAGGTTGTTGCCCGCAGGCGGATACGGCAGCGACAGGCTCACGATTCCGGCCTCTTTGCGCGCATCGCAGTCGAGCGAAAATGCGCCCGTGACGATGCGCGCGGCAGGCTTGCGCTCCACGCGAACGCGCTTCCCCGGCTGCGGAAATATATCGCTGATCGTGAGGCCGCGCGCCATGCTCACGCCATCCCGAGATGGGCTTTATAAAGCTCTACGATGGCCTCGAATTCCTGCACCGCATTGGGGTCTTTGGACCGCAAAGCCACGATGTGCTTGATGGCCTTCGCGTCGAAACCGCGCGCCTTCGCCTCTGCATAAATGTCGCGTTTGTCGGCGTTGCGCTCGTCGATTTCTTCCTGCATCCGCTCGATGCGT
>ERZ1645187.1306-NODE-1306-length-23023-cov-12.604842_pt1 | contig 23023 bp, 23 predicted proteins | sample MGYA00575352_ERZ1645187 | MGnify/ENA primary metagenome ERZ1645187 (study PRJEB40837, sample SAMN11349314) | freshwater sediment metagenome | isolation source: river sediment | host: Sediment | place: India: Wazaribad , New Delhi | collected 2017-02-21 ... | reverse complement strand
CGAGGCGGAGCTAGGCCGGATGCGCGACCCAAAGGCCGCCGCCATCAGCCGCGCCGACGCCGCGGAGGCCGACTTCGCCGCCCTGGAACTCCAGGTCGCCGGCGCGCAGGACGGCGAGGAGGACCTCGATGCCGCGCACGAGGCCGCCATCGTGCGCCTGGAGGACGCCCGTGGCGCCCTCGCGGACCTGGAGGAGCGGGAGCGTGCCGCCCGGCACCGCCACTCGAACGCCTCCACCCGGTTCGAGGCCCTGGCCCTCACCCTCCGGCGCACCGACGCCACGGGTGCCCTCCTGGAGGCGGCGACGGCGGGACTGCTCGGCGCGCTGCCGGAGCGCCTCCACGTCGCGGACGGCTGGGAGGTGGCTGTCGCCGCCCAGCTCGGCCCGCTCGCGGACGCCGCGGTCGCCGACTCCCTCGACAGCGCGGTGGACGCCATCCGGGCGGCCCGCGACGGCGAGCTCGGGGCAGTCCGCCTGGTCGTGCACTCCGCCGGTGACCGCCCCGACCGCGGCGCACCGCCCGCGGGGACCCGCTGGGCCCGCGATGTCGTGAGCTGCGACGACGCCCTCGCCGCGACGGTGGACACCCTCCTCGACGGCGTGGTGCTCGTGGAGGACCTGGCGGCGGCCCGTGCCGTGGTCGAGGAACACCGGCTGGTGGCGGTCACGCGGGGCGGTGACCTGCTCGGCGCCGCCCACGCCGTCGGCGGGGGAGAGGAGCGGTCCAGCGTCTTCGCCGTCCAGGCGGCGGCCGAGGAGGCCCGGGCCGACACCGAGGCGGCCACGCGAGACCTGGAGGCGATCCGGTTCGCCGTCGGACCGGCCCGGCAGGCGGTGGCGGAGGCGACGCAGGAGGCGGAGACGACCCTCGCCGCCCTCCACGAGTCCGACGCCGCGATCGCGGCGGTCGCGGAGCGGCTCGGCCAGCTCGGGTCCGTCCTCCGCTCCGCCCGCGCCGAGGCCGAACGCGCCACGCCCGCCATCGCGAGGCTCGACACCGAGTGCGCGGAGCACCGGGCAGAACTCGCAGCCCTCGTCAGCCGCCTCGACATCGCCTCCCGCGAACCCGAACAGGCGGAGGAGGACCTCGCGGGGGCGACCGCCGAGCGGGACGGCGCCGCCGCGCGGGCACGCGCGGCGCGGCGCGAGGAGACGGATGCGCGACTGCACCTCCGCACGCTGGAGGAGAGGGTGGCGGCGCTCGCCGGGCGGGCCCAGGCACTCCAGGCCGCGGCGGATGCCGAACGCGAGGCCCGGCGTCGCGCCGAGGAGCGCCAGCGGCGCCGCGCCCGCGCCGCCGCCGTGGCCACCGAGGTGCGCGAGGACGCGGCGGCCACGCTCGTCGCCCTCGAGGCCTCCCTCGAGCAGGCGGCGGACGCGCGGACGGCGCTGGAGGAGGCCCGCGCCGCCCGGGACGCGGAGATCGCCTCCCTGCGCACGGCGCTCGACGATGCCACCGCCCGCGTCTCCGGCCTGACCGATGCCGCCCATCGTGACGAGGTGGTGCGTGCCGAGCAGCGGCTCCGCGTGGAGCAGCTCGCCGAACGCGCGGTCGCCGACCTCGGACTCGACCCCGACGTGCTCGTCGAGGAGTACGGGCCCCACGTCCTCGTCCCCACGTTCGCCGGGGCCGGCGAGGAACCGCCCGAGCCCCGCCCGTACGTGCGCGCGGAGCAGGAGCGGCGGCTCGCCAGGGCGGAGAAGGACCTCGAGCGCCTCGGCAGGGTGAACCCGCTCGCGCTCGAGGAGCACGCGGCGCTCGCCGAGCGGCACCAGTTCCTCACCGACCAGCTCGCCGACCTGCGGAAGTCACGGTCCGACCTGCTGGAGATCGTGCGCGAGATCGACGAGCGCGTCGAGCGCGTGTTCGCCGAGGCGTTCCGGGACACGGCCGCGGCGTTCGAGGAGGTGTTCGCACGCCTCTTCCCCGGCGGCGAGGGCCGCCTGGTGCTCACCGACCCCGAGGAGATGCTCACCACGGGGATCGAGATCGAGGCCCGCCCCGCCGGGAAGAAGGTCAAGCGGCTGTCCCTCCTGTCCGGCGGGGAACGTTCGCTGACCGCGGTGGCGCTCCTCGTGGCCATCTTCAAGGCCCGCCCGTCGCCCTTCTACGTCATGGACGAGGTCGAGGCGGCCCTGGACGACGTCAACCTGGGCCGGCTGCTCGAGATCTTCCGCGAACTGCGGGAGGACTCCCAGCTCATCGTCGTCACCCACCAGAAGCGGACCATGGAGATCGCCGACGCCCTCTACGGCGCCACCATGCGGGGCGACGGCGTCACCACCGTGATCTCCCAAAGGCTGGGCAAAGAGACCCTCCCGGTGTAAGGGAATTCACCGCTGCGGGTGGCAAACGACGGCATCCGAGTCCCCGGGTCCGGCGGAACGGCCGTGATAATTGGGTCATGACCTTCGTGTTCCTCGTCCTCAGCCTCATCGTCGCCGCGGCGCTCGTCGCACCACTCTGGCTCGCGCGCCGTCCCGAGGAGGGGTGGCTGCGGTGGCTCGCGGGCTCCCTCGACGGCTTCCGTGACCTCGGGACCGGCGCCACGGACGCGCGCCTGGAGGACCTGTTGTCCGACCCGGACAACCGCACCGTCCCCGGCTACACCACGGTCGAGGAGCTGCGGGAGATGCTCGAGACCCGAGTCCGCCGCTGACCACCGCCCCCTGACCGGGAGGATCCCCCATGGACCCCATCCAGATCGCCATCATCGCGGCCGTCGCGCTCCTGCTCGTGGTGGCGCTGACCGTCGTCGTCACGCGCAGCCGCGGGCGAGCCGAGCTGCCCCCGGCCGAGGCCAGCCCGTACCCCGGTGACCTCGGCGCCGAGTCGTCGACCGCCACCGCCACGCTCGAGCGGCCGGCGGAGGCCCCCGCCCCCACCCTCGAGCGGCCCGAGGCCTCCACCAGCCGGTGGACACGGTTGCGGGCCCGCCTGGCCCGCTCCGGCGCGCTCGGCAACGCGCTCCTGAACGTGCTCGCCCGCGGCCGCCTCACCGAGGACGACTGGGAGGAGATCGAGGAGACCCTCCTGCTCGCCGACGTCGGCATGGGCCCGACCACCGAGCTCATGACCACCCTGCGACGCGAGGCGAAGGTGCTCGACACCTCCGACCCCGACGCCGTGCGCGCCGTGCTCCGGCGCGAGCTGGTCGCCCTCGTGGACCCGTCCATGGACCGCACCCTCGACGTCTCGCCCGTGGTCGGCGACGACGGCGAACCCCACCCGGCGACCGTCCTCGTCGTGGGCGTCAACGGGACCGGCAAGACCACCACCGTCGGCAAGCTCGCCCGCGTGCTGGTCGCCGACGGGCACAGCGTCGTCCTCGGCGCCGCCGACACCTTCCGGGCCGCGGCCGCGGACCAGCTCACCACGTGGGGGCAGCGCGTCGGGGTGGACGTCGTGCGCGCCGACCGGGAGGGCGCCGACCCGGCCTCCGTGGCCTTCGACGCCGTCCGCGCCGGCCGGGCCCGCCGCTCCGACGTCGTCCTCGTCGACACCGCCGGCCGGCTGCAGAACAAGTCGGACCTCATGGACGAGCTCGGCAAGATCAAGCGCGTCATGGGCCGTGAGGCGCCGGTGCGCGAGGTCCTGCTCGTGCTCGACGCCACCACCGGCCAGAACGGCCTGCGGCAGGCCCAGGTCTTCTCCGAGGTCGTGGACGTCACCGGGATCGTCCTCACCAAGCTCGACGGCACCGCCAAGGGCGGCATCGTCATCGCGGTGCAGCGGGAACTCGGGGTGCCGGTCAAGTACGTCGGACTCGGCGAGGGACCCGACGACCTCGCCCCCTTCGACGCGGAGGGCTTCGTCGACGCCCTCCTGAACTGAGCGCCGGCTCACGCGCCACCTGAGAGGCGGGCCCCGGCCGGGTAACACGAATGTCATCCGGCCGGGGCCCTTGTCACCCCGGCGAAACATGCGGGTGCCCGGGCGGAAACCTGGCTGCTGGAGTGTTGTCCCCGAACCAGCCGATCGTGCTGGAACAGGAGGAAACATGGAACTCGACACCGGAGCAACCGCCTGGATGCTCATGTCTGCGTCGCTGGTTCTGCTCATGACACCAGCACTCGCCTTCTTCTACGGAGGCATGTCCCGGGCCAAGTCGGTCCTCAACATGATGATGATGTCCTTCTCGGCCATCGCCGTCGTGGTCGTCGTCTACGTCCTGTGGGGGTGGTCGATGTCCTACGGGGGAGGGGACATCGCCGGCATCTTCGCCAACCCGTTCGACCAGTTCGGGCTGCAGGGCACCATCTACGGCGAGGACGGCGAATTCCTGATCGACGGCTACGGCGTCCCGGTGATCGTGGGCGTCGCCTTCCAGGTCACGTTCGCCATCATCACGGTCGCCCTCATCTCGGGCGCCATCGCCGACCGCGTGAAGTTCTCGACCTGGCTCGTGTTCGTCGCCCTGTGGGTCACCCTCGCCTACTTCCCGATGGCCCACATGGTCTGGGGCGGCGGGCTGCTCTCCGGGGACGGGCCGTTCGCGTCCATCGCCGCGCCGATCGACTTCGCCGGCGGCACGGTGGTGCACATCAACGCCGGCGTCGCCGCCCTGGTACTGGCCCTCGTGGTCGGCAAGCGCAAGGGCTTCGGCAGCGAGGTCATGCGGCCGCACAACCTGCCGTTCGTCATGCTCGGCGCGGCCCTGCTGTGGTTCGGCTGGTTCGGCTTCAACGCCGGGTCCGCCTTCACCGCCGACGGCGTCGCCGGCCTCGCGTGGGTCAACACCACCGTCGCCACCGGTGCCGCCATGCTCGGCTGGCTGCTCGTCGAGCGGCTCCGCGACGGCCACGCCACCTCGCTGGGCGCCGCCTCGGGCGTCGTCGCCGGCCTGGTCGCCATCACCCCGGCCGCCGGCTCGGTCTCGCCCGTGGGCTCGATCGCACTGGGCGCCATCGCCGGCGGGCTCGCCGCGCTCGCCGTCAGCCTGAAGTACCGCTTCGGCTACGACGACTCGCTCGACGTGGTCGGCGTCCACCTGGTCGGTGGACTCACCGGCACCGTCCTCATCGGATTCCTCGCCACCGACTCCGGCCTGCTCTACGGTGGCGGGTTCAACCAGCTGACGGTGCAGGTGATCATCGCCCTCGTGGCCATGGTGTTCTCCGCCCTCGTCACCTACGTCATCGCCCTCGGGCTGAAGGTCGGCATGGGGTGGCGCATCTCGGAGGCGGACGAGATCAACGGGATCGACTCCGCGGAGCACCGCGAGACCGCCTACGAAGCAATCGGCGCGAGCCGGTAGAGGAGACACGACATGAAGCTCATCACCGCCATCATCCAGCCCCACCGCCTCGACGACGTCAAGGAGGCCCTCGAGGGCACCGGCGTCACGGGGATGACCATCTCCGAGGCCTCCGGCTTCGGGCGCCAGAAGGGCCACACCGAGGTCTACCGCGGCGCCGAGTACAGGGTGGACACCGTCCCCAAGCTCCGGCTCGACATCGTGGTGGACGACCCCCTCGCCGACGGCGTCGTCAACACCATCGCCGCCGCCGCCCACTCGGGCCGGATCGGCGACGGGAAGATCTGGGTCACCACCGTCGACACCCTGGTGCGGGTCCGCACCGCGGAGCGCGGGGTCGAGGCCATCTGATGCCCACCCCCTCGGTCCCGGACCGGCGTGTCAGCACGCTGGTCCGGGACCGACTCGCGCTCGCCCCGCCCGCGCCGGCCGAGCTCGCCGCGGGCCCGGCTGCCGGCATCGCCCACCGGCACGCGCTGTCCGGCCTCGTGGACGCCGCACTGGAGGAGCTGTTCGACGACGCCGCCGCGACGTGCGGCATCGCCGGGACCGGCGTGGCGCTGGCCGTCGTCGGGTCCGCCGGACGGCGCGACGCCGGCCCCTGCTCGGACCTGGACTGCCTGCTGGTCCACGACGGCCGCACGCTCACGGCCGCGCAGCTCGAGGCGCTCGCCGCGGCGCTCTGGTACCCGATCTGGGACGCGGGCCTCGCGCTCGACCATTCCGTGCGCACCCTCGCCCAGTGCCGCCAGATCGCCTCGGCGGACCTGCCGGCCGCCGTGGGCCTCCTCGGCATCCGCCACGTGGCCGGTGACCCCGTCATCACCCACCGCGCCGCGAGCGCGGTGCTCGAGGACTGGCGTGGGGCGGCGCGCCGCCGCCTCCCCGACCTGCTCGCGTCCGTGGAGCGGCGGGCGAGCCGCTTCGGCGAGCTGGCCTACCTGATCGGCCCGGACCTGAAGGAGGCCCGCGGTGGGCTGCGGGACGCCGTCGTCATCGACGCCCTGGTGGCCTCCTGGCTCACGGACCGCCCGCACGGTGCGCTCGACGACGCCCGGGCCCACCTGTTGGACGTGCGGGACGCGCTCCACCGCACCACCCGCCGCCCGTCGAACCGGCTGGTGCTCGCGGAGCACGACGACGTCGCCGCCCTCCTGGGGCTCCACGGCGGTCTCGCGAGCGCGGACACGGGCGCCGACGAGCTCCTCGCCTCCTGCGCGCAGTCCGCCCGGGTGGTGACCGCGGCCCTCGACGCCACCGTCCGGCGTGCCCGGCAGGCGCTGCGCCGGCCCTCCCTCGCCGCCCTCCGCGGCCCGGTGGTGCGGGGCCGGCGGGTCGCCCCGCGTCTCCGCGCGCTCGCCGACGGGGTGGTGGAGCATGACGGCGAGGTGGTGCTCGCGTCCGGCGCCGACCCGTCCGCCGACCCCCTCCTCGCGTTCCGCGTGGCCGCCACGGCCGGGCGGACCGGCCTGCCGATCGCGCCCCCCACGCTGACGTCGCTGGCGGCGAGCGCGCCGCTCCCGGTGCCGTGGCCTCCCGCCGCGCGACAGGACCTGCTCGACGTCCTCGCCTCCGGGCGCCAGGTGGCCGTGCTCGAGGAGCTCGACCTCGCGGGCCTCCTCACCCGGTGGATCCCGGAGTGGGAGCCTGTCCGCAACCGGCCGCAGCGGGCCGCCATCCACCGGCACACGGTCGACCGGCACCTCGTGGAGACCTCCGCGGAGGCTGCCCGGCTCGCGCCCCGACTGCCGGAGGCGGACCGCCCGGTCCTCCTGCTGGCCGCCCTCCTGCACGACATCGGGAAGGTTCCCGGCGCGCTCGATCACTCGGCGGAGGGGGCGGCGCGGGTGCCGGCCATCCTCACGCGGATGGGGCTGGACGCGCACGTGGCGGATGTCACGTTCCTTGTGCGTCACCACCTCCTCCTCGCCGAGACGGCCACGGCGGCCGACCCGGATGACGGCGACGTGGTGGCAGCGGTGGCCGCCGTCGTCGGCACGCGCCGCCGCCTCGCTCTCCTCGCGGCCCTGACCGAGGCGGACGCCCGGGCCGTCGGGGAGCGGGCGTGGACGGACTGGCGGGCCCAGCTGGTGGGGCAGTTCGCGGAACGCGTGGCCGCGCGGCTGGGCGTTACGCTGGGAGCTGCACATCCCTGACGAAAGGCCGGCTCGTTGTTCGCAACGCTCTCCGATCGCATCACCGCCTCCTTCAAGTCGCTCCGCGGCTCCCGGCTGACCGCCGAGGACATCGCCGGCACGATCTCCGAGATCCGGCGGGCGCTCCTCGATGCCGACGTCGCCCTGCCCGCGGTGCGGGCCTTCACCGCGCGTGTCCGCGAACGGGCCGAGGGCGCCGAACTCTCCCAGGCGCTGAAGCCCGGTCAGCAGGTCATCAAGATCGTCAACGAGGAGCTCATCGAGATCCTCGGCGGGGAGTCCCGTGAGCTGCACTTCGCGAAGCACCCGCCCACCGTCATCATGCTCGCCGGCCTGCAGGGCTCCGGCAAGACCACGTTGGCGGGCAAGCTCGGCCTCTGGCTCAAGGGCCAGGGGCACACCCCGATCCTGATCGCCGCGGACCTGCAGCGCCCGAACGCCGTCACCCAGCTCGAGGTGGTCGGGGAGCGGGCGGGCGTCCCCGTGTGGGCGCCGGAGCCGGGCAACGGCGTCGGCGACCCGGTCGAGGTGGCGCGGTCCGGCCTGATCTTCGCCCAGGCGAAGGGGCACGACGTCGTCGTCGTGGACACCGCCGGTCGCCTCGGCATCGACGAGGAGCTCATGCGGCAGGCCGCGGACATCCGCGACGCCGTCGACCCCGACGAGATCCTCTTCGTCCTCGACGCGATGATCGGCCAGGACGCCGTCACCACGGCCACAGCCTTCCAGGAGGGCGTGGGCTTCACCGGCGTGGTCCTCACCAAGCTCGACGGCGACGCCCGGGGCGGTGCGGCCCTGTCCGTCCGCACGGTGACCGGCCAGCCGGTGCTGTTCGCCTCGACGGGGGAGAAGCTCACCGACTTCGAGCGGTTCCACGCCGACCGGATGGCCTCCCGCATCCTCGACATGGGTGACCTCCTCACCCTCATCGAGCAGGCGGAGCGGACCTTCGACCAGGCCGAGGCCGAGAAGATGGCCGCGAAGCTCGCCGGCCAGGGTGAGTTCACCCTCGACGACTTCCTCAGCCAGCTGCAGCAGGTCCGCAAGATGGGCTCGATGAAGAAGATGCTCGGCATGCTCCCGGGGATGGGGCAGATGCGGGAGCAGCTCGAGAACTTCGACGAGCGCGAGGTGGACCGGGTCGAGGCCATCGTCCGGTCCATGACGCCCGGGGAACGCGCCGACGTGCGCATCCTCAACGGCTCGCGGCGCGCGCGGATCGCCCGCGGTTCGGGGACCACCGTCACCGAGGTCAACCAGCTCGTGGATCGCTTCGAGCAGGCGAAGACCATGATGAAACACATGGCGAACGCGGGTGGCATGCCCGGGATGGGCAACATGCCGGGCATGGGCAAGAAGTCCAAGGGCCGCATGGCACCCCAGCGCAAGGCCCCGAAGGGCAAGTCCGGGAATCCCGCGAAGCGCGCCCGCCAGGAGATCGAGGCCCAGCAGCGCGCCGCCGAGCGTGCCGCCGCCGGGCCGGCCCCCGGCTCGGCCTTCGGCGGCGGAGCAGCCGGGCTGCCGGAGGACTTCGACCCCTCCCAGCTCGGGCTTCCCGCCGGATTCGAGAAGTACCTCAGGAAGTGATCCTCCACCTCACCGGAGCGGTGCTCACGGCGGTGGGGAGCCGTCCGGAGGCCTGGGTCGATGACGGCCGCATGGCGTGGTCGGGGCCCGCGGGTCCACCGGACGTCGAGCTCGACGGCGTGGTCCTCCCCGGGCTCGTGGACGTCCACTGCCACGTGGGCCTCGGGGAACGTGGCGAGGTCGCGCGTGAGACGGCGGAGGCGCAGGCCCTCGCCGACCGGGACACCGGGGTGCTCCTCATCCGGGACGCCGGGGTTCCCTCCGACACCCGGTGGATCGACGACCGCCCGGACCTCCCGCGCATCATCCGCGCCGGCCGCCACCTCGCCCGGCCGAGGCGGTACCTGCCCGGCTTCGCCGAGGAGCTCGACGACGTCGCGGCACTCCCCGAGGCAATGGCCCGCAACGCCCGGGCCGGGGACGGGTGGGTGAAGCTGGTCGCGGACTGGATCGACCGGTCCGAGGGCGCCGATTCCCGGGTGCGGCCCCTGTGGCCGGCCGACGTCCTCGCCGACGGCGTGGCCGCCGCCCACGCGGCCGGGGCCCGGGTGATCGCACACGCCTTCTCCCACGAGGCCATCGACCCCCTGCTCGAGGCCGGCATCGACTGCATCGAGCACGGCACGGGAATGGACGCCGACCAGATCGCCGAGGCAGCCCGCCGGGGCATCCCCGTGACCCCCACGATGATCCAGGTGGACAACTTCGCCGAGTTCGCCGCGGCCGGCGGCCGCAGATACCCGCGCTACGCGGAGCAGATGCTCGCCATGTGGGAGCGCCGCGACGTCCAGCTCCGCGCCTTCCACGAGGCAGGGATCCAGTTACTGCCGGGGTCGGACGCCGGTGGCACGATCCCGCACGGCTCCCTGCCGGACGAGCTCGCCCGATGGGTGGCCGGCGGGATCCCTGCCACCGACGTCGTCGCCCTCGCGACATGGCGCGCCCGGGAGTACCTCGGCGCCGGAACCCTCGGGGAGGGCGAACCCGCCGACCTCGTGGTGTACGACGAGGACCCGCGCCGCGACATCACGGTGCTGTCCCGGCCGCGCGCCGTCGTCCTGCGCGGGGCCCTGCACTCGGGGCGCGCTCTCACCGGCTGATGCGGCGCCCGCCGTGCCGTGAGGGCACGGCGGAGGGACCTCACCTCCTGGTCTGTGAGCTTCTGCTTGCGCATGTGCAAGGAAGTGCTCACGGGTCGCGCAGGCAGGGCGGCTCGCGGTGGGCCCCTTGACAAGGTCCCCGCTTCACCGGTTCACTAGTCAAGTAATGAACCACAGAAGGGGAACCATGGACGCCTTCGACGACCGGACGCCGATCTACCAGCAGATCGCCGACCGGATCCGCGGCGCCATCCTCTCGGGGGAGCTGTCCGAGGGTGAGCAGGTCATGTCCACCACGCAGTACGCCACCACGTACCGCATCAACCCGGCGACCGCCGCGAAGGCGATGGCCCAGCTCGTCGACGAGGGGCTCCTGGAGAAGCGCCGGGGGCTCGGCATGTTCGTGGAGCCCGGGGCACGCGAGAGGCTGCGGGCCGCGGGGCGGGCAACCTTCTTCGCTCGCTCGCTCGACCCGGTGCTCGCCGAGGCGGCCACGTTGGGAATCCCCACGGACCAGATCATCGACCACATCAGGAGGACACGGTGACCACCACCACCCCCGCGGGCCTCGAGATCCGCGGCCTCACTCACAGCTTCGGCTCCACGACCGCGCTCGACGACGTCACCGTGGCCGTCCGCCCCGGCACCGTCACCGGCCTCGTGGGGCGCAACGGTGCCGGCAAGACGACTCTCGCCGCCCTCGTCGCGGCGCTGCGCCCCGTCCAGGCCGGTGCCATCCTGCTCGACGGCGCGCCGCCCTGGGAGGACCCCGAGGTGACGAGCCGCATCTGCCTCGTGCGGGACAAGGGGGGAGTCGTGGAGGACGAGCGGATCCGCGTCACCTTCGAGTTCGCGGCCATGCTGCGGCCGGGCTGGGACGCGGACTACGCCCACGCACTCCTCGACCGGTTCGAGGTCCCGTTCCGGAAGAAGCCCCAGCAACTGTCCACCGGGAAGCGCTCCGCGCTCAGTGCGATCCTCGGACTCGCCTCCAGGAGCGACCTGACGATCTTCGACGAGGTCTACCTCGGCATGGACGCGGTCGCCCGGCGCATGTTCTACGACGAGCTCATCGCCGACTGGATCGCCCATCCGCGCACGATCATCCTGTCCTCCCACCTCCTCGACGAGGTCGAGGACCTCATGGAGGACGTCGTCATCCTCGACCGCGGGCGCGTCGTCGCCGCCGGGGAGACGGACGCGGTTCGCGCCCGGCACTCCCGGGACGGCGCGGTCGCCTCCCTCACCGACGTCCTCGTCTCGCTGTCCACCCCCTCGACCGACAGGAGTACCCCATGACCACCGTCACCCAGGCACGGGTCCTGTTCCGCTGGCTCGCGCGCGGCGGCCTGCGAGTCCTCGCCATCACGCTGCTCATCGCGACCGTGGTCGCGGCGGCCCTCGCCGCCGTCGCCCTCTGGCAGGACTGGCCGGAGGTCGCCCACGCCCCCACGGACGCGGACGGCACCGTGGTCATCGGCTTCACGACCACGATCTTCGGGATTCCCCTGGCCGCGGTCGCGATCGCGGCGTTCGTGGTGTCCATCGCGACGGTCGGGTCCTTCACCCGGCCGTTGCTCGCCACCGGAGCGACCCGCTCGGCCCTCGCGCTCGCCCACCTCGCCCACGTCCTCCTCCTCGCACTGGCGGCCTCGGCCCTGGCCGCCGCCGTCCTCGCGCTCGAGGCCGCCTTCGCCGGCGGGTGGATCGGGTCCACCTTCGGGCTCGCGCCCGGCGACACGTTCGCCGACGGCGTTCCTGCCCTCGTCCAGGGCTTCCTCGGGGCGCTCGCCGGTCTCGTCGCCGGGTCGCTCGTGGCGGCGCTCTTCCTGCGGTGGCCCTGGTGGGTGGGGGTGGGGGCGCTGGCCGTCACCCTCTGGGTCCTGCCGGTCGTCGTGGCGAGCGTCCCGCCGCTCGAGGCCGCCGCGTCCGCCGTCGCGGCGTGGCCGTGGTCACCGGGCGCCGGCGCCGTCCTGCTCGCTGCCGCCCACTGGCTCGTGATGCGGCGCATGCCCGTCCCGTGAGGCCAGGACCACATCGCGCGGGGTCGGGGGTCGTTCGCCCCCGGCCCCGCTTTCTGGCAGAATCTCCGTGTACTCGGTCCGGCCGGTCCCTCTCACCTGCCGAGGCTGTGTCCCGAGCAGCGCCCCGCCCGACACCCACCGGGCCGGTGCAGCCGCTCACCCCATCAGATCAGGAGAGACCACTCAAGTGGCAGTCAAGATTCGACTCAAGCGCATGGGCAAGATCCGTGCGCCGTACTACCGCGTCGTCGTCATGGACTCGCGGGCCAAGCGCGACGGCCGTGCCATCGAGGAGATCGGGAAGTACCACCCGACCGAGGAGCCGTCGTTCATCGAGATCCAGTCCGACCGGGCGCAGTACTGGCTCGGCGTGGGCGCCCAGCCCACCGAGCAGGTCCTCGCCCTGCTGAAGGTCACCGGGGACTGGCAGAAGTTCAAGGGCCTCCCGGGCCAGGAGGGCACGCTGCGCACGAAGGCAGGCAAGGCGGACTCCGCCGAGGCCGTGAAGGCCGTCGAGGACAAGGCGGAGCTCGCCAAGGCGAAGGCCTCCGAGGCGCGCGCCGCGGCCGAGGCCAAGGCCGAGGCCTCCGAGCCCACGGCCTCCGACGAGGACGCCTGATGCTCGCTGACGCCCTGGAGCACCTGGTGCGCGGGATCGTGGACCACCCGGACGACGTCCGGGTGACCGCGAAGTCCCAGCGCCGCGGGGAACTCCTCGAGGTGCGGGTCAACCCCGAGGACCTCGGGCGGGTGATCGGCCGGTCCGGCCGCACCGCCCGTGCCTTGCGCACGGTGATCAACGCGCTCGCCAAGGGCCCCGTGCGCGTCGACGTCGTGGAGACGGACGCGCGCTGAACCACCCGCTGCCCGGCCCGATGGGCCGGGCAGCGGCATGCCCGGGGGATAATGGCCGCATGCAGCTGACCGTCGCCGTCGTCGCCGGCGCCCACGGGTTGAAGGGCCACGTACGGCTCGTGCTCCGCACGGACGACCCCGGGCTCCGCCTCCAGCCGGGAGTGGTGCTCGACACCGATGACCCGGATCTCCCCGAGCTCACCCTCGCCGAGGTCCGGCCCGGATCGTGGCAGGTCCGCTTCGAGGAGGTCAGCGGCCGGGACGCGGCCGAGGCACTGCGCGGCACCGAGCTCTCCATCGAGACCGACGAGTGGGAGTCGGCCGACGACGAGTGGTACGACCACGAACTGGTCGGACGTCCCGCGCACACCCCGGCCGGGGAGATGCTCGGGGAGGTCGCCGCCGTCGAGCACGGCGCCGCCCAGGACCTGCTCGTGATCCGCACCCCCGACGGGCGCGACGTGCGGGTGCCCTTCGTCGTCGCCCTCGTCCCGGCGGTCACCGCCGACCGGGTGACGATCGACCCGCCGGGCGGCCTGTTCGACGGCGAGGAGGCCTGATGCGGATCGATGTCGTCACGATCTTCCCCGCCTACCTCGACGCCCTGCGCCTCTCCCTGGTGGGCCGCGCGATCGAGTCTGGCGTCCTGGCGCTCGGGGTGCACGACCTGCGTGGCTGGACCACCGACCGCCACCACACGGTCGACGACGCGCCCCTCGGGGGTGGCGCCGGCATGGTCATGAGGCCGGACGTGTGGGGCCGCGCCCTCGAGGACGTCCTGGCGCTCGGCATCGACCACTGCGTGCGGGAGGGGGCCGGGGAGGGACGGACGGTGCTCGCCATCCCCACGCCGTCGGGCGTCCCGCTCGACCAGCGCCGGGTCGAGGATCTCGCGGCGGCCGACCACCTCGTCATCGCGTGCGGCCGCTACGAGGGCATCGACGCGCGGGTTGCGGAGCACTACGCCGGCCGCGTGGAGGTGCTCGAGTACTCGATCGGCGACTACGTGCTCAACGGGGGCGAGGCCGCCGCGCTCGTGCTGGTCGAGGCGGTCGCCCGCCTGCTGCCGGGCGTGGTCGGCAATCCGGAGTCCCTCGCGGAGGAGTCGCACGGCGCGGCGGGCCTCCTCGAGTACCCCGTCTACACCCGGCCCGCCCGGTGGCGCGGCCACGACGTCCCCGAGGTGCTGCTCAGCGGTCACCACGCCAACATTGCCCGCTGGCGACGGGACCGGGCCCTCGAACGCACCGCCCGCCGTCGGCCCGACATGGTCGCCGCGCTCACTGCGGACCAGCTCGAGCCCGGCGACCGCGGCGCCCTCGCACGCCTCGGCCTTGCCGCCACCCCGGCCGGTCCGCGCCCGCTGCACGTCCGCCCGGCGCTGTCGTCCGACGCCGCAGCGCTCGCCGAGCTCGCGGCGGAGACGTTCCCGCTGGCCTGCCCCCCGAACATGCCCGCGGAGGACGTCGCGGCCTTCGTGGCGGTGAACCTCAGCCCGGAGCGGTTCCGCGAGTACCTGGCCGACGACGACCGGTACCTCGTCCTCGTCGCGGAGCTGGATGGCATCCTCGCCGGGTACACCCTGGCGGTGCTCCCGCGGGCCGCGGACGAGCCGCCCTACGCGCCCGACGTGGCGGCGGTCGTCTCCGCGCGCCCCGTCGCCGAACTCTCCAAGATCTACGTCCGGGCCACCGCCCACGGCAGCGGCATCTCCCAGGCGCTCATGGACGCCACGCTGGCTGCTCTCTCGGGGCGGACGGTCCAGGGGCGGCCCCTGGCCGCCGTGTGGCTCGGGACCAACGCGCGCAACCGGCGGGCACGGGCGTTCTACGCGCGCTCCGGCTGGGAGCACGCCGGCTCGCGCCGCTTCACGGTCGGCGGACGTGTCGAAGACGACGCGGTCTACGTCCGCCCGCTGGTGGAAAGCGGCTCCTGACCTGTGGCAGACTGGTCCGGCGCCATCGAGCACGTCAGGGAGCAGGTCTGCCGGAGGGGATCGTTCCTGTGCGGCGCCCATCCGTTTCCCGGGCGGCCCATCCGCCCCGACTCGCGCGTGACCTCCCGGCACCGCGGAAAGAGACACGATCATGCAGAAGCTCGACCACGTCGACGCCGCGTCGCTCCGCGACGACATCCCCGCCTTCCGTCCCGGTGACACCGTCCGCGTGCACGTCAAGGTCGTCGAGGGCAACCGTTCGCGCATCCAGGTGTTCCAGGGCGTCGTGATCGCCCGCGCGGGCGACGGGGTGCGCGAGACGTTCACCGTCCGGAAGATCTCCTTCGGCGTCGGGGTGGAGCGCATGTTCCCCGTGCACTCGCCGTCGATCGACCACATCGAGGTCGTGACCCGCGGCGACGTGCGCCGCGCCAAGCTGTACTACCTGCGCGGCCTGCGCGGCAAGGCCGCCAAGATCAAGGAGAAGCGGGACAACACCGCCCGGTGAGATGGTCCGCGCGAGCCGTCCGGGATGCGTCCCGGACGCCGCACCCGCACTCCGTTAGGCTGTGCCGGTGAGCGACGAGATGCCGCGGAGCTTCACGCCGGCGGAACGTCCTCCGCTCGGCGACCAGCCCCGTCACGACCGGGCCTCCGGCGTGCGCCGCGGGCTCGCCTGGCTCCAGGAGACGGTCGCCGTGATCGCGATCGCGCTGGCGCTGTCGCTGCTCGTGAAGACCTTCCTCGTCCAGGCGTTCTACATCCCGTCCTCCTCGATGGAGGACACGCTCGCCGTCAACGACCGGATCATGGTCAACAAGCTCGCCCCGGGCATCAGCGAACTGCATCGCGGCGACGTCGTCGTGTTCACCGACCCGGGCGGCTGGCTCGACGATCCGGTCCCGTCCCGGGACGGGCTGACCCGGGTGGTCGTGGACGTGCTCACGTTCGTCGGGATCATCCCGCACGACGCCGGTGAGCACCTCATCAAGAGGGTCGTCGGCCTCCCGGGGGACACCGTCGCCTGCTGTGGGACCGAGGACCGGATCACCGTCAACGGTGTCCCGGTCGACGAGCCCTACCTCAAGCCCGGGGTCGCGCCGTCCAGCTACGAGTTCGAGGTCGTCGTCCCGGAGGGCGCCGTGTGGCTCATGGGTGACAACCGGTCGAACTCCGCCGACTCCCGGGCCCACATGGGCGACCCGGGCGGCGGCTTCGTGCCGGTCGAGCACGTGGTGGGCCGCGCCGTCGTCATCATGTGGCCGCTCGACCGGCTCGGCACCCTCGGAGGCGGCCAGGAGGCGTTCGCAGGGGTGGGCAGTGCTGCGGCCCACCCGTGAGGTCGAGCGCCGGCTCCTGCGCCGCCACACGCTGGTGGCGGGCATCGACGAGGTGGGCCGGGGCGCACTCGCCGGTCCGGTGAGCGTGGGGGTCGCCGTCGTCGGACGGGCCACCCGGCCCCGCTTCCCGGACGGGCTCGCGGACTCCAAGCTGCTGCCGGCCGCCACGCGGGAGCACCTCTGTGCCCCGATCCGCGCGTGGGTGGCCGGTGCCGCCGTGGGTCACGCGAGCCCGGCGGAGATCGACGCCGTCGGCATCGTCGCCGCCCTCCGGCTGGCGGCCGTGCGGGCCCTCATCCATGTCCGGGCGTCCGGGCTGCACCCGACCGCCGCGATCCTGGACGGCACCCACAACTGGCTGGTCCCCGACCTCCTCGACGACGACGCCGCGCGGGCGGCCCTCGCCTTCGACGAGGTCGTCATGCGCGTGAAGGCGGACGCGCACTGCGCCGTCGTCGCGGCCGCGAGCGTGCTCGCGAAGGTGGAACGGGACTCCCACATGACCGGGCTCCCGGACCCGGGCTACGGCTGGGACCGCAACAAGGGCTACGGCGCGAGCGCCCACCTGGAGGCGCTGGCCCGGCTCGGTCCGTGCGACCAGCACCGCCGTTCGTGGAACCTGCCGTGCGGGGAGATGTCGGCGCCGGGTGGCATGATTGTCGGGTGAGCGCCGAGGACCTTGAGAACTACGAGACCAATCTGGAACTGGAGCTCTACCGCGAGTACCGGGACGTCGCCTCCCTGTTCAACTACGTGGTGGAGACCGAGCGGCGCTTCTACCTCGCCAACCAGGTGGACCTGAAACCGCGCAGCGCCGGCGGGGAGGTCTTCTTCGAGCTGAAGCTGACCGATGCCTGGGTCTGGGACGTCTACCGTTCCGCCCGCTTCGTGAAGTCCGTCTCCGTGGTGACGTTCAAGGACGTCAACATCGAGGAGCTGCAGCGCCCGGAGATGGGCCTCTGACACCTCCCCCGCGGGATCCGTCCCCAGGGTCCTGAACGCACCGCCGTCCACAGGGGTGGTGCGCCCTCGCCGCTCCACGTCCCGTGGTCCGCCACCATCGGCGGCAGGAGGTGGGCGGATGAGCAGCCACAACAGGGACGTGGGGCGGTACGGCGAGGAGCTCGCGTGCCGCTACCTGGGCGATCGCGGCTTCACGGTCGTGGCCCGCAACTGGCGGTGCAGGCACGGCGAGATCGACATCGTGGCCACCGATCCGCGCGGGGTGGTGCGCGTCATCGAGGTGAAGACCCGCCGCTCCACGGCGCACGGGACCGGCGCCGAGGCGGTGACACCCGACAAGCTCGCCCGGTTGCGCCGCCTCTGCGGCGCCTGGCTCGCGGAGAACCCGCACTCCGGTGGCGCGCAGGTGGACGTGATCAGCATCCTCCTGCCGTTGCGCGGCACCCCGGCCCTGGAGCACATCGTGGCGGTGGGGTGGTGAGCCTCGGGCGCGCCCGCGCGGTCGGACTGGTGGGACTCGAGGGGACGATCGTGGACGTCGAGGCCCAGGTGGCCCCTGGGCTGCCCTCGTTCCGGATCGTCGGCCTGCCCGACGCCTCTCTCGGCGAGGCCCGCGAACGGGTGCGGGCGGCACTCCAGAGCACCGGCGTCCAGCTCCCGGACCGGCGCATCACGGTCAACCTCTCACCCGCCTCGGTGCCGAAGTCCGGGGCCGGGTTCGACCTCTCCATCGCGGTGGCTGTCGTGGCCACCGGGTCCATGCCCGGACGGGACTCCGCCCGGCGCACCGTCCACATCGCCGAGCTGGGCCTCGACGGCCGGCTCCACCCCGTGCGGGGCGTGCTGCCGATGGTGGCCCGTGCGGTCCGCGCCGGGCATCCCCGCGTGGTGGTGAGCGGCGGGAACGCCGCGGAGGCCGCGCTCGTCCCCGGCGCCGAGGTCGTCGCGGCGGACCACCTCGCCGAGGTGCTCGCCTCCTACGGGCTCACCTTCGAGCCCACGGGCGAACCGCCCGCCTCCGAGCCCCCCGCCGTGGTGGAGGAGGGCGTCGATCCCCCTGACCTGAGGGACGTCGTCGGCCAGCCGGAGGCCCGGTTCGCGCTCGAGGTGGCCGCCGCCGGCGGGCATCACGTCGTCATGATCGGCCCGCCCGGGGCGGGCAAGACGATGCTCGCCTGTCGCCTGCCCTCGATCCTCCCGGACCTCAGCGACGAGGACGCCGTCGCCGTCACCTCCATCCACTCGATCGCCGGAACCTTCACCCCCACCCACGGGCTCATCCGCCGGCCCCCGTTCGAGGCGCCGCACCACACCGCGTCCCCGGTGGCGATCATCGGGGGAGGATCCGGGGTGCCGCGCCCCGGCGCCGTGTCGCGTGCCCACGGGGGCACGCTGTTCCTCGACGAGGCCCCCGAGTTCCCACCCAGCGTCCTGCAGACCCTGCGCCAGCCCCTCGAGAGTGGACAGGTGGTGTTGCACCGGGCCCACGCCGCCGCCCGCTACCCGGCACGGTTCCAGCTCGTGATGGCCGCGAATCCCTGTCCCTGCGGCGCCGGTGTCCGGTGCGAGTGCCCGGCGGGCACGCGGCGCCGGTACCTCGCCCGGCTGAGCGGTCCACTGCTGGATCGGGTGGACATCCGGATGGAGGTCCGGCGGGTCACCCGCGCCATGGCCCTGCTCGGGAGCGGCGGGGAGACCTCCGCGGAGGTCGCCGCCCGCGTGGCCGCGGCTCGCCTCCGCCAGGAGACGAGGTTCGCCCCCATGCCGTGGTCGCTGAACTCGGCGGCGCCCGGGCGATGGCTCCGCGAGGGCCTGTCCGCCGGAGTGCGACGAGAACTGGAGAAGCTCGTCCACGCCGGCGTCCTCACGATGCGTGGCCTCGACCGGGTTCTGCGGCTCTCGTGGACGCTGGCCGACCTCGCCGGCGAGGACCGGCCCGACCTCCCGCACGTCGGCATGGCGTACACCCTGAGAACCGGAGGATCCGATGCGACTGCCGTTTGACACCAGCGACACCCTGCTCGCGCGCGCCGCCTGGAGCAGGATCGCCGAGCCCGGCGAGGAGTCCGCCGGCGCCGCGGTCGCGTCCCTCGGCCCGGGGGAGGCCCTCGACTGGCTCTGCCACGCCGTCGAGAACCCGCACGCGCTCCCACCCCACGTCCGCGCCCGCGTGGAGGGGTGGGCGACCCGGCTCCCGGGCCTCGACTCCCGGCGGGAACTCGAGGTGCTGGCCCGCCTCGGCGGATACACGATCCTGCCGGGGGAGGACGGGTGGCCGGCGCCGCTCGACGACCTCGGTCCGGCGTCCCCCTTCCTGCTGTGGGTGCGCTCCGACCACGCCATCCCGCTCGAGTGGCCCCCCGGCGGTGCCGTGTCCATCGTGGGCTCACGCGCCTCGACCCGCTACGGCGAGACGCTCGCCGCCGAGCTGGCACTGGGTCTCGCCGAGGACGGCGTCGCCGTCGTGTCCGGCGGGGCCTACGGCATCGACGCCGCCGCACACCGCGGCGCGTTGGCGGCGAATGGCGCTCCCACCGTCGCCGTCCTCGCGGGCGGGGTGGACCGGCTCTACCCCGCGGGCAACGAGGAGTTGTTCCGGCGCATCATCGCGATGGGGGCGGTGATCGCGGAGGCAGCGCCCGGCTCCAGTCCCGGGCGGCACCGCTTCCTGGCCCGGAACCGCCTCATCGCGGCCCTCACGAGCGGCACGATCGTGGTCGAGGCCGGACTGCGCTCCGGGGCCATCTCCACGGCGAACCACGCCGGGCGGCTCCTGCGGCCCCTGGGGGCGGTCCCCGGTCCCGTCACCTCGGCCGCGTCCGCCGGCTGCCACCACCTGCTCCGGGAGACCCAGGCGACGTGCGTCACCTCGGTCGCCGAGGCACGCGAACTCATCGCCCCCCTGGGTCAGGTCCCCGTCCAGGAGCCGCTGCTCGGCACGGGCCTGCTCGACGGCCTCGCCGAGGACCAGTCACGCGTTCTCGACGCCCTCCCGGTGCGCGCCACCGCCGAGATCGACTCCATCGCCCGGACGGCGGGTCTCTCCCCGGCGGAGGTCCGCAGCGCGCTCGGGCTGCTCGAGCTCACCGGACGGGTGCGCCGTTCGGGGAATCGCTGGGCCCGGGTGGCATCCTGAGACCATGGAACGCACGGACGCCGCGCCCACCCCGGCCGCCGTGGTGGCCGATTTCGCCGACCATCTCCTCCTGGAACGTGGACTGAGCGAGCACACGGTCCGCGCCTACGTCTCCGATCTCCGTGCCCTGCTCGCCTTCGTGCTCGGCCCGGACGCCACCGGCTTCGTCCCCTCCGAGCTGTCCCTCGTCGCCCTGCGGGCGTGGCTCGCCGAGGACGCCGCGGCCGGGCGGTCACGCGCGACGCTCGCGCGTCGGGCAGCCACCGCCCGCGCCTTCACCGCTTGGGCCCACCGCACCGGCCTGCTCGGGGCCGACGTCGGCGCGCGGCTCGCCTCTCCCCGCCCGGTGAACGCCTTGCCGACCGTGCTCGCGCCGGAGGCCGCCGCGCAGCTGCTCGACACCGCCCGCGACCGTGCTGCCGACGGGACCCGCGCGCGGATCCGGGACTGGGCCGCCCTCGAGCTGACCTACGCGAGCGGCCTGCGCGTCAGTGAGGTCACCGGCCTCGACGTCGGCGACGTCGACCTGGCGCGCCGGACCGTGCGCGTGCACGGCAAGGGCGGGAAGGAACGGGTCACGCCGTTCGGCCAGCCCGCGGAGCGGGCCCTGCGCTCCTGGCTCGCCGTCCGGCCACGACTGGCGGGTGAGCAGTCGGCGCTCTTCCTCGGGGAGCGCGGGCGGCGCCTGGATCCCCGTACGCTCCGGGCGGCGCTCCACCGGCTCACGGCCGTGGCCGGCGTCAGGGACCTGGCCCCCCACGGACTGCGCCACTCGGCCGCGACGCACCTGCTCGAGGGAGGTTCGGACCTGCGCACGGTCCAGGAGCTGCTCGGCCACTCCTCGCTCGCCACGACGCAGCGCTACACCCACGTCTCACCCGAACGGCTCCGGGCCGCCTTCACCCAGGCCCACCCGCGCGCCTGACGACTCACCAGGGGTACAGGCGGACCACGGGCTCGTGCAGCAGGAGCATCGGATCGAGGTACGACCGCGGGCCGGTGCGGGCGCCCAGGTGCAGGCACCCGGCCTCGCAGTGCCCCGGGCCGAGGGTCCCGATCACCTGCCCGCGCTCGACGTGTGCACCGGCGGCGACCGCGGGGATCACGGGTTCGTACGTGGTCCGGATGCCGTCGGCGTGGTCGATCGAGACGACGGGCCGGTCGACGACCGTGCCGGCGAACGCCACCGTCCCCGCAGCGGCGGCGAACACCGGGGCGCCGACGCCCAGGGCGAGATCCACCCCGCGGTGCCCGGACCCCCACGGCACCGGTGGCTGCTCGAAGGGCCGCAGGACGTCGACCTCCGTTCCGGTGGGCCACCCGTACCGCGGGTCTCCCCGGGGAACGGCGGACCACCGCGACGTCGGTGGCGAGACCGTCACCGTCGCGGGCGGCGCTCCGCCGTCGGGCACCATCGCAGGGCCGGTGGGCGCGGCCAGCAGGAGGGCGAGGACGAGACGCAGGGACATGGGACGAGCCTGCCCGGCCACCCCCGGGACGGCGAGGGTGGCGCGCACCACCTGTGGACGGCGTCGCGGCTCGTGCCTCCACAGCCCCCGATCCGCTAGACTCGGCACCGCAACCGCGAGGTTGACTACGCGCACCTGCACTCGGCGTCGAGCCGGATGCGGGGCAACGGTCCCCACGCCCCCGGGCGTGGTGCGTCCCGGATCGCAGGTGCCAGGACTGGCGGCCACACGGCCGCGTGACAACCGTGAAGAACGGGCCGGTCAGACCGGCCCATGACCGTGTGGGCGAGAGCCCGCACCGAAAGGACGCGCCATGGCCGTCGTCACCGTGCGCCAGCTCCTCGAGAGCGGCGTTCACTTCGGGCACCAGACCCGGCGGTGGAACCCCAAGATGAAGCGCTTCATCCTCACCGAGCGCAACGGCATCTACATCATCGACCTGAAGAAGTCGCTCTCCGACATCGACCGCGCCTACGAGTTCGTCAAGGAGACGGTCGCCCACGGCGGCACGATCCTGTTCGTCGGCACGAAGAAGCAGGCCCAGGAGGCCGTCTCGGAGCAGGCGCAGCGCGTGGGCATGCCCTACGTGAACCACCGCTGGCTCGGCGGCATGCTGACCAACTTCTCCACCGTCAACAAGCGGCTGCAGCGCCTGAAGGAACTTGAGCAGATCGACTTCGAGGACGTGGCCTCCTCCGGCCGCACCAAGAAGGAACTCCTCATGATGCGCCGGGAGAAGGACAAGCTCGAGCGTACCCTCGGCGGCATCCGCGAGATGGGCCGGGTGCCGTCCGCGATCTGGGTGGTCGACACCAAGAAGGAGCACCTCGCGATCGCCGAGGCGCGCAAGCTCAACATCCCGATCGTCGGCATCCTCGACACGAACTGCGACCCCGACGAGGTCGACTACGGCATCCCCGGCAACGACGACGCGATCCGCGCCGTCGGCCTGCTGACCCGCGTCGTGGCCGACGCCGTGGCCGAGGGCCTCGTCGCCCGCCACAGCGCCCGCACCGGTGCCGCCGACGAGGCGGAGCCGCTCGCCGAGTGGGAGCGCGAGCTCCTGGGGGCGTCCGACGACGCGCCCGCCACCGAGGGTGCCGCTGCGCCGGAGGCCGCCGAGGCTCCGGGCGAGGCCCCCGCCGCGCCGGAGACCGCCGAGGCTGCCGCTGCGCCGGAGACCCCCGAGGCCCCCGCC
>ERZ1645187.1305-NODE-1305-length-23025-cov-20.882194_pt1 | contig 23025 bp, 12 predicted proteins | sample MGYA00575352_ERZ1645187 | MGnify/ENA primary metagenome ERZ1645187 (study PRJEB40837, sample SAMN11349314) | freshwater sediment metagenome | isolation source: river sediment | host: Sediment | place: India: Wazaribad , New Delhi | collected 2017-02-21 ... | reverse complement strand
CGGTCATCAATCCCTTCGATTTCTTCCTTGAGCCGCACGCCGAGGAGTTTCCGTTTGTCTACGAAGACTGGCAACGCCACGAACTGACTCCGTATCTTTACAAGGTGGCCGGTGGCGAACTGTTTGACCAGTACGTGGCGGCAATTCCGCGGGCGAAAAAGCGCAGTGTCGATTTTCTCGTCGCGCTCAATGCAAAACTGCAGCAGGACATCGGTTACACCATCCGCATGGAGCCCGGCGTGCAGACGCCGGAAGAAACGCTGACCAAGCGCACCGGCTCCTGCCGCGACTCCGCCTGGCTGCTCGTGCAGATCCTGCGCCACCTTGGCCTGGCTGCCCGTTTTGTTTCCGGCTACCTGATCCAGCTCACCGCCGACGTCAAATCGCTGGATGGTCCGTCCGGTCCGGAAGCCGACTTCACCGACCTCCATGCCTGGTGCGAAGTTTATCTGCCGGGGGCGGGCTGGATTGGCCTCGACCCGACCTCCGGTCTCTTCGCCGGAGAAGGTCACATCCCGCTGGCCTGCACGCCCGAACCTTCATCAGCAGCGCCGGTGACCGGCGCGCTGGACGAATGCGAGACCGAGTTCGGCCACCACATGCAGGTGACCCGGATCTGGGAAGCGCCGCGGGTCACCAAGCCTTACACTGACAGCCAGTGGGTCGAGATCGAGGGACTCGGCCACGAGATCGACGCCAAGCTGCTGGCGATGGATGTGCGCCTGACGCAGGGCGGCGAGCCGACTTTCGTCGCCCTTGACGATCCGGATGGCGCCGAATGGAACACCGCCGCCCTCGGGCCGACCAAGCGCCTGCTGGCGGCCGATCTGTTCCATCGTCTGCGTGAAAAATACGCGCCGCATGGCCTGATGCACTTTGGTCAGGGCAAATGGTATCCCGGGGAGCAGTTGCCGCGCTGGTCGCTGAACTGCTTCTGGCGCAAGGATGGCGAACCGATCTGGAATTCGCCGATGCTCTACGCCAACGAGCGGCTCGACTATGGCGCGACCAGTGCCCACTCGGCCCTCTTCCTCAGTCGTGTTGCCGAAAAGCTGGAACTCGATCCGAAGTACGTCTTCCCGGCTTTTGAGGATGTGTATTACTACATGTGGCGCGAGCGCCGCCTGCCGGGCAACGTCGATCCATTCGATTCGCGGGTCGATGACGAGATGGAGCGTGCCCGCCTGATGAAGGTGTTCACGCAGGGCATGACGCACACGGTCGGCCACGTGCTGCCGGTGATGAAGAACGTCCATAACCGCTGGCAGACCGGCCCGTGGTTCCTGCGCTCTGAGCGCTGTTACCTGTTCCCGGGCGACTCGGCGATGGGCTACCGTCTGCCGATTGATTCACAGCCCTGGACGGCGCAGAGCGATTACCCCTACGTCAATCCGCCCGATGCCGAAATGGCGACCGATCCGCTCGCCACCCATGCCGACCTGCGGGCGCGCGTTGCGTCGCGCCACGCCGGCGTCGATGCCGCCAGCGCCCGCATGCGCATGCAGATGCCGGGCGGCAACGACGGTCGGGGTGATTTGCGTGGCCCCGATGGCAAAGGCCACCCGTGGGACAAGCCGACTGATACTACGCCCGGCTTCAAGGAGTCCGCCGGCTGGATCACTCGCCTGGCGATGTGTGCCGAGGCCCGCGACGGCAAGCTCTACATCTTCATGCCGCCGACGCAGACGCTGGATGACTATCTCGAAATCGTCGCTGCCGTCGAGTTGACCGCTGAAGAAATGAACCTGCCGGTGATCCTCGAAGGCTACGAGCCGCCCTCCGATCCACGCATGACCCACTTCCGCGTTACTCCTGATCCGGGTGTCATTGAGGTCAATATTCACCCGGCCAAGACCTGGGAACAACTGGTCGAGCAGACGACGCATCTTTATGAGTCTGCCTATTTCTCGCGCCTGACCACCGAGAAATTCATGATCGACGGCCGCCACACCGGCACCGGCGGTGGCAACCATTTCGTACTTGGCGGCGCCACGCCCAACGATTCACCCTTCCTTCGCCGGCCGGACCTGCTACGCAGCCTGATCGCCTACTGGCACAATCATCCCAGCCTGTCCTACCTGTTCTCCGGCCTGTTCATCGGCCCGACCAGCCAGGCCCCGCGCGTTGATGAGGCGCGTAACGACTCGCTGTACGAAATGGAGATTGCGTTCCGCCAGATTCCGCCGGTCGGTGGCTACATTCCGCCCTGGCTGGTTGATCGCGTGCTGCGCAACCTGCTGACCGATGTCACCGGCAACACCCATCGCTCAGAGTTCTGTATCGACAAGCTGTATTCGCCCGATGGCCCGACCGGCCGTCTCGGGTTGCTTGAACTGCGCGCCTTTGAAATGCCGCCGCACGCCCGCATGTCGCTGGCCCAGCAGTTGCTGCTGCGCGGCCTGATCGCGCGCTTCTGGGAAGAGCCGTATGCGCCGCAGCGCCTCGCCCGCTGGGGTACTGAACTGCACGACCGCTTCATGCTGCCGCATTTCGTCGAGCAGGATTTCCGCGATGTCATGGAAGAGATGCAACTGGCCGGTTTCGACTTCAAGGCCGAGTGGTTTGCGCCGCATTTCGAATTCCGCTTCCCGAAATATGGCGACTTCGCGGTCAAGGGCATCGAGTTCGAACTGCGCCATGCACTGGAGCCGTGGCATGTCATGGGCGAGGAGGGGGCACCTGGCGGCACGGTGCGCTATGTGGATTCGTCCGTCGAGCGCGTGCAGGTCAAGGTCACCGGCATGGCACCCGACCGCTACATCCTCACCTGCAATGGCGAGCCGGTACCGCTGACCAACACCGGCATCAATGGCGAATTCGTTGCCGCCGTCCGCTATCGTGCCTGGCAGCCGGCGTCTTGCCTGCATCCGACCATTGGTGTGCATGCACCGCTGGTGTTCGACATTGTCGATACCTGGATGCAGCGCTCGCTGGGTGGCTGTCAGTATCACGTCGCGCATCCGGGCGGACGGAATTTCGACGTCCTGCCAGTCAATGCCTTCGAGGCTGAAAGCCGCCGTCTGGCGCGTTTCTTCCGCTTCGGGCATACGCCAGGCGAGATCCAGGTCAAGGCCGTGGAACGCAGCGCCGAGCACCCGTTTACGCTAGACTTGCGCCGTTATTAACCGGTAAATCGGCCGATTTTCCCGGTTCACCGCAGGACAGGCCGGCCTCCGGCCTGTTTTCATTCCGCCCATGGCCAGAACACTACTCGCAATCTACCCCCAGTCCGCCCGCCGTTACGACGAGATGCTCGCGTCCGACGGCACGGTCCGTCCGCACTGGCAGCAATTCTTCCATCACCTTGACCAAGTTTCACCGGAGGAAATGCACCAGCGGCTGGATTTCGTCGACCGCCGGATTCAGGAAAACGGGGTCACCTACAACATCTACGCCGATCCCAACGGCGCAGATCGTCCCTGGGCACTTGATCCGCTGCCGCTGATCATCTCGCCGGACGAGTGGGCCGAGGTTTCGGCAGCGGTGGCCCAGCGGGCGAGCTTGTTCAATGCCATGCTGGCCGACCTCTATGGCGAACAGACTTTGCTTGCCGATGGCCTCCTGCCGCCGGCGCTGGTGTATGGCCAGCACGGCTATCTCTGGCCCTGTCGCGGTGTACGGCCGCCGGGCGGGGTCTGGCTGCACCATTACGCGGTCGATCTGGCGCGCTCTCCCGACGGCAAGTGGTGGGTGATCGCGGACCGCACGCAGGCGCCTTCCGGTGCTGGCTATGCGCTGGAAAACCGCCTCATCGTCTCGCGGGTCTTCCCGGAAATGTTCCGCGACCTGCACGTCCAGCACCTTGCCGATTTCTTCCGCGATCAGGTCGATGGCCTGTCGGCGCTGGCGCCGGTCGATCCGGGCGAGCAGCCGCATACCGTGCTGCTGACGCCGGGGCCGTACAACGAAACCTATTTCGAGCACGCCTATCTGGCCCGCTACCTTGGCTTCCCGCTGGTCGAGGGCCAGGACCTGACGGTGCGCGGCGACACGCTCTACCTGAAAACCCTGCGCGGGCTGAAGCGTGTCCATGTCGTGTTGCGCCGCCAGGATGACGATTTTTGCGATCCGCTCGAGCTGCGCGGTGATTCGGCGCTCGGTATTCCCGGACTGGTCAATGTCGCCCGCGCCGGCCGCGTCGTGATCGCCAACGCCCTCGGCAGCGGTTTGCTGTCGTCCGGCGCGCTGATGGGCTTCCTGCCGGCGATTTGCCGCAAGCTGCTCGGCGAGGAACTGGCCATGCCTTCGGTCGCTACCTGGTGGTGTGGCGAAAAACCCGCACTGGAATTCGTGCGCGAGAATTTTGACGATCTGGTCATCAAACCCGCCTATCCGACGCAGCGCATGGATCCGGTGTTCGGCCACGAACTCAAGGATGCCGAGCGCGACGAGATGCTGCGGCGGATCGAAGCGCGGCCGCATGCCTATGTGGCCCAGGAAATGATCAATCTCTCGCAGGGGCCGACCTGGAGCCGCGCTCATGAGCGCCGGCTGCTGGCGCGACCAGTCGGCCTGCGGGCCTACGCCGTGGTCAATGCCGATGGCGGTTATTCGGTGATGCCGGGCGGGCTGGCGCGCGTCGCCACCGGGGCCAGTGCCCGCATCATCTCGATGCAGCGCGGTGGCTCCTCCAAGGATGCCTGGGTATTGACCGATGGGCCGGTCAGCGAATTCACCATGCTCAAGCCTTCGGTGGGTGTCCGCGAACTGGTTCGCGCTGGTGCCAACCTGACCTCGCGGGTTGTCGAGAATCTCTACTGGCTGGGCCGCTACTCCGAACGCTTTGATGACAGCGCCCGCATGCTGCGCGTTGCGTTGTCGCGGATCGTCGAAGCCGGCGGCCAGAAGACGCCAGCCGTCGAGGCAGCAATGGCGCTGGCGCTGCACTTGGGGGTGCTGCCCAAGCCGGAGGAGGATGCCGAGGTCACGGCGGGTAGCGAACATGTGCTGCTCGAGGCAATCTATGATCCGAAGCAGCCCGGCAGTCTGGCGGGCAATATCCGCAACCTGATGTGGTCGGCGACGCACGTCCGCGAACGGCTGTCACTCGACCACTGGCATTCGCTCAACCGTCTGCAGCGTGACCAGCAGGCGGCGCAGAAAAAGCATCCCTCGATGTCCGAGGCCATCATTTTTCTTGATCGTGTGCTGGGTGTCTCCTCGTCGTTGACCGGCTTTGCGATGGACAACATGACCCGCGACGACGGCTGGCGGATGCTGATCATCGGTCGCCGCATCGAGCGTCTGACTTTCCTCGCCCGCATGATGTCCGGTTTCCTGCGCATGGAGGCGGCCAAGGCGCCGGGGGCGATGGAGTGGCTGCTCGAACTGGCTGACTCGATCATCACCTACCGCTCACGCTATTCGCGTCTGCCGGAGTTGCTGCCGGTCATCGACCTGCTGGTGTTCGACGACAACAACCCGCACAGCGTCATTTTCCAGGGCTGGGCGCTGGTCCGCTACCTGAACCGCCTGCTGCGTGATCTGGGTGACGAGCGCGGCGACAAGGTCACCGAGGCCATCGTCAAGCTGGTCGCTTTCCCGCTCGAACGCCTCGAACATCACCCCATCGCCCAGCATCAGGCCTGCCTCGAACTGGCCGATCTGCTCAGCGAACTGGAGCATGCCGCCAATCAGTTGTCGGACTGGCTGGGCAACCGTTATTTTACGCACGTCGGCGATGTCAGCCGGCAGACCATGGCTGTCTGAGCATGTCCGAGCCCGTCCGTTATCACGTCCTGCACGAAACCCGCTACGACTACGGTAGCCCGGTCTCGCTGTCGCAACAGCAATTGCACCTGTCGCCGCGCATCCTGGCCTGGCAGCAGGTCGAAGAACAGCGGATCGACCTCGATCCGGCGCCGACCTGGCGGCGGGACGCTCAGGATGCCTTTGGCAATCCGGTGAGTTGGGTGGCTTTTCACGCGCCCCACGAAATGCTCTTTGTCAGTTCGTCGATGCGCATCGCCATCCTGCCGCATGTGCCGACAGATCTCGAGGAGTCGCTGCCCTGGAACGAGCTGCGCGACCGCCTGGCCTACGATGCTTCGCCGCCGAATGCAGCCGACCTCGATGCCACCCGCTTCCTCTTCGAAAGTCCCTACATTCGCGTCAAGCATGAACTGGCTGCCTATGCCGCCGACTGCTTCCCGCCGGGGCGGCCGGTGCTGGTCGGTACGCGGGCGCTGATGGCGAAGATCTTCAAGGAATTCAAGTTCGATCCGGAGGCGACGACGGTGGCGACGCCGGTGCTCGAGGTGCTCGCCAACAAGCGCGGCGTTTGCCAGGATTTCGCCCATCTGATGATCGGCTGTCTGCGCGCGCTTGGCCTTGCGGCCCGTTACGTCAGTGGCTACCTGCTGACGCGACCGCCCCCGGGCAAGCCCCGCCTGATCGGCGCCGATGCGTCGCACGCCTGGGTGTCGGTGTACTCGCCCGGAAGTGAGGGTGACTGGGTGGACTTTGATCCGACCAATGATTTATTGCCCGACACCGAGCACATTACGGTGGCTTTCGGTCGCGATTTCGGCGACATCTCGCCGCTGCGCGGCATCATTCTCGGCGGAGGCGGTCATGAGCCGGAAGTCGCAGTGACGGTGACGCCGCTCGACGAGGAGGAACTGCCGGTCGAGTTGCGCCCGTCCGCTGACACCGTTGTCGAGGCCTCCGACGTGCCGGAGCCCGTAGCCATCGAGCCAAAGGCAGACTTTCTGCCGAAGCCGGCTGTTCCGGTCAAGTGAGGCGTCGGGTCGCGGTCATCGGCGGCGGGCCCGCCGGGCTGATGGCTGCTGAGGTAATGGCGGCAGCGGGTCTGGCCGTCGATGTTTACGACGCCATGCCTTCCGTAGGACGCAAGTTCCTGATGGCGGGCAAGGGCGGCATGAACATCACCCATGCCGAGCCGCTGGCCGAATTCAAGACGCGTTACGGCGAGCGCCAGGCCGTGCTGGCACCGCAGCTCGACGCCTTCGGTCCGGTCCATATTCGTGACTGGATGCACGGATTGGGCGTCGATTCCTTTGTCGGCACCTCGGGACGGGTATTCCCGACGGAGATGAAGGCAGCGCCACTGCTGCGTGCCTGGCTGCATCGTCTGCGCCAGCAAGGCGTACGCTTCCATGTCCGGCACCGCTGGCTGGGCTGGCAGGCCGATGGCGCCTTGCAGTTGGCAACACCGTCCGGGACGCGGGTTGTGCATGCCGCTGCCGTCGTGCTGGCGCTGGGCGGCGGGAGTTGGTCCCGGCTAGGCTCCGATGGCGCCTGGGTGCCCGTGCTTGAAGCTGCCGGGGTGGCGGTGGCCCCCCTGCAACCGGCGAACTGCGGCTTCGATGTCGACTGGACGCCGGTTTTTCGCGAACGCTTTGCCGGGGCGCCGGTCAAGCCGGTGACCGGCCGCACTGCGAACATCTGCGGTGAACCCGGAAAACAGGGCGAATTCAACATCACCGCCACGGGCATCGAGGGCGGTCTGATTTACGCTTTGTCTGCACCGCTGCGTGACGCGCTTGCCGTCACCGGGCAGGCCGTCCTCCAACTGGACCTGTTGCCCGGGCGCAGTGAGGCACGTGTAGCCAATGAACTGGCGCAGCCACGCGGTCGCGACTCATTGGCCAACCACCTGCGGCGGCGTGTCGGTCTGACCGGGGTCAAGGCAGCACTGTTGCGCGAGTGTTGCCCACCCGAAACGCTGGCCGACAGCCAACAGCTGGCCGCCGCGATCAAGGCCTTGCCACTAAGGCTCAAGGCAGCGCGGCCGATAGACGAAGCGATCAGCAGTGCCGGTGGTGTCTGCTTCGAGGCGCTCGATGATCGAGGGATGTTGCGCGTGCGTCCGGGGGTCTTTGTCGCGGGTGAGATGCTGGACTGGGAGGCACCGACTGGCGGTTACCTGCTGACCGCCTGTTTTGCCAGCGGCCGCCATGCTGCTCGCGGCGTCGTCGACTGGCTGGCGGCTGACAAGGCCTGAACGACCGACAAGTCAGCGCAGGCTCAGCCGTTGGCGATCAACTGTTCCAGTGTTGCCAGGGCTGCTTCGAAGTCGAAATTCGACACATGGCTTTCGACCTCTGCAAAGCGGTTGCCGAAGCGCGTGCTGAGTAATTCGGAGTTTTGGCGCATGACTTCGATGGCATTCAGTTCGCCCTGATGCAGCAACTTTCGCAATTCGCCGACCACTTCCTGGCTGCGGCTGGCATCGAGCGGTGCTTTGGGCGCTGCCGGGCCTGGCTGCAATTGGCTGACCCGCTGGCGCAAGGCGGCGTAGGCCGCCTCGGTTTCGACGATCAACGGTGCCAGCGCGTCGGCGGGCTGACCATCGCGGATGGCCATTTCCAGCGCGAGTGCCTGACGCTGGACGCCGGTTGCGCCCAGCGTTGCGCTGGCGCCCTTGAGGGAATGTGCAAGGCGCCGGGCGTCATCGCGGCGGTCTTCGGTCAGCGCACGCCGCAGCTGCTCGAAATCCTCGCTGTGGCTGGTGGCCAGCTTGGTAAGCAGGCGCAAATAGCTACTCAGGCGGCCACGTACCGATTCAAGGCCGAAGGCGGGGTCGAGGCCGGGGATTTCGTCGAGATGGCGACGCAGCTCGGAATCACTGTCGTCAACCACAACCGCCGGCGGGGCGATACTGCCGCTGACCGAGGTCGGAAGCCACCGCGATAGCGCGGCAAACAATACTTTCGGCACTACCGGCTTGGCGAAGTGATCATTCATGCCAGCCGCCAGGCAGCACTCACGGTCTTCACCGAATGCATTTGCGGTCATGGCCAGGATTGGCACTTCGCGACCGTTCCCCAGCTCGCGGATACGCCGCGTCGCTTCGATGCCATCCAGGTGTGGCATCTCGATATCCATCAGGATCAGGTCGTAGCGCTGGCGTGCGACCATGCTCACCGCCGCCAGGCCATCGGGCGCGACATCGACGCTGAGTCCGGCGCCGCGCAACAGGTCGACAGCGACTTCCGCATTCACGGCATTGTCTTCGGCCAGCAGAACGCGGGTCTGGTTGGACCAAGTCCCAGGCAGTGCCAGCTGTGCCGGTGCTGGCGCAATGCTGCTGGCCGAGTTGTTGAGGCGAATCTGGAACCAGAACGTACTGCCTTGGCCTTCGCTGCTGTCGACGCCGATTTCACCGCCCATGGCCTCGACCAGACGCCGGCTGATCGCCAGCCCGAGACCGGTGCCACCAAAGCGTCTCGTCGTCGAACTGTCGCCTTGCTGGAATGCGGCGAAAAGGCGGAACTGAACGTCCGGCGCAATGCCCATACCGGTATCGCGCACCTCGAACCGTACGGTCGAGGATTCGGTATCGCTGGCTACCAGCCGGGCCGTGATGCGGATGAATCCGCGTTCGGTGAATTTGATGGCGTTGGAAAGAAAGTTCAGCAGTACTTGCTGGATGCGCAAAGGGTCGCCGCGGACTGCAGTCGGCAAGAGGGGGTCGAGTTCGCTGGCAATGGGCAGGAGTTTCTTTTCGGCGCGCTCGGCAACCAGGTTGCGGGCGGTATCGATGACCGTGGCGAGCGAGAAATCGGCTGCCTCAAGTTCCAGCTTGCCAGATTCGATCTTGGAAATATCGAGGATGTCGTTGATCACTGACAGCAAGTGTTCGGCTGCATCCACCACCTTGCCCAGTCGCTCCCGCTGTTCCGGCGTGTTCGCATCGCGTTGGGCGAGATGCGTCAGGCCGATGATGGCGTTCATCGGCGTGCGGATCTCGTGGCTCATGTTGGCGAGGAAGGCGCTCTTGGCGCGGCTGGCAGCTTCCGCGTCCTCCTTGGCTTGGTTGAGTTGGGCGGTGCGCTCGGCGACTAGCGCCTCGAGGTGGTTGCGGTGGCGTACCAACTCTTCTTCGTCCCGCTTGCGGTCGGTGATGTCCTGAACGGTGCCTACTGCAAAAATTGCCCTGCCGCTGGCGTTGAAGCGGATATGCGCCCGTTCCCGAACCCAGCGGATCTCGTCGTTGACGAGAATCCTGTGTAGCGTGTCATAAGGCTGGCCGGTCAGGGCAGCGTTCCACTCGTCCAGAACGCGTTCGCGATCGTCGGGATGAACGCATTGGACAAAGCTGCCAAATTTGAGTGACGAGCCGCTGTCAACGCCGAAAATACGATATACCTCGTCGCTCCAAATCAGCTTCTCGCTGTCGATGTCCAGCGTCCAGTTGCCAAGTTGGGCAATGTTGTGCGCCTCGCGCAATGCCGCCTCGCTCTCGCGCAACCGGTTCTCGCTCAGGCGCAGGGCTTCCCGTGACTGAAGCATGCCCAGGCCGACGCCGACTTCATTGGCGAGGTTGCCGAGCAGTGCGACCTCATCATGGGAGAAGGCTTGTGCATCATCGGTGACCAGATTGAGCACGCCGAAAGGCTGTCCGGCCAGCACTAGCGGCAGTGCCATGACCGCACGCAGGCCGTGCTCGGCCGCAAGCGCGGCACAGGCTGCATCGCGTACGATCACGGTCTTGCCCGACAGCATGGCTCTCTTTCCAGGTGACAGCGCCGCGTCACCCTCGCCCAGGAGTGCTTCGATGGCTGTGATGTTGGAGGCCTGCGGACCGGCGCTGGCCAAGAGGCGGTTATCCTCTTTGCTCGTGCCGCCGACATTGATCCACGCCATCGGATAACGCCCGATATCCACCGCAATACGACAGATTTCTCTGAGCACGCCATCGGTTGTCTCCCCGTGAAGGAAAACCTGCGCCACGCGTGTGAGCATGTGTAGCGAACGATTCTGTCGGGCGATATGGCGACGCGTGCCTTCTCGCTCGGTGACATCGTGGGCAATGCCAAGTACCCCGATCAGCCGGCCATCGGGGGTGTACACCGGGGTTTTAGATGTTTCGCAGAGCTCGACATGCCCATCGGGGAAGTGGAGTGTCTCTTCAAGGATACGGGTGCTGCCGGCGCGGATCGCAGCCTCGTCGTCGGCGCGCAGTGCCCGGGCGACAATCGGATTCGGCAGTAAATCGAGATCGGTTCGGCCGATGACTTCAGCTGACGGGCGACCGAACAGACGGGCGGCACGTGGATTGCAATCGAGGTATACGCCATCCGCATCCTTCAGCCAGACCATGTCGGGAATGGTCTGCAGCAGGGCCTGCAGGCGGCTGCGTTCGGACTCAACCGCCAAGCGTTCTGCATGCCGGACGCTAATGTTGATGAGGATGCCGGCGGTAACCCGCGGACACCCATCGGGGTCGCTCTCGATGACGTGCCCCCGGTCCTCAAACCAGATCCATAGGCCATCGCCGCGTCGCATTCGGTATTCGACGTGGCGAACCGCCGTCTTTCCGTTCTCGATGGCAGCCATCGCATTACACAGCAAGAGGCGGTCGTCGGGGTGCACCTGCTGTAGCCAACGCTCCTGCGTGTTGGGCGCGTCGAAGGCAGAAATGCCAAGCTGCAGCAAAATGCCGCTGCTGACAACGTACTCGTCGCGCCCATGGTGATATTCCCAGCTGCCGGCCCCGGCAGCGTCCAGAGCGAGATGAAGGTGGGCTTCCAGCCGCAAGCGGTCGTGTTCTTCGTGGGCCTTGTGAAGTGCAGCTTCGAGCTGGTGCAGTGCCAGCCGTTCAAAAAGCCGGCGCTGGCCGATGACGCCGATGAGCAGACCCTTGTTGTCGACAATGACCATGTGTCGAACCCGGTAACGGGCCATTTCCTCAAGCGCCGTGGTCACGCTGGTATTGCTGCCGATGGTGTGCAGCGGCGTGCTCATGACCTCGGCGAGGGTCACTGCCTGCGGGTCGGTATGGGCAGCAAGCAGGCGTGGAATGTCGCGCTCGGTGACAATGCCAACGGCACACCCCTGCTCGGCGACAAGCAAGTAATCGGTGGTGGCTTCAAGCATCGCCCCGATTCCGTCAGCGAGCCGGGCGGTGGGGGGCAGCCGTGGCATATCGCGGTCCATCACGCCTTCCAGCGTACGCAGGTGACGGAACACCATGCCGCCCAGATGGACGCGGAAATCGCTCTCGCTCACCATCCCGACGACCAGACCGAGACTGTCGATCACCAGCAGGTGGCGGATGTGGTGCTTCTCGACAAGATGTCGGGCACCCAGAAGATCCAGGTCGGCGGGGGCGGTGACCAGCGGATGAGACATGATGTCTCGAACGGCGGTTTCCGGTGACCGGCGGGCGTGTACTGCCCGCAGGATGTTGGTTTCGGTCACGATGCCGAGTGGTGTTGACGTTGTGCCGACGAGCAGGCTGGAAATACGCTCGTTGGCCATCAGCGCACCTGCATCGCTCAAGGCGGTGTCCGGGGCCACGCAGCGGACGCCCCGGGTCATGATGTCGGCGAGCGTGGTCGATGGGAGGACAGTCATTCCGGCGTACGCCCGTCGTTCAGTAAGCCGAGTTGCAGCAGGCTGCGGTCAAGTGCGTCGGCAAGCCCGTTCGTCAGTTCACGGCTCAATGCCGTATCGTGGTGGCTATCGTGGAGGTGATCGTTGAGGGCTTGAGCTGCGAGATGGATTGCTCGCAATCCGAGGGTGCCGCCAACACCCTTGAGATTGTGGGCTATCCGAGCGACCTCGGCAAACTGGTCGTCATTTGCCAGCGCTCGTAGTTGGGCTGCATCTCCAAGATGGTTTTCGGCAAAGCTGCGCAGCAGACGCTGGTAGCTGGCCGGCCTGCCGCGTACGGTGTGTAGCCCGAAATCAATGTCGAAATCCGGATTGCGACGCAGGTGCTCGAACAGACTCTCAGGCGAGGTCGGCATGGATGTTGCCGGCTTTGCCTCTGGCGTAGCGGGTGCAGGGGGCATTACGGCGTTTTTCGGTAGCCATTTGATCAGCGCAGTGTAAAGGCTTTCAGGGTTGACCGGCTTGGCGATATGGTCATTCATGCCCGCGTCGAGGCAGCGTTGTCGGTCTTCGGCAAAGGCGTTGGCGGTCATTGCGAGAATTGGCACGCGCTGACCTTTGGGCAGGCGGCGAATGGCTCGCGTCGCGGCGAGCCCGTCCATGACCGGCATCTGCATATCCATCAGGATCAGGTCGTAGTCGTATTCTGATGCCAATTTGAGGGCGATTTCCCCGTTCACCGCAAGCGTAGCCTGCAGGCCTGCTGCGCCAAGCAGGTCGAGGGCAACTTCCTGGTTGATTTCGTTATCCTCGGCAACGAGAACACGACGGCCATGATGGCGGGTATTGATCAGGCGCTCGGCTTCGTCGCGTGCGAGCGGGATCAGCGAATGCTGTTCGGGTAATTCGCCACGCTGCAGTCGGGCGGTGAACCAGAACTCGCTGCCGTTGCCTGGGGTGCTGATCAAGCCGGTTTCGCCGCCCATGAGGCGCGCCAGGCGGCGGGCGATGGCGAGGCCGAGCCCGGTGCCGCCAAAGCGCCGGGTTGTGGAGTTGTCAGCCTGTTCGAAGGCCTCGAAGATACGTGCCTGCTGAGCCTCGGGAATACCTGGCCCGGTGTCGGTGACAGCAAAACGTACCAGCAGTTCGTTGCCTTCGAGTTTGATCAGGCGGGTGTCGAGGACGATGCCACCGCGCTCGGTGAATTTGACGGCATTGCTCAGGAAGTTAAGCAAGATCTGTCCAAGGCGTAGTGGGTCGCCATGCAGCGCCAAAGGCAGCGCCGGGTCGATGTGCGTTGTGAAACTCAGACCGCGGGAACGAAGGCGGTCGGCAACCAGCGATTCGGCATTGTCGATCAGTTGTTTCAGCGAGAAATCTGCCGGTTCCAGTTCCAGTTTGTCGGCCTCGATCTTCGAGATGTCGAGGATCTGGTTGATGATTGCCAGCAGGTGGTGAGCAGCATCCGCGACCTTCTCCAGGCGAAGCCGCTGTTCGGGGTCGGCGGTGTGCCGCTCGACCAGGTGCGTCAGGCCAATGATCGCATTCATCGGCGTACGAATCTCGTGGCTCATGTTGGCCAGGAAGGCGCTCTTGGCTCGGCTTGCGGCTTCGGCGGCGTCCTTGGCGGCGGAAAGTTCCGCGGTGCGGGAATCAACCAGTTCCTGCAAGTGCTCCCGATGCAGATTGAGTTCGGCGGCGGCGAATTTCTGCTCGGTAATGTCGCTCCATATCGAGCTTATAAGGACACGCCCCCCAACATTGACCGCCGATGCGGCCACGCGGGCGTATTGCAATGTGCCGTCCTTCTTGCGATGTTCGTTCTCGAACACTGCCGAGCCGTCGGGTAGTATGCCGGCAATCGCGGCTCGGACATCGGCCTCGCTCATTTGTGCCTGCAGGTCGGGCAGTCGAAGTGCCATGAATTCATCATGCGTGTAGCCCAGGCCGGCAGCGCCGGCGGCGTTGACATCCAGGATTGCAAGCGTCTCCGGGTCGCAGAGGCAAATCCCGTCGTGTGCATTGCTGACGATGGCGCGGTAGATGGCCTCACGCTCGTGCAGCGCCCGTTCGGCACGCTTGCGTGCCGAGAGATCGAGGATATAGACGACCAGATGCGGCACCCCGTCCATGTCGACCACTTCTGCCGACAGGCTCATTTCCCGGCGATGCCCATCGCGGCCGACACCGATGCTCTCGAAGTCGATGATCCGACCTTCCCGGCGGATGGTGTCGACCATTACCTGCCGGTCGGCCTCGTTACCCCATAGTCCTGCCTCCAGGGTTGTCTTGCCAAGGAGTGCCTCGCGCGTCCAGGCATATTCGTCCAGCAGGCGCTGGTTGACATCGACCATCTTGCCATCGGTCAGCCGCGTGATGCACGCGGCAACAGGTGCAGCACGGAATGCGGTGGCGAGGCGGGTCTGAAGTTGTGACACTTCGCGTTCGGCGCGGCGGCGTTCCGAAATGTCCAGGATGAAACCGAGGATGCATTGCTCGCCTCGGAGTTCGATGATTTCGGCCGACAGGCTGATGTCGATCAGTTTGCCGTCCCGTCGCCGCCACTGCGTCTGGTAATCCTCCAGGCGTCCATGTTTCACCAATTCGGTCCGCCAGGCTTCCCGGTCAGCAGGTGTCGGCCAGAGGGCTATAGCGGCCGACAGTTGGCCAATCAGCTCGGTACTTTTCCAGCCGAGCATGGTGGCGTAACGAGGATTGGCTTCGAGGTAGCGCCCATCCTCCAGCGTGGTAATCGAAATCGCTGCCGGGCTGGCGGTGAAGGCAATCGAGTAGCGTTCGCGTAGCTCGTGCAGTTGGGTGATGTCTCGGCCGATACCGAGCACGCCGATCAGGCGGCCCGTACTGTCGTGCATTGGCACCTTGGTGGTGTGCAGCAGTTCTCGATGGCCATCATGGGCAAAAGTCACCCACTCCTCGTTGCTGCGTGGGACCTTGGCAGTCAAGGCCAGGCGGTCATTTGCCCGGAAAAACTCGGCCAGTTCGCGATCGACGAAATCGAAATCGGTTTTGCCGACGATATCCGCCTCACGGGCACCGAAAAACTGCTCGAAGCGCCGGTTGCAACTGACATAAATGCCTTCAGGGTTTTTCAGCCAGATCAGATCCGGAAGCGTGTCGAGCAGCGTGCGTAACTGCGCAGCTTCCTCGTCGCGTGCTTGCCGGGCAGCTACCGCTTCGGCATGGGCAGCCCGCTCGTTGCGATGTCGATCGTCGATTCGTCGCAACAGCCGATGGATCAACAGGGCGAGCAGGGCGCCGGTGACAACAACGAAAAACCAGCCCTTCAACATGCTGGCCCGTTGGCGCAAGTCATCGTCTTCGACCAATGCATGCAGGGCAAGGTCGGAAAAAAGGATCCATAGTCCGGCAAGCACAAGATAGGGGACGACGATGCCGGCCACCGCCTGGACGTGGCCACGCGGCGGGGCGGGATCTGGCGTGTGTTCGGACGGCGGCGGCATGCGGAGAATTACTCTGCGTAGGTCTTTGCGATGTCCTGGAAGCGGTGAAATTCCCGGACAAAGGCATCGACGACATCCGGATCAAAGTGGCTGCCGCGGCCGTCGAGGATGATGCGATAGGCTTCTTCGAAAGAAAAGGCGGGTTTATAGACGCGGGCGCAGATCAGCGCATCAAAGACATCAGCCAGTGCCATCAGGCGGGCAGACAGTGGAATGTTGTTGCCCACGAGTCCGCCGGGGTAGCCGCTGCCATCCCATTTCTCGTGGTGGTGATGCGCGATTTCCTTGGCCAATTTGAGAAAACCGACCGGTTTCTCTGCATCCGCTTCTGCGAGAGCGATAGCGTTAGCACCCAATTCGGCATGGGTTTTCATGATTTCCCACTCTTGCGGCGTCAACTTCCCCGGTTTGAGCAGGATGTGGTCCGGAATGCCAACTTTGCCGATATCGTGCAACGGTGCCGATTGTGCCAGCGCATCGATGGTCGCATTGTCGAGCTGATCGGCAAAGCCCGGGTGGTGCTGCAGACTTTTTGCCAGTGTGCGGACGTATTCCTGTGTTCGACGCAGGTGGTTGCCCGTCTCCGGGTCGCGAGTTTCGGCGAGACGCGCAAGCGCGTGGATGCTGACCTGCTGTATGAGTTGATTCTCACTCATGCGTCGGGCGACCTCGGCTTCCAGGTACTGGTTCTGATCGCGCAGGATGTCACGTGCTGCCTTGATATCCAGTTGGGTGCGGACGCGGGAAAGCACGATGCTCGGACGCAGCGGCTTGGTGATGTAATCGACGGCGCCACTTTCTAGGCCATGTTGCTCGTCCTCGGTAGCATCCATGGCGGTAACGAATATGACCGGAATATCCCGGGTGACCGGGTCGTCCTGCAATTCGGCGAGCACCTGGTAACCATCCATTTCCGGCATCATCACGTCGAGCAGGATGAGGTCGGGCGTTGGCCGGGTGTGGGCTATCTGTAGAGCGCGTCGGCCAGCATTGGCGGCGCGGACTCGGTAATAGGGCTGCAAAAGTTCGCCAAGAACGCTCAGGTTCTCCGGCGTGTCATCGACAATCAGGATGGTGGGTTGGCCGGTTGCCAAGATGTCTCCCCGGTCGCTGTCTGGTTTGCCCCCATTATGGCGCCAAGCGACAGCCAATGCCACTATTGTGGTGTTTTTACCAAGTTTGGTCTTGTGTACTCAAGAGTCTATGGAAGACGGCAAATCTGGATTTTTCGATGTTTCCGGCGTCGACCGCAGCGCGCAAGACGCAGTCCGGTTCGCGGTCATGCCGGCAGTCACGGAAACGGCACTGGCCAAGATAGGGGCGAAATTCTCGGAAGGCGTGTTCGATTTCCTGCCGGTCGAGATGGCCGAGCCCGAACTCCTGCAGGCCGGGTGAGTCGATTAGATGGCTGTCGGGAGTGACGTGATAGAGCGTGGCGTGTGTCGTCGTGTGCTTCCCGGAGTCGAGGGCTTGTGAGATCTCACGGGTCGCGGCGCCGGCTTCGGGGATCAGCGCGTTGACCAGCGTCGATTTGCCCATGCCGGACTGCCCGACGAGCACACTGGTCTTGCCCGCCAGCCAGGGGCGAAGGGCTTCGGCGTGGTCGCGGGCCGAGAGTTCGATCACCGGATAGCCTAGACGGGCAAAGACAGCGACCCGATCCCGTGCTTCGGGCAGGCGCGTCTGCAGGTCAGCCTTGTTGAGCAGGATCAGGGCGCCGATTTCCTCGCTTTCGGCTGCGAGCAGGGCGCGGGTGACCAGTTCGTCGGAGAAGCCTGGCTCGGTGGCAACAACGATAATCAGCTGGTCGACATTCGAGGCGATCAGCTTCTGGCGGATTTCGTTGGAGCGATAAAGGAGGCTGCTCCGCGGCAGAATTTTCTCGACAACGCCCTGGTCGTCTGAACTGCGTTTGACCTCCACTTGGTCGCCGCAGGCGATCTCGCTTTTCTTGCCTCGGGGAAAGCAGGGGAGCAGGCTGCCATCGTCGAGTTCGACGATGTATTGCCGGCCATGTGCGGCGACAACACGCCCTTCCATCAGCGGCTTGCTCCCGCATTGCTCGGACATCGCGACATGCTCAGTCCTTGAAGTGGTAATACTGCTGGTTGAGGTAGGCGGCGACCTCTGCTTCCTCGTCGGGGAACCAGCCGGCCTGGATCTGCGAGTTGCAGGTGGCGGTACGCTGCAGGACATCGAGCTTGGTCATCAGCAAACGACCATCGCGGGTGTACATCTTGCTGCCGTCACCGCCATAGAGCCGGACATGGCAGGCGACGCACTTCTCTTCATGCTTCGCTTTGCCGGCTTTCGCATCGGCATCGCCCCAGGGATCGGCGGCAATTGCGAGTCCCGGCATGAGAAGCAGGAGCAATAGGGATGAGGCTGCGTTGGCTTTCATGCGGGCGTCTCCTGAAGTTGCAGGCGGGCGATACGCTGCGCCGCCGGCGGGTGCGAGTCGTAGAACAGGGAATGCAGCGGGTCGGGGGTCAGCGTCGAGGCATTGTCATCGTAGAGCTTGACCAAGGCATGCACCAGATCACCGGCCACGGCATGCTCCGCGGCGTAAGCGTCGGCTTCGAATTCATGGCGCCGCGAAAAATGGCTCATCAGCGGGCTGAGCGGGAAGGTGAAGACCGGCACGACCAGGAAGAACAGGATCAGCGCCAGCGCGGTATTGCCTTCCGGGATGCCGAGGCTGGTGTAGAACCAGGGCGCATTGATCAGTTGTCCGAGCAGCCAGAGGAAGGCCAGCGAGCTGGCGAACATCACGATCATGCGTTTGACAATGTGGCGGCGCCGGAAGTGGCCGAGTTCGTGAGCCAGCACGGCCTCAACCTCGCCGGGTTGCAGGCGGGAAAGCAGGGTGTCGAAAAAGACGATGCGCTTGTTGTCGCCGAAACCGGTGAAATAGGCGTTGCCATGGCTGGAGCGCTTCGAACCATCCATCACGAACAGGCCGCTGGAACGGAAGCCACAGCGAGCGAGCAGGGCTTCGATGCGGGTCTTCATTTCACCGTCTTCGAGCGGTGCAAATTTGTTGAAGAGCGGTGCAATCCAGGTCGGGTAGATGAACATCAGCAGCAGGTTGAAAGCGCTCCAGAACAGCCAGACCCACAGCCACCAGTGCGCGCCCATGGCACCCATCAGCCAGAGGACGGCGAGGATGACCGGCGTGCCGATCGCAACACCGAGCAGCGTCTGCTTGGCGAGGTCGGTGAAGAATAGCCCCAGACTCATGCGGTTAAAGCCATAACGGGCCTCAATGACGAACTGGCGGTAGAGCGAGAGCGGCAGGTCGATCAGGCCGGAGATGAAGGTCAGGCTGAAAATCATCGCGACGCCGTAGCTCAGGCCATCCAGCCGCGCTGACCAGAAGCCGTGCAGCCAGGCGAGGCCGCCGCCGAGCGTGAAGGCCAGCAGCACGCCGGCTTCGATGGCGGTGTTAAGCATGCCGGTGCGTGTCCGGTCTATCGTGTAGTCGGCAGCCTTCTGGTGCGAGGCCAGCGCGATGCGCTCGGCGAACTCGGCCGGCACAGCATCACGGTGAGCGCGCACGTGGCGGATCTGGCGCCCGGCGAGCAGCAGGCGGCCACCAAAGGTCAGGGCGCAGGCGATCAGGAAAACAATGGTCAGGGTTTCGGGCACGGCGGGCGGCTAAAGCTGTGAGAAAATCGGGTTTTATTTGTAGCGGGCAATTATATGGCAGGTAGTGCACACAACCTCGCAAACAACCTCGTCTGGCTGGACATGGAAATGACCGGCCTCAACCCGGATGGGGATCGGATCATCGAGATGGCGATGGTGGTGACCGACTCGGAACTGCGCATGGTGGCCGAGTCCCCGGCCTGGGTTGTACATCAGTCGGATGCCGTACTGGCTGGCATGGACGAATGGAACCAGAAGACGCACGGTCGCTCCGGCCTGATCGACAAGGTCAAGGCGTCGACCAGCGACGAGGCTGCGGTGGAGGCCGAGGCGCTGGCTTTCCTCAAGAAGTATTCGTTGGCCAATCATTCGCCGATGTGTGGCAATTCAATCGGCCAGGATCGCCGTTTCATGGCCCGCTACATGCCGACGCTGGAAGCCTTTTTTCACTACCGGAATCTCGATGTCAGCACGCTCAAGGAGTTGTGCAAACGCTGGCAGCCCGAGGTGTACAAGGGCTTCAAGAAAAAGAGCAAGCACACCGCGCTGGCCGATATCTACGAGTCAATCGACGAGTTGAAGTACTACCGGGAACACTTCCTGATCAAGCCGCTGGCTTGATGCCACGGCAAGGCCGCAGCGCTGCCTGCTGCGGTCAACGCTGAAAAAGGCGGAATTTTTCCTTCCGGTCGCCCGGCCGGTTGCCTTCCCAGACCTTGGTCCAGTCTTCGCCCGGCGAGGCCAGTTCGCGGCGTGAATCGCCAACTGCGAGCAGCCAGTTGCAGGCGCGGCCCGATGGCGAGTTTTCGGCGACCGGCTCGATGCCGGTGAAGTAGGCGAGCGAAGCGCGCTGAGTGTCGTTGAGGCCGCGCTCCGCCAGGCAGCCGTGGCCGGCCGGCAGCGTCGCGGCGATGGTTTGCGCCACCGGGCGGTAGGTTTTGCTGTAGTCAAACCAGGGCATGACCAGCGTTGTGGCGAGAAACCAGAGCATGGTGCCGCCCAGTGTCCAGTGCGTCAGGCTGCGGTAGGGCGAGCGCGGCGCGGTGATGATCAGCCAGATCCACCATAACGTGGCTGCCAGCCCGAGGAGCAGGGCGATCGGGCTGAATTCGCCGATAAAGCCGGGACGCAGGACCACGGCGCGTTGCGCCAGCTTTTCCGGCCAACCGAGCGCCATGGCTGACCAGGCCACCCAGACGACGGCCGCAAAGACGCTGAAGGTCATCATCGCAAACCAGTCGAAGGCATTCGCCGCGCCGCGGCGCAGGCTGAGTGCGCCGGGTGTCGCAAGCAGTGCCAGCGGCGGCAGCAGTAGCAGGGCCGGGATTTCGCGGGGTCGGTAGGCCCAGGCGAGCAGCAACAGGGTGAGGATGAAGATGCCCAGCGGCAGCAGTTGCGGCGCTTCGCGCCAGGTGGCGCGCCGTGTCCAGAGTGTCCAGGCAGCCAGCGGCATCGCCGGGAAGGCGAACAAGGGCAGCATCGCGGCGAAGCGACCGATGCCGAGGAACGAGAACGGTGTTTTCAACGGCGCCAATTCAGTGGCCAGCCAGGCATGGAAGCGGGCCGGTTCCAGCGCCAGCAACAGTAGCGGCCAGGGCAGGGACAGAAGTAGCGCAAAACCGAGGCCGATGGCCAGCGTCTGCCAGGCGCGGCGGCGATCCGGCGATAACCGGATGGCCAGCGGTGCAACGGCGAGCAGTGGGAGTGTGGGCGCGATGCCGGTACCGAGCAGGCAGCCGGCGACGGCGAGGCCGTAAAACACGCCGGTGAGGCGCGGACGACGGCCGATGGCTGCAAGTCCGCCCAGCGCGCCACTGTAGGCGGCGAGTGCAATCAGCATTGGCTGTGCGTCGTGGGCATGGAAAATCAGGCCGGCACAACCCGCGAGTAGCAAGGGCGCAGCCGCGGCGTTGTCCTGGCCGTAGAGTTCGCGGCCGGCGTAATAGAGGCCGGTCAGCGTCAGCGCAATCCAGAAGCCGCTGGCCAGGCGCATGGCTTCATGCAGTGGCAGCAGCCAGCCGAAAATTTTACCGGTGAGGGCGGCGCTCCAGTAATAGAGCGGCGGTTCGTGGAAGGGGCGACCGGCGAGTTCGGGTGACAGCCAGTCGGCATGCTGCAGCATGTGCCACGCCGTGCCGATATGGATGGCGTCCTCGCCCTTCCAAGGGTCGCGTCCGAAGAGGCCGGCGAGTACGTAGAAAGCCAGCATGCCAGCCAGTGCCCAGCCCGCCGGCGGCAAATGGATGCCGCGGCGTAGCCGGTCGTTGATCGTGCTGAGAAGTCCGGTCATCGGCTCAGGAAAAGAAAAAGGCAGCCTACAGGCTGCCTTTCACGAGTGCGGAAATCAAGCCGATCAGGCAGCAGCCTTGCCGCGCATGGCGCCGAACTTCTGGTTGAACTTCTCGACGCGGCCGGCGGTGTCGACAATCTTCTGCTTGCCGGTGTAGAACGGGTGGCAGGCAGCGCAGACTTCAACGTGGAAGGCGTCCTTCTTCATGGTCGACTTGGTCGTGAAGGTGTTGCCGCAGGAGCAGGTCACAGCAACTTCTTGGTAGTGCGGGTGGATATCGGCTTTCATCTTTAGTCCTTTAAACGTGCGACCGGCGAATGTGACCGATCTAGGAAGCCCGCGATTATCCCCGATAAGCATCTGGCTGGCAATGGTTTTTTGCCTTTGATTTTTAAACAAGGCAGGGATGACGGGTCGTCTGCGGTGAACACCAATTTTCGGCCAATTTCCGGGTCGACCGCAGCAGATGCAAAAGGCCGGTTGCCCGGCCTTTTCGTTTGCACTTCGGCGTAACTCAGCCTCGACGCATGGCGTCGAAAAATTCCGCGTTGCCCTTGGTCGACTTGACCTTGTCGAGCAGGAATTCCATCGCCTCGAGGTCGTCCATCGGGTAGCACAGCTTGCGCAGCACCCACATCTTCTGCAGCACGTCCGGCTTGAGCAGCAGCTCCTCGCGGCGGGTGCCGGAGCGATTGACGTTGACCGCCGGGTACATCCGCTTCTCGGCCATGCGGCGGTCGAGGTGGATTTCGGAGTTGCCGGTGCCCTTGAATTCTTCGTAGATGACTTCGTCCATGCGCGAGCCGGTGTCGATCAGCGCGGTGGCGAGGATGGTCAGCGAGCCGCCTTCCTCGATGTTGCGCGCGGCACCGAAGAAGCGCTTCGGCTTCTGCAGGGCGTTGGCATCGACACCGCCGGTCAGCACCTTGCCGGAGGCCGGCTGCACGGTGTTGTAGGCGCGGGCCAGACGGGTGATGGAGTCGAGCAGGATGACCACATCCTTCTTGTGCTCCACCAGGCGCTTGGCCTTCTCGATGACCATTTCGGCGACGGCGACGTGGCGGGTAGCCGGTTCATCGAAGGTCGAGGCAACGACCTCGCCCTTCACGGTACGGGTCATTTCAGTGACTTCTTCCGGACGCTCGTCGATGAGCAGCACAATCAGCACGACTTCCGGATGGTTGGCGGTGATGGCGTGAGCGATGTTTTGCAGCATCACGGTCTTCCCGGTCTTCGGCGGGGCGACAAGCAGGCCGCGCTGGCCGCAGCCGATCGGCGCGATCATGTCGATGACGCGGCTGG